>Ga0208113_1000081_pt1 | contig 44286 bp, 41 predicted proteins | sample Knorr_S7_td_NADW_FD_185598 | JGI IMG/M metagenome (GOLD analysis project Ga0208113, IMG submission 185598) | Marine microbial communities from Southern Atlantic Ocean transect - Knorr_S7_td_NADW_ad_2505m_LV_A (SPAdes) (version 2) | ecosystem: Environmental > Aquatic > Marine > Oceanic | place...
CCTCCGCCATTCCAGTCACCTTCGGGCCGAAACAACAAGGTAATTACGTAGTAGTCCGCTCGCTCTTTTTGATGTTCGACAGTGTAACCCATTTTGACGCCCTCATATTGGCGTCCATAATTTTCGGGTTCATTCCTGACATCTTAAATCGCGATGAGTTCGGATTGTCCCAACGAGGCGTATTCGACAACCTCGCTAGTGGAGTCAAATTCAAACTTATCGTCTTTGTTCACATCGTCGTCTTCAACCATCCCACACACCTGCGATTGAATAGACTTGAAGCGTTGGACTATAGACTGATGGGCCAAAATCGTTCTAAGTCTGTACTACCGATAATGAATAATCAACACGCCTCACGACAGCCAACAAACATGTCGTATAAACAAGAAACATAGGAGGAAATCGTAGTCTCAATCTCGGACAATCTGTGGCCGAAGTTCAAGGGCCCGTGGTGAATATGCAGGGCGGTCAGATGTTTACGCCTTTGCTTTGCTCGATAGCAAGTTGATAAACGCGAGCCGCCAGAGCGATGTCTTCCAGAGCGACGCCCTGCGACTCGAATAGAGTGATGTCATCGTCAGAATTCCTGCCGGGGGTCGTGCCGCCTATCACATCGGAAAGCGCCCGCACCTGTTCCCAACGCACGAAACCACCATCCACAGCGTGATTGATGTCACCGCATTCGATTCGTGCCTGGTCGATGTCATCCACCACGATAACATTTGATCTGTGGACTGCTCCAACGTCCAGCTCGCGGCGGTTTGGACTATTGGCTCCGGCGGCGTTGATGTGCGTTCCAGATGAAATCCACTCGCCGTTTAAAACAGGTTCGGAGGCTCCAGTGATCACAAGCAGTATGTCGGAATCGCTCACGCAGGATTCTGTTGTTTCCGCTGGCGATACCTGAATCCCTACTCTGGCGGACATCTCTTCTGCAAAGGATTCTCGGCGGTCGGCGGTTCGGCTGAATACTTTGACGCCCGACACTTGATGAACACGACACACAGCCTCTAGTTGTGTCTGGGCCTGATTTCCCGAACCGATAACGCCTATTATGGATGGCACATCCCGCGCCATGTATTTCGTGGCGACGCCGCTGGCAGCTCCGGTGCGAAGCTGGCCCAAGCGCGAAGCTTCTATGATCGCCAGCAGTTCGCCGGTTTCCGTGCTGGATAGCTGAATGTGGAACGTTGGCCTTCCCTTGACGACGCCGTACGCTTTCAGGCCCATCACTCCCATCGCCGGAATCGCCGCTGACATGATGTTGAACACTCCAGCCGGCAGGCGCAATCGTTGTCGTGGGAGGTTTGCCGCCTCGCCGTTGGATATCGCTTCGAATCCGGCTTCAACCGACTCAATCGCGTCTTGCATTGTGATTAGTTGATCAACTTCGGCTTCTGTAAGGTACAGCGGCACAATTCAGTCCTTTTGTCAGTTACTAATCGTTTCTTCCCCACAACTCAAAAAAGTGATTCAGCGGGCCGTGGCCTCCTCCGATTTCGAAGGAGCTTTGAATTGCGGCTGTCACATACGCTTTGGCGTCGCGCACGGCATCTTGTGTCGAAAGCCCTTTGGCGAGACCTGCAGCAGTCGCTGATGCAAATGTGCAGCCTGTGCCATGCGTGTTCTTGGTGGGAATTCGCTCCTGAGTGAACAGTGTAAATTCCGAGCCATCGTACAGCACGTCCGTCGCCGGCCCTTCCAGATGGCCGCCTTTGACCACCGCGCACGCAGCGCCAATCTCATCAACCAAAATCCGAGCCGCTATTCGGGCATCTTCGACGTTCGTGATCGTCATGCCGGTCAGAATTTCGGCTTCGGGAGCGTTGGGGGTCACGACCGTAGCGAGCGGGACCAAGATGTCTCTTAGCGCGCCAACCGCTTGTTCATGAAGAAGACGGTCCCCGCCCTTAGCGACCATCACGGGGTCAACCACAAGAGTATTCAATCCATGATGGGAAATTCTGTCAGCCACCGTCTGGATGATCTCCGAGCTTGACAGCATCCCTGTCTTCACCGAATCGGAGCCGATGTCTGACACGATGGCGTCTATCTGGGATTCGATGAGTGAAGTCGGCAGCTCCAACACATCAGTCACGCCCAACGTGTTCTGGGCGGTTATGGCAGTTATTGCGGAAGTCCCATAGACGCCCATCGCGGCGAAGGATTTGAGGTCCGCCTGAATCCCAGCCCCGCCACCGGAGTCTGAACCAGCGATGGTCATTGCTTTGAAGATCAATTTTGAATTGGACAAATCGTGCCTTCTGATTCTTGCGAACTATAAGGAAACATTACTCGGTTTTGCTCCGTTCTTTTTTCTTGCGGGTGATCTCCTGGCTGCGGCGTCGGATGATGTCCTGATACGCTCGGACGCTCTGACCGCTCACGCCCATCTTGGTTCGTTTCATTCGTTTGTTCTCTCGACGCTCGCCTTTCGTGGCAGGATTTTCGTTTTCAATCATCGCACATCTACTCGTCAGGCCACGCTTGAAGGTCGGTGTACGCGGCGTCCCAAAACATGCACTCGTAGCGCAAGGCCGTATGGAATAATTCATCGATTTTTGCACGCCGAGCAGACAGGTCTGTGCTATCCAGGTGTTCGCCCATCCACTCAACCAGGCTACGCAGGACCGCCGGGCCGTGGATGCCAATCCATTCCTGGTAGATCGGATTTGCCGGTTTCTTGGCCTCAGAGATCAGGCGAGTCCCCCAATCGAGGTACGTCCCCTCTGTGACATAAAGCACTGTGATTATGTCGTCAAAATTTCCCTCTAGGCCGGTACGGACGAGAAAGTCGCCAAACGCCCTGGTTGTGGGAGACGCGCTCGCGGAAGAATATTCTTCCTCAGATGCGCCCAAAACCTCAAACGCCCGGAGAAACAGATCGTTCTCAGGGTCCAAGATGCCGGACAGGAACGAGTGGAGCCTGCTGGCCGCGTCGAAGCTCGGCGCTTTCGCAATTGCGTTGGCCGTCATCGACACAAGATCGGCCACGAAAACGTAGTCTTGCAAAAAGTAACGCTTGAACTTGCCTGCAGGCAGAGTTCCCTCGCCCATCTCCACGACGAACGGATGATAGACCATCTGCTCCCAAAGGCCTGAATATCGCTCCCGAAGTTCCTGTGTGACGGTCATGCGAGACTCCTAGACTTCACACATGTCACTTTATAAACTTGTCAGTAAACGCTTTGGACGCATCAACTTCCTGCGACAGCAACCCTGTCTCCTGCATCCAACTCGCGAAGTCCACCCAACGCGCGCTGGTCTGGACTCCAAAGTTGGCTTCGTTGGTCTTCCACAACGGCACGAGCAGGTCGGCCCCTGGCCCTTCGATGGCTCGGTCCACCTCTTCATTCGATGCGTCTATCAAGATATTCACGCCAGCTTGAGGGTCGGAAATTGCGTCCGCAAACCCCTTGCTCAAAGCGCGGGTGAATCTCTCAATGACGTCGGATTGTTCCTCGATGTATTTCTCGCTGGCGACGAGAACTAGTTCGTAGTAATCCGGAACACCCCAGTCCTGAACCTTCAGTATGTTGACCGGGTGGCCGAGATTTTCCAGCAATATGCTTTCGTGGGTCCAGTAAGCACCGACGACAGCATCGACAGTCCCGCTAATCAGTGACTCGGTCAGGTTGAATCCGACTCTCACCAATTCAACATCGCCAAGACCATTTGCGCCATCGGCTTTGAGCATCGTTTCAAGCAACGGTTCATCTGTTGGAAGCCCGGGATATCCGACCTTTTTGCCCACGAGGTCCGATGGCCGTTCTATCCCTGAAGACTTGAGGGCCATGACGGAGTTCAGCGGGTGCTGCACGATGCCCGCGACTGAAACGACGGGCACGCCTTGCGCCCTGGCCATCAACACATCAGGCTGGTAGCTGATTCCGAAGTCGTCTTGGCCGGCGCCGACAGTCTGCAAAACGGTGGATGGATCAACTGGCGTGTAGAGTTCCACGTCCAGGTTCTCGTCGGCGAAATATCCCTTGTTCTGAGCGATATACAAGCCCAGATGGTTAGAGTTCGGATACCAGTCCAGAGCCAATTTAACGGACACTGTTTCCGGCTCAGAATCGGAACTACACGCCAAAACCGGCATCAACAATAGGGTGACAGACACCGCCAGTGCCAGATTAATGTATTTAATTTTGCTCAATATTCTCTCCCCTGAGTCGCCTTGATCTCTAATGTTAATCCTGTTCTCGCGTCAGGTTCGACTGCCGTGTTCCTTGTGCCACCAGGGCAGCGCGAACCGCTCAACAATACCCACCATCGCGAAAAGCGACACTCCAAGCGCCGAAAGAATAACGATAGCGGCAAATACTCGCTCTGTTAAGAATTGGGGTTTTGATCGAATCATCAGGTATCCCAGGCCTTCGCTCGAGCCGACCCATTCGCCGATAACTGCCCCGATCACGCTGAACGCGATAGCGATTCTCAGCCCTGAGAACAAGTAAGGCAGCGATGTTGGAACCTGCAATTTCAAGAAGATCGCCCACCTGTTGGCCCCTAGAGTCCGCATCAAGGAAACGACATCTGAATCCACAGATTTCAAGCCGTCAACCATATTCACGACTATCGGAAAGAAACAGATCAGAGCCACCACGATAACTTTGGGAGCCAGGCCGTAACCTACCCAGATCAGCAGCATTGGCGCTATCACGATTATCGGGATGGTCTGTGAAGCAATGATAAAGGGGTACAACGCCCGCTCGATCGTGCGAGACAGGCCAATGGCCGTTGCCAACGCGAAGCCACATACCAAAGCCAAGGCGAATCCCACGACGATTTCCTCGATGGTGGCGAGGGTATGACCCCACAACAGGCCGGCATCAACGCCAATTGTCTTCGCGATCACCGAAGGAGCAGGCAGCAACCACTTTTGAACATCGAATATCCGAACATAAACCTCCCAGAAACCGACAACGGCGACAACGATCAACACCGCAGGAAGCCAACGTAGTCCGACGGTGATGAGCGTTCGCAGCCAGTTCGGAAAGGCATACGACTCGCGAACCCCAGGCCGATTGATAATGCTCACGATGCGCTCTCTCGGCGAATCGCTGACAGAAGCTCGGTTTTCAGTTCCACGAACCCTTCAGAAGTGACCATCTCCAGGTAGCGCGGTCTGGGCAGATCAACATTCGCGACCAACCTCATGGTTCCCGGACGAGCGGACATGACATAAACACGATCAGACAGAAATATCGCTTCGTCAACATCGTGGGTCACCATCACGATAGTTTTGTTCAACCTTTCCCATAGGCCCAAAAGCCACTCGTGAATCTGCGAGCGATTCAGGGCGTCCAATGCGCCGAATGGCTCATCGAGCAAAAACATCTGTTGGTCGGCCAGAACCGTTCGCAAAAACGCGACTCTTTGGCGCATGCCCCCAGAGAGCGCAGACGGATACTCGCTCTCGAACCCATCCAGGCCGAATTGCTCCATCAGAACCGAGGCGCGATCGCGGGCTTCCCGCTTCGAGACTCCCTGAAGCTCCAGTCCAAAAATCGCGTTGTCCAGCACGGAGCGCCACGGCAGCAGCAGGTCTTTTTGTTGCATGTAGCCGACCGTTCCCAACCGGTCCGAAGCCTCTTCGCCCCGCAGTTTCAAAGAACCTTCGGTCTGATCATCAAGGCCGGCGATTATGTTCAATAACGTGCTTTTGCCGCATCCGCTAGGGCCGATAATGCTAACGAACTCACCTTCGTAAGCGTGAAAATTAACACGCTCCATCACGGTCAGTGGCTGGCCGTTCTGATCGAAGACCTTGCCTAATCCGACAACATCAATAATGCGGGTCTCGTGGATTTGTTCTGACTGGCTCGCCATTGCCTCATTATGTTGTTGGGATATCGCCATCGTGTCGTTGCCCGTCTCGAAGTCCAGATTTTCGTGGCAACAAAAAAGCCGTCCAATCAATCTGGACGGCTACTGGGTTCTGGGAGCGACCACAGTTCCTACGCTGGCATTATCCAGATCAGGTTGTCGGGGTCGACAGCGTTCCGGCTGCCCTCTCAGCCTGGCTTCCCAAGCTCCCCCCGGGCAATTCTGTTATTTGGTGCATTAAGGCAAATATATAGACACTTGCGATGCGGTGTCAAGTGAACGCGGATTGGTCGAGTACCGAGATCCGTGTCAGTTCCGTTTTGGGCGCGCCGGCGGACGGGCCAGGAACACCAGGAACATCGAGACCAACGCCGCCGCTGAGAATCCCAGAAAAGCCCCAGCGTAACTCTGGGTCTGGTCAAACACTATCCCAGACACGACCGGCCCAACGATTATTCCCAACATTTGGATCGAGCTTCGGAATCCCTGGATGGTAGCGTAGGCGCGACGCCCAAAGTAGTCGGCGATCAGCGATTGCGGAATCACAGAGATTCCGCCCTGAGCCGCAGAAAACACGACGAGAGCTGGTATCACCCCGCTGACGCTCTCAGCCCGTGCCATGAAGATAATTGCGACTGCCATGACACCCAGCGAAGCGACCATTACATAACGACGGTTCATATAATCGCCGAGTGTGCTGAGGCCGAATCTGCCAGGTATGCTCATCAAACCCACAGACCCCGCCAACGCCGCCGCGCTGACATCCGAGGCTCCGAGACTGACGAAATACGGCACCAGATGCAGCCCGATTCCGCCGCTAACCAGAGAACGAGCGGTGATCGACAGCGAGAGGAACCAGAAACTGGATGTTCTTAGCGCCTCGCGCGCAGAAAAATCATTAGACAAATCGGGCATGACGGGCGCGCGGGTCATAGTGCCTACGGGCGCGTCTTCTGGCGGTTGTCCGTCAGGGTAGTAACCGTATTGTTCTGGCCTGTGCCTCATTACAGAAGCGATTGGGATGCCGACAATGATGATGACGATTCCGACGATCATCGCCGCGTCTCGCCACCCATACTCGCTGACGATCCATCCTACCGCCGGGACGAACAGTCCTCCGAGTCCCACTCCCGACCACATGATCCCGAAAGCTAGTCCGCGTTTTTTGTTGAACCAGTTCGCCGCCGCCGCGGTGATCGGAGTGCTCATGCCGAGGCTGTTCCCCAGAGCGATTAGGAATACGTACACGAACAGGAAGGCAGCTAGGGAGTTTATCTGGCTCATCGCAATGTAGCCGATTCCCATCAACGGAAGGCCTATCAGCATCAACCGGCGAGGGCCAAGACGATCGACGGCCCAACCCTCCACCGGTCCAATCATGCCTGATTCAAGCCGTGCCAATGAGAACACGATAGAGATCGTGGCGTAGCTCCAACCAAATTCCTCGCTGAGCGGGATAATGAAGTTCCCGAATCCATGGAAGTTTATGCCCGATGCGATGGACATGCCGGCGCCCCCGGCGATGATTATCCACCAACCGTAAAAGATTCTCGGACGAGATTTGATATTGGTTTCGGAATGTTTTTGCATACGGTGGAACGACGAGCTCAGGATCATGGGCTAAGTGATACGCCATCTTCGACTGCTGACCGTCGGCGATTCTACCACCTCCCGCAAACTAATCACAGGCGCAAAGATCTTGAGTAGTCACAAAGACCGAAATCCGTTCCAAAACACTGTCGGTTGTCATTGGCTCGGATTCCTGAGAGAATCCGGGGCGTAAAATCACAACACGGAGGAATCAATATGACACAGCCCCAGGCTCCCGGATACATTACAGCGCTTAGTGCAAATGACGCTCAACTCGCCGAATGGGTTAACACAGGACGAGAGTTCATAATCGCCGACGGCGCGCTATCCGCAAAGGTCAAAACTTTGATGACCATGATGTGCGACGCATTGCTGGCTCACGAAGACGGCGTCAAGGCAATATCCGACCGCGCAAGAGCGATGGGCGCCTCGGAGGAAGAGATTTCCGAAACCATCCGGGTCGCGTTCTGGATGGGTGGCCTGCCGGCGTTGGTCACCGGCCTCAACGCCTTTCGAGAAGACTAATTTTCGCTCGGCAATCCCAGGCGCTTTTGAATAATTAAGAGGATTCCGCATGCTGTGGGAAAGAATCCTGACGGGTTTAACAGGCCCTTCCCTTATCGTGCTTGGCACAGTAATTTTGGTCAAATCTGAAAAAGCTCATAGCTTCTTCATCATGCTGGACGCTACGCAGAAAAATTTCAAAAGGATCCCGTTCATATTGGTATTTAGCTGCGTTGTTGGAGGCATTTCCCTACTCACACGAGGCGCACTGTACACGACGTAGGGGAGCATCTTCTTCGGATTTTCAGCGTTGACGAGTCTTTCCTGGAGTATCTGCGGTTTGCGAATGCGCCGGCCCTAGATCGCACGACTGACGCCGAGTATCGGGACATGGGTCTCCCTTACCTGATGGCGATGTTAATGTTGTTCATAAGCGTGGCGTTCGTCTTCATGTGGGGAGGAGCCGAGTGATCAAATAAATGGTTACGCGATCCGTGATGTAACTCTCAACTGAACGCGATGTTTATGAGGACGCAACTCACATGCAAACGGAACGACCTATCCTGACATGGTGGAATTGGCTGCGCTCAATTATAGGTTTCCCTGCTAGAGAATCACCTTGTCGGTCCGCAGCTCGTCAATCTCAGCCTGAGATAGTTCGCCAAGAGTTGAGAATATCTCATCGGAGTGTTCGCCATACAGCGGAGCGCGGGTGACTTCCACAGGCGATTCAGATAGACGCACCGGGGACCCGATCATCGGATAAGTGTCCCTAGTCGGGTGCTCGACCTCGGTGATCATTCCGCGCTCCCTGAGATGTGCGTCGTCGATGACCTCTGAAGTGTCGTAGACCGCCCCACACGGAACGCCGGCACCTGCGAAGGCAGCCATAACGTCGCGTTTGTCTTTGCTGGCGCACCACTCCTCGATAATCGTTCCGAGAGCATCAGCATTGGACGCTCTCGCTTCGACGCTGGCAAACCGTTCGTCTTTGATCAAGTCTTCGCGTCCCATGCCTTTCATCGCCAGAGGGAACATGCCGGGATTGTCTGGTGGCAGCATCAGGTAGACATAGTCGTTTGGGCCGCCTGGGGCGCAAGAAAATAGTCCGCCTACCGAGCCTGGTCTGCGTCCTTCGTAACTGGTCTGTCGTGGCTCTGCGGTGCCGTCAGTTAGCGTTCCTGTGAACCTGACGCGTGTCAGATTCAGGACTGCCTCCTGCATCGCCACCTCCACAAGTTGACCCTCTCCGGTCAGGTTGCGCTGCACAAGCGCCGCCAGAATGCCGATGACCGTGTGCATTCCGGTGCCGGAGTCTCCAACGTTGGCGCCCAGCATCGCGGGAGGCCGGTCGTCGAATCCTGTGCAACTCAGGGCGCCGCTGGTCGCCTGAGCCACGGGCTCGAAGCACTTGTAATCAGAGTATGGGCCGTATGAGCCAAATCCCTTGACCGCAGCGTAGATTAGCTTAGGGTTAATCTTCTTCAGGTCCTCGTACCCAAGACCCAATCTGTCCATCGCGCCGGGACCGCGATTTTCGGCCATGATGTCTGCGCTCTTGATGAGCGTCTTGAATAACTCTTTGCCGCGAGGGTCACGAAGGTTAAGCGTCGTGCTTTTCTTGTTATTGTTCAACAGCAGGAAGAAGTAGCTATCCAGATCAGGATCATCACGCCTCAGCCACCTCGCTCGGTCTCCCATGCCGTCGGCCATCTCGATCTTGATAACCTCAGCGCCTAGCCATGCAAGCATCTGAGTGCAGGACGGGCCCGCCTGATCGTGAGTCATATCGATTACCCGAATACCTTCAAGTGCCTTGCCCATGATTTGTCTCCCTTTAGAACTTTTCTTCACGCTGTATTATTCGAACTCCACCCTAGAATCCGATAGCAAACCCATCGCGGCGAGGGTCTGCGCCGCCCTGAAACACTCCTGCCTCTGAGTCAACCTGAATGCCCTGAGCGCCTCCGACAGACATGGACCAAGGTTCCACAACGCTTACATCGTGTCCCAGATCCTCCAGAGCGCGTCGAAGGTGAGCAGGAAACCGCTCCTCCATATCGACGTGTCTTCCCGTGTATACCCTAAGCCTCGGAGCTTCGATGGCCTCTTGCACGTTCATGCCAAAATCCAAGAAATTCATGAGAAATTGGGGCGTCGTCTGGAGAATGCCCCAACTTCCCGGAGTTCCGAGGCTAACGTGGAATTTGCCGTCTTTGAAAGTGTGCGTTGGCGCAACGACGAAATCCACCTCACGCCCGGGGCCAATGCGATTGGAACTACCCTCTTCAAGATCGAACCAATAAGCCATGTTGTTCAGGAAAATACCAGTGTCACCTGCCGCCACACCTGAACCAAAAGCGCCTCCTAAAGTCTGGGTTACCGACACCACGTTGCCGTCGCTGTCGGCTGTTGCAAAGTGAGTGGTCATCCCACCATCGAATTCCAGAGGATTTCCGGTTATCAGAGACTCAGGGGCAACTTTGTTCGAGAAATGTTCCCCTGAAACGTAGGCCGCACGGCTCTCATCAATCTGCGCCCGCCGGTCCGCGGCGTATCCGTCGGACAGCAGGCCAGAGATCGGCGCCTTGATTTTGACAGGGTGGCCCGCATACTGAATTCGATCTGTTACTGCAAGTTTCACCGCTTCGATGAATCGATGGACCGTTGAAGGGTGCTGGAAAATCAGGTCGTCGCAGTCGAAACCCTCCATGATTTTCAATGTTTGAAGAATCTGGAATCCGCTGGAATTTGGCGGGTTCGTAAAGATATCGTAGCCACGGTAGTTAATGCTGATCGGGTCTTGCCAACGCGCTATGTAGGTCGCGAGGTCTTCCTCACTGAACAGACCGCCCAGGGCTTGGTTGCTCTTAACGATACTTCGAGCTAGATCGCCCCGGTAATATTCTTCCAGTCCGCCCTTAACAATACTCCGGAACGATTCGGCCAATTGGGGCATCTTGAGCCGGGTTCCCGGCATCGGAGCGTGCCCTAGATCGTCTAGAATAATCTTGCCGGAAGGATACGGAGCGAGGCGCTCTGCGTTTGCCGACATCTGGCGACTATTCAGATTTGTAACTGGCACGCCTTCGTCCGCGTATCCGATGGCGGGAGCGAAAACCTGTTCACGTTCCAGCTTACCGTACGTCTCGTGCAGCGTGAGCCATCCGGCGACGTTTCCAGGAATCATGGCCGATAACGCTCCCCGCTCTTTGTCAGCGGCGGTTATCTTCTCAGGGTCGGCGGCCATCGGGGCGCGACCCGAAAAATTAAGCGCTCGCACCCGGTTTTCTGCGGCTACGTAAACAAGAGCGATCCCAATGCCCCCTGCTCCCGACATGTAGGGCTCAGCGACGTTCAGAGTGGCCGCGGTCGCGACGGCGGCGTCGAAAGCGTTGCCGCCCGCCATGAGCATTCGCACGCCGCTCTGCGACGCCAACGGATGCGCCGAAGCCACCATCCCGTTGACTCCCATCGCCACAGGGCGATTTGATGCCGGAAATATCGACGCGCTGGGCATGGAACCAACTCCTGAATAATGTTTCACTATTTGCTGGAACACTAGGCTTCAACGGATGGATTGTCAAGACGCCCTTAGACGCCGCCTTGTGTCCAAATAGACGATTTCGATTTGATCGTGCTTGAGCGAAACATTAGGTTTTTCAACCACAGTCCAGTAAAATGGCCTACATCGCTTTATTTCAACCAGGCAAGGAATACATGACATCTACCGCAAATAAGGCCCCATACGACATCATCGATCGCACATCTGAGATCGAACGAATTCTCGAACAGCGTGTGATGGTGCTTGATGGCGCATGGGGATCGATGCTTCAGTCCTACAATCTCTCAGAGGCCGAGTTTCGAGGTGACAGGTTTGCTGACCATACCTTGGATGTTCAGGGCTGTATCGACCTGTTGGTTTTAACCCAACCCGACATCGTCGAAGATGTCCAGCGGCAGTACCTTGATGCTGGCGCGGACATCCTGGAGACCAACACGTTTACTGCCAATCAGTACGGGTTGGCGGAATACGATCTCCAGGAACATGTCTATGAGATTAATCGGGAAGCCGCGACGATAGCGCGCCGAATTGCTGACGAATACACGGATGGGAATCCCGGCAAGCCCCGTTTCGTAGCCGGCGTGCTTGGACCCTTGAACAAGATGCTCTCGCTCTCTCCCGATGTAGGAGACCCAGGTTATCGCGAGGTGACTTTCGACGAAGTTGTCGCCGCTTACACCGAATGCGCCCGTGCGCTCCTCGATGGAGGCGCGCAGATCCTGCTCGTCGAAACCATTTACGACACGTTAAACGGCAAGGCAGCCCTATACGCAATCGAGAAGCTGTTCGAGGAAATGCAGGTTAGAGTCCCTGTGATGGCGTCCTTTACCGTCGTGGACATGAGCGGGCGAAACCTCTCAGGCCAAACTCCAGAGGCGTTCTATGCCTCAGCAACACATGCCCCGCTGTTGAGCGTGGGAATCAACTGTTCGCTGGGCAGCGACGAAATGCGGACGTTCCTGGCTGGATTGGCCAGTGTGTCATCGCACTTCGTGTCCGTCCACCCCAACGCGGGACTGCCAAACGAATTCGGCGAGTATGATGAGACATCAGAGCACATGTCTGCGAACCTCAAGGAGTTTGTCGAGAGCGGATACGCCAATATCGTTGGTAGCTGCTGCGGATCGACGCCCGAACACACAAAAGCCATCGTCGATGCCGTCGGGGGCCTAAATCCAAGACAGCGGCCCGAAGGGAACTCGAACACGATCCTCAGCGGTCTGGAACTTATGGAAATCCGACCTGATTCCAACTTCATAAATATCGGCGAACGGGCCAACATCACAGGCTCTGCTCGGTTCCGGCGTCTGATCAAGACCGGCAAGTACGAGGAAGCGCTAGCCGTTTCGCGCCTGCAGGTCGAGGACGGCGCGCAAATACTCGACATCAACATGGACGAGGGTATGTTGGACTCCGAGGAGGCCATAACGCGCTACCTGAAGCTCGTGGCATCGGAGCCGGATATCAGCCTCGTGCCGATCATGGTGGATAGCTCGAAATTCAGCGTAATTGAAGCTGGTTTGAAATGCCTTCAAGGCAAGGGCATCGTCAACTCAATTTCTCTCAAGGAGGGCGAAGAACCTTTCCGACAACAGGCTAAAACAATACGCCGATACGGCGCCGCAGTGGTCGTGATGGCTTTCGACGAAGAAGGCCAGGCCGACACTGTTGAACGAAAGATCGCCATCTGCCAGCGATCGTACCGCATTTTGGTGGACGAGATCGGTTTCCCACCCCAAGACATCATCTTCGATCCCAACATATTCGCCATCGCGACAGGTATCGAAGAGCATAACAACTACGCGGTCGACTTCATCGAGGCCGCCAAGATATTGAAAGTCCAGTTCCCGAAATCTCACATTAGCGGTGGTGTCAGCAACGTGTCATTCTCCTTCCGCGGAAACGACGCGGTGCGAGAAGCCATCCACTCGGTGTTCCTATATCACGCAGTGCGGGCAGGCATGGACATGGGCATCGTGAACGCCGGTCAACTGGGAGTCTACGCTGATATCGATCCGGCTCTCCGAGATGCAGTAGAAGACGTGGTGTTGAACAACGACGCCAATGCCACCGACCAACTTCTCGCGCTGGCAGATACCGTAAGAGGGGTGTCAAAAGAGCGCATAGTGGACGACGAGTGGCGAAAACTGCCAGTCAACGAGCGCCTTTCCCACGCGCTGGTGCAGGGTATCGACGAGTTCGTTGTTGAAGATGTCGAGGAAGCCCGCCAGCTTGCACACCGCCCCATTCACGTCATCGAAGGCCCCCTCATGGATGGAATGAACGTAGTTGGTGACCTGTTTGGTGCGGGTCAAATGTTCCTTCCGCAGGTCGTAAAGAGCGCCCGTGTCATGAAGAAGGCTGTCGCCCATTTGGTGCCATTCATAGAGCAGGAACAGCTTGAAAGCGGATCCATCAAGACCAATGGCAAGATTGTGATGGCCACGGTGAAGGGCGACGTTCACGACATCGGCAAGAACATTGTCGGCGTGGTGCTGGGATGCAACAACTACGAGGTAATCGACCTAGGCGTGATGGTGCCCTTCCAGAAGATTCTCGATGCCGCGAGAGAGCATCAGGTTGACGCCATTGGATTGAGCGGTCTGATAACGCCGTCGCTTGATGAAATGGTCACCGTGGCACGCGAGATGGAACGGCAGGAGTTCGACATTCCATTGCTGATCGGCGGGGCGACAACCTCTGTCGCCCATACCGCGGTTCGGATCGACCCTCAGTTCAACAAGGGCGTGATTCACGTAAAAGACGCCTCACGAGCCGTCACAGTTATCAGCGACCTGCTGAACGATGAAACTTCACAGGGACTCATCGAAGGCACGAAAAATCGTTACGCCCGAGTGCGAAAATCCAGGGCTGCTCGAGACGCCACCGAACGTCTTCTGACGATTGAACAGGCGCGTGCGCGCAGAGAAACATTCGAATGGGGAAACTCGGTCGCTCCAGCCCCTCGATTCACTGGCGTTCGGATTTTCGACAACTACCCTCTGGACGACCTGGTGGAGCGCATCGACTGGACTCCGTTCTTCATAACATGGGAACTAAGGGGCACGTATCCGAACATTCTGACCGACCCAAAATACGGCACAGCGGCGTCTAATTTGTTCCGCGACGCTCAAACGATGCTAGATCGTATCGTAGAGAAGAAACTGTTCACCGCCAAGGCCATACTCGGGTTCTATCCCGCAAACGCCGTAGGGGACGACGTCGAGCTTTACGCGGACGATGATCGGACCACTGTGCTGGCCAAATTCCACTTTCTTCGCCAACAGAATGACAAATCGAAACTTAGGCCTAATCTGCCAAGGCAGAATTTCTGTCTCGCAGATTTCGTGGCGCCAAAAAATTCGGGCGTAAACGACTATATTGGGGGGTTCGTCGTCACCGCAGGCTTCGGCGTTGACCAGTTAGCTGGCTCGCTGGAAGAGGCTCACGACGACTACGGTGCGATCATGGCGAAAGCCCTCGGGGATCGTCTGGCCGAGGCATTCGCCGAGCGGTTGCACGAGCGCGTGAGGCTCGAGTTCTGGGGATACAGGGCCGACGAGTCCCTGACCGACGAGGACTTCATCAAAGAGCGCTACCAGGGAATCAGGCCCGCTCCGGGTTATCCTGCTAGTCCTGACCACACTGAAAAGACCACGCTTTGGAATCTTTTGGATGTAGAGGAACATACCGGTGTCAAGCTCACCGAGAGCATGGCTATGTGGCCCGCCGCCTCGGTAAGCGGACTGTACTTCGCGCACCCAGAGTCTCACTACTTCGGCGTAGGCAAACTCAACCACGACCAGGTCAAAGATTATGCCGAACGAAAAGGCTTGACTCTTGAGGATACCGAACGCTGGCTGTCACCAAATTTGGCCTATGATCGAGACTAATTGTTGCTGACCCAACGATGGATGCGACTAGAACTTCGACCCGTTACAATGATGCCATGCTCGACTGACCTGGCGGCGGCATTATTCATTCGCTGAGGTGTTTACCCGTGGCTCAACAACCGATACAAACTTCCAACATAGAAATCGCGATCAACGGTCACAGCGTTCCCGCATACCAGTGCCTGCCAGTAGGAGACGGCCCTTTCCCCGGGGTTATAGTAATTCAGGAATGGTGGGGGCTGGAACCCCACATCAAAGACATCACTGAACGTTATGCCAGGGAAGGCTATGCCGCCGTGGCGCCTGACCTTTACCACGGCGAAGTCACATCAGAACCTGACGAAGCCAGAAAGCTGGTCATGGCCCTTGACCGCCCTCGCGCCGTCAGCGAGGTGGTCGGCACGGTAGGCTACATCAAGAGCCAGGGATTCTCGAATGGCAAAGTCGGGACCGTAGGATACTGCATGGGCGGAGGATTATCGATCGCGACAGCCTGCAACACCGAAGATCTGGATGCCGCGATCATCTACTACGGCAGCAATCCAGACGCGGACCAACTCGCTAACGTCACCTGCCCAGTCCTAGGATTGTACGGAGGCGACGACGACGGTATTCCGATTTCGACGGTCGTTGACCTCAGCGTGGCGTTGGAGAAGAACGGCACGCCTTACGAGGTGCATATTTACGGAGCCGCGCCCCACGCATTCTTCAACGACACCCGCGAGAGTTACCGGGCTGAGGCTTCGGCGCATTCCTGGACATCCACGTTAGAGTTCTTCTCAAAAAATCTCTCCTAAAAAGCAAACGGTCTAACCTCAGAATAGAATCCAGCACAGTTGCATAACAACTGTGCCTCGCCATCGCTTGTTGCTATCCTGAACACCTAACGTCAGGTTGCCGCGTCGGGATATTGTCGACGCAATAGAACATTCGCTGCCCTCGCTGGAGGATGGCAAACATGGAACAGGATCGACGATTTGCGATTCCTGAATCGAAAGCGGCGCGTCTTGGAATCACAATTGCGGGTTTCGCCAGTTTGTTATTGAGCGCTCTGATCACAGTGGGTTTAGTGAAGGGACCAGATACCGGAGATTCTTTCGTGCCCACGATCACAGGCCAATACTTGAGTTAGCGGGGCGACAGACCGCTCACGAGTCTCGACTTCATCCAATCAACTCCTGCGTATAAGCAAGCGGAAAGTCAAAGCAATGACTATCCGAAAAGCGCCGATGGCTTCTTTCTGCCTCAGCAACTCGGACGCTGAGTGTCTATTTTGGGCTGGAAGCAACCGTTCAGCTAACTTCGGGATATTTGAACAAAATAAAGGGCGCGCCTGTTATTCGCAGACGCGCCCTAATTCCTTGGTCGATAGAATCTTTTATTGTCCGCCGATAGCGCCTCGGATGTACGCCACAATCGCCCACCGTTCTTCTTCTGAGAGCAAGCGACGGAATTCCGGCATCGGCGATTGGGATTCCCCTCCCTGCAACACGGAGTTGCAGAAGTACCTGCCACCGCAGGAGATGAGTCCGAACAACTCGCCATCGGTCGAGTTTTTCGTCAGATCAAGCCTGAGGTTCGCAGGCACAGGGCCGTTGGTAACCATATAAGCTGCCGCAGGTCCAGTTCCGTCCAAGTTTTGGCCATGGCAAACCTGGCAGTTTACCGTGAACAACTTCTGACCCGACACGACGTCACTGCTGGTTCTCACAAGGTTTTTGTATTCATCTATCGACGCGTACACTACTTCTGCGCCCGTTATGGGAACAGAACCGTCGGGAGGAAGCAGCCTCGGCGATTCTTGTGTTCGGTAAGAAGGCTGATAGTGCATCTCGGTGAACACTTGAACCCGGTTGCTTCCGGTTTCAGGGAACGCCGGCAGTTTGAAATTGATTGCGCCGCCGATGTTCGCGTCACCAGTGTTACTATCATAACAACCCAGAGCGAACATTATCGCCATCAGGCCAACCGCCAAAGGCAGCCATCGACGATTTAGCAGTCGCGCGCGTTTGATTTGCGAGAGGGACATAACTCTAGTTGTTCTCCCAGCCGCGTTTGACTTCTTCGGCTCCCGATGCGTTCAACACCTCTTCAGCGGTTCCGACTCGCTCCTCGGAGGTGGTGACAGTGACGCCGATATACCCTTCGGTAATTCGTTCGTCGTAAGCGCCCATGAACAGTCGGGGCAGCCTAGATTCTATGATGATTCCGATCACCGTGAAGATGATGGCGCCCAACATTGTGCCTTCGTACATGATGATGGTCATGGGCGGTATAGATAGCACGGGTTTCCCGCCAGTCACCAATGGGTATGCCAGTTGAGTACCTGAAGTGAGAACCAACCCAACAATGAATCCGCAAGCGGCTCCGATGAGAGGCCACCTGTAGAGAGTATGTTTCGGCTCTTCTTCGCCGAACGTCCCTTCGGGATAGGGAGTTCCGGTAAGCACTTCGTACTCGCCCTGGTCATATCCCGCCTCGCGCAACGCGTCAAGCGCGCTGGCCGCTGCTTCTTCATCGGTGTACAGACCGATAACGCTTCTTTTTGCAAACATAAAGGTGTTCCTTACTCGCGAATTGTTGCGGGCACGATGCGCCTGCCGATTTTGATTTCATCTCTCACCACCATGCCCTCTTTGATGTCAAAGATCGGTATCAGTGGGAAGAATTTCGAAAATAGCAACATGCCCAGTGCGACAAACGCGAACGTTTCCGCAACTATTAATATTTCGATGATGCTCGGATGGTATGTCCCCCAATCGAATGTGAACGGCTGACGGCGCACAAGACCTGGAATAATTATCAAGAACCGCTCAAGCCACATGCCAACGTTAACTAACACGGTTGTGAAGAACATCCAGAAGGCGCTGCGTCTTACGCTCTTGAACATCCACATAGGCACCGGGATAAAGAACGCGGTGGCGAGGAAGATCAAGAACAGCATGCCATAGGGCCACTGGAAAACCTGGAGCTCTCTCAGACTTATTTCCACTCCTTCCAGTGTGTAGAGGGCGAAAACCCACTCAAGAAAGAAGAAGAAGAACCAGGTGGTGGCAACAACAATCAACAGTCGACCAATTGCGTCGAAATGATCCGGGCGCAAGTATTTGTCGAGGCCCCAGAGCCAGACTGACAACGCCATGAGCATCGCCACCGCTGAGACGCCTGAGTGAATCGCGCCAATAATGAAGTATGGAGCGAAGATGGTCGAATGCCACCCCTCGACGCCGATCAGCACAGCAAAGTCCCATGACACGATGGAGTGGACAGAGACGAACACTGGCAGCACCAACGCCGACAGCAGAATGCCTGCTACTGCTTGCAGTTTCCATTGGCGTGGCGTGCCTCTCCAACCCAGGCACATCGTCCCGTATATCTTCTTGACCAGTGGGTTGACTGCCCTGTCTCTGACTACCGCAAGGTCGGGTATCAGAGCGATGAACACAAACAGCGAACTTGCGATCAGGTAAGTGCCCACCGCGCTGGGGTCCCAGACGAAAGGCGATCGCACGTTGGGCCATACTCCCCGAGCGAAGTCGTATGGGAACACCCACATTTCACGCCAGGGCCTTCCGACGTGGAATAGCGGTGTATGCAGTGCGGCCATCAACGAGAACACCGTCATGACCTCGGCGGCCCTAGTCACGGGCCTACGCCACTCGGCCTGAGTTAACCTCAATATCGCCGATATCATGATTCCTGCGTGGCTGATGCCAATCCAGAAAACGAAATTAACGATGAAAAAGCCCCACATCACTGGCCTGTTGAGACCGGTGACTCCAAGACCTTTGTTCATCATGTACCCAAAGGATCCCAGGCCAGCGAACACGACCAGCGTCAGAAATAACACTGCTGGCAGCCACCACTTGGGCATGCCGAGCACACCGGCCAGCAGGTCGTCGTTGATCTGTTTCTGATCTAGCTGTATGTGATCCTGCATCTTGGCTTTCTTATAGTCCTAATTGTTGAATTGGGAAAATCATTGTGTGTGAATCGTGCGGGTGATTCAATTAATCGGGCTTGCCCAACACCTTGACCACGGTCCTGTGGAAGGTCTTATGGATTTCGTAGAGCTTTAATTCTCTCTGTTCCCAAATGTTGACGATTGGTATCAGACGAGTGGCCATAAGAAATATGAACACCATCCCGCCCAGCGCTCCAAGCATTATGAAAATGTCGGCGAGAGACGGATAAATAGTTTCCGGTATTTCCACTACGACGTGCTTGTTAATCGCTGGGTTTCCAATACCATCGATCGAGTACGCTGAGACGTACAGGCGTATCCTGTCGAGGAACGTCCCTATTAACACGCTTGCCGCGATTATTGGCGGACCCCAAGTGCTGCGGCGCAGAGGGTTCCACATCATTGTCCACATTGGGAATAAGAAGTTAAAGAAGAACACTCCGAAGAACGCCCATCTGTACGGGCCGGACATCAGAAGTTCGATAATCGCCTGTTCCTCCGGCTTCCCGCCATACCAGAATATGTTAAAGCTGGAGAACCAGAACCAGAACCAAAGCAACGAAAGAGCAAACAGAAGCTTGCCCAGCCCCCAAATTTGGTCAAATGCGATGTAGTCCTTGTAACCGCCAAACTTATAAAGCGCCCAGATTGTGAGCAGCACAGTGGCCACGCCTGCCTGAAGGCCGTTGGCGGCATGAGTTATCGGGAACAGAGAGTCTACCCAGCCCGGAACCAGTGTGATCAAGAAGTCCACGCTGATGAGGAAATGGACGAATATCAACATCATGAAATAGAAAGCGCCAAGTATGCCCAGGCGGTGTTTTTGCATGTTCCATTGAGCGGAACTGCCAATCCAGCCTCGCGCCAATCGAGTGGCCCAGCGTTTCTTCCATCCATCTGGAGCGTGATCTCGAACCATCGCAAAGTCCGGCAAAGCGGACATCCAGAGCAGGGCGACCCCAATTACCACGAGTCCCAAGATAGCCAGGGTGCTCCATATGTGCGGTGAGTATGAGGGAACGTCGCCGCCGTCGAAGTAAAACCACAGCGACCGCCGTCCATCGCTCAATGGTGGCAGAATCCACAGCATTGGGATGAACAAAAGCAGGTTAAACAGGCCAACCACGGTCCAGAGTTCAGCGACCCGGGATATGGGCCTGCGCCAGTGGGCCTTGGCTATCCGTGGCGCGATTGCCACCATAGGGGCAGACTGAGCAGTTGTCAGGATAAAAGCGAACATTGCCGCATAATAACCCCAGACCGCCGTGTCACTGACACCATCGGAGAGCCGCATCACGAACCCAATAATGCCCAGAATCAACAGGATTCCAAACACGGAGGCGACGCGCCAGAAGTTGTTCGACGTGCCTGCGTGTTTGCCTAGCAGGTCTTTCGTGACATCTTCAGCGGTGACCAGCGCGGGATTTCCCGGATGCTCGGCGTGTCCACTAGCCATGTGTGACTACTTCCTTGCGGTGTTCGTCAACTTTACGCAAATATACTACCGAAGGGTTGGTGCCGAGCTGTTCCCTCAGCCTGTAACCTCGACCGCCGTCTTCCTCCAGTTCCTTTTTGACCTTGGCGCCGGCTTTGCTCTTAGGTTCGTCCGGCAACCTGGTCCCTTCCTTCACAGCAGTCAGGACGTCAATCATGTCGCCAAATTCCAAAGTCTGGGTTGGGCAAGCGTTGACGCAGGCTGGATTCAGGCCTCTCTCCAACTCGGCGTCGGATTTGTCGATGCCAGCTTGGGCAGCCTTGCGGCCTGTCCGGCGGATACGCTGTACGCAGAAAGTGCATTTTTCCATGATTCCGCGACTGCGGACCGTAACGTCGGGGTTGAGTTGGTTCTTAAGACTATCGGGCCACTCAGGCTCCCAGAAGTTGAAAAATCTGACGTGATATGGGCAACCATTCGCGCAAAATCTTGTGCCGATGCAACGGTTATACACTTGGACATTAAGACCTTCGTTATTGTGATAGGTCGCGAATACCGGGCAGACGGGCTCGCAGGGCGCGTCCGCGCAGTGTTGGCACAGAATCGGGATGAATCGCGCTTTGACATCCGGAAATTCACCTTCCCAGTAACGCTCAATTCGAATCCACTCAATTGCGCGACGCTGGTTGAACAGGCCTTCGTCGTTGATGGGGATATTGTTTTCGGATTGACATGCAACCACGCAGGCCTGACAGCCTGTGCATTTGTCCAGGTCAATTACCATTCCCCAGCTTTCTGCCATTTTGTTCCGCTCCTAATTCGGGGGCGTTCCCCCATCGAAGACGCCTTAATTCTTGAAAGGCGTCCGCTCGTTATTAACTGTCGTCGCTGGTTATTTCTATGACCAGACCTTCTTCGTCTTCGGGCGGGTCTGAAACCGAGTTTTCGAACTTGGGCAGCCGGATCCATTTGTCCAGCTTTTCGATGCCGACCCGGGTTGCCGACCACGCCAGCGCTCCGGTGCTTTCATCCGTCAGGTCAGACAATATGGAGAACACGTTCGCCCCTCGTCCCTCCGCATAGCGACCGCCTGCGACATGACCTTGTCCCATCGGTATCGCGACAACACCCGGCGGGATGCCGGGGTGAGGGTACGCGAGGGCTTCTATTGAGCCTCGCGGGGATGTCACGCGAACAACATCGCCCTCCCTCAAGTCTAAATCTTCGGCGATTTGGATATTGATCTCCACCCATGTCAACCATGTTGCGCTGGTTATCGGGTCAGGAGTCGCCTGCAACCACGGGATGTGAGCCCCCTGACCTTCTCCGATTCCCGTTGAGGAAAATGGCGACAGATGGAAATTAAATCTTCCAGGAGTTGCGGGATCGAATCTAGGCTCTTCAGCCTCAGGAAGCCGCTGAGGCGCGGGAACTCCGCCACTGGCCTTGGCGTTTACGTCCCACCATCCGCCGCGCTGCAACATGCCATTCCAGAACGATTTGAAGTCCCCTGCTCTGACCGAGCCTCGGTTCAGAGCAAACAACTTTTCGGCGCTGCCCTGCAAAACGTCTTTGTAAGTTTCGCCCGCCAAACCCAGGTCGAGACTCAAACCTTGAGCTGCGGCCAGGAGAATGTCAGCGAAACCTCTCGTTCCCAGATGTTCACCGCGACCTTCAAAGAATGGCCTGACCACTGGCTGCTGGAAGCCGACGATCTCGTAACCGGGTCCGGCGTCCGGCGTGTCGGTGCCCCAGTCCTCGAAAGAGTTGTGCTCTGGCAGCACGATGTCGGCCATTGCCGTGGTGTCGTCCATTATGTTCGAGAAGCTGACAATAACCGGGACGTCGTATGAAGCGTCTCTGAATCCGAGCGTGCCAGGGAGGCCGTGCATAGGGTCAGCCCCTCGCACCATCATAAGGCCTACGTCTCCGGACCGCATGTCGTTGACCAAGTCAGCCCAGTCCTGATAGCTGCTTGAAGAAGGCGCGTTGGCGATCTCACTGAGAGGCGGGGCGGGGTTGAACACCACACCGCCGGGTTGCCCCACGCTCCCTACAAGATAATTCAGGGAGTATATCGCCGTCAGGTTGAACAGTCCGTTTGTATGCGCTCCTGCTGAACCTCCACCCAATGCAATTGCAGGCTTGTGGCTGGCGAAATCGTGGGCGACTTGTTCGATTGTCTCCGCGGAAACGCCTGTCTTCGCGGCGACAGATTCCGGAGCGAATTCTTCGAGGTTGGAACCGCCAGTCAGGGCCTGTGCAGCCGCTGGGTCGGCCAGCCCATCTTTGATAATGACGTGTGCGATGCTAAGAGCAAGGATGCCTTCCATTCCAGGCTTAACGTGAATCCACGAATCTGCGTTGGCTCCGGTCATCGAGAATCGAGAATCTACATGGACCAGTGTGCCACGTTCCCGGTCGCCCTGTCGGAACTCGCCGTATCCGCGGGCGTAACGTGTCGGAGATACCCATGTGTTCAGGAAATCCGCGCCGAACGAGAGCACGTAGTTTGCGTTTTCAATTTCGAAGTCAGGTATTCGGTCTTGGCCAAACACTTGCTTGATGGCAGCTTTGAGGTTGGTCCGTTCGACGGGTTCATAAGGCATGTACCGTCCGCCGAATTTGGAGGCGAACGTCTCGGCGATCATGCCAAGATGGCCTCCGATCGGGTTGGTGACCAACACCATCGAGTTCTGGTTTCGACTGGATTGGAGTTGGCTCAGTTGGAGATTCAACCTGCCCAGGGCGTCAGTCCAGCTCACCTCTTCGTACTGGCCCGTTCCGCGTTCTCCCGATCGAAGCAAAGGGCCTTTGATTCTGTCTGGGTGATACAGGTCTTGCAAGCCGCCCTCACAACGAGCGCTGTGCTTGCCCATATTGATCGGATAATCCAGATTGCCCTCGACTTTTTTGGCTCGACCTTCCATGACTCGAACCACGACGCCTTCGCTTGTGCCGCACTGTCGGCACAGTGTCGCGTACCAGTTGTCCAATCCAGACACCAGGTCTTCAGGCATCTCCAAAGGCGCTTCTACCAGCAACTCCTCGGCGGGGACGCCGCACGCCAGAAATATTATGGGCGCCGCAGTGGCGCCGCCGGTCAGAGTCAGAAATTGTCTTCGTGTGAGGGCCATAGTTTTGCTTGAGCCTTTAGTAGTGGCAGGTAGTGCAGTCGGTTGGCGCCCCGTTATCTCGGTGGCAGTCAACACAGTCGCTCATTTTGAGTGGCTTGACCTGGGACACCTGGGTCATGCTCGCCACGTCTCCGTGGCAGGTTGAACATACAGCGGACGGCAGTATTCCGTCCCTTTCCGAGAAAAACGAGATGTGCGCTTCGTGAACGAAATGAACGTGGTCCGGAACCCTGTGGACCCTGACCCAAGGTATCGCGTCGCCAGCCTCGGCTATTGCGCGAAGTTTTTCGATTTCATCGTTGCCGTCACCAACTGTTTTGTGGCAGGTCAGGCACAATCCCACTGCTGGGATAGTGGCCGCTGCTCCCTTAGTGACGTTCCTGTGGCAGAAAGTGCAATCAAGACCGAGCTGCCCTGGTTGAGTCCCGGCATGAATCGTATGCGGGTACGCGATCGGCTGGTCAGGCCCGTCGTCATTTCCGAATATCACTGGCTGACCGAACCAAGCGGTCATGACGAACACCAGGACGAGAGCAGTGACAATAAACCCGCCGAGGCCTAAGATGCCCATGATCGCCATCAAAAGCATCTGCTTGGCGGGCGGTTTTTTGTATTGGAAGTCCCCTGGTATCAAATTCCCATCATCCTGAATATCGAGTTAACGACGTTTTTGGGCTGCCAGTCTAAATCCAGTAGTCCGGCCAAAAATCTCTCAGAACTCCAGCGTAAACCGTCGCGCGTTGGACGAAAAACACCGCCAGAGCGAAGAAGATAATCGCGAAGCCATACAATACTGGCCTGATACGTCCCCACGAGGCCGCTATGTGGCGGGACTCAATAAAAGACGGAATCATATTGTGGCCGATCAGCATGTTTGAAGCAAATAGCACTATAAACAACACTGCAAGTCCGAGGCTTCGCTGAAGGTTCCCGAGTTCTTGCCAACTGGCTGGGCTGATGAACCCAGGATCGAGAAATATCTGTTCCATATTTAGGTTGCTTTTCACCTTGTTTTTGCTGCGAGTCAAGTGCCTCGTTTCAAGCCGCTGAAATTATCACATCGCGTCCCTAGGGTGTCAAGGGCGCAACGAGCCAATTTTGTTGTAACAAGACCTTGTGATTTTTATCACGGTCGGTAAGTTAGTGTCAAGCCATTCGGTTGAGCATAACGCCGATTTCGCCTACAATTGCCACGTCCAAAATAAGCAACGAACTAGGAGCAGCCCATGCGTGTCAATAACGTCGTGACCAAGATGAACGCAGGCGAGATGGCATACGGAGCCAATCTGTCGTTCCCGTCCACCACTATGATTGAGCTTTCTGGCAGAGTAGGCTTCGATTTCGTGACTTTTGACAGCGAACACGGGCCGTTCACGGTGGATATTCTCGACGACCTCTGCCGAGTTGCCGACATGGCTGGGTTGACTCCGATGGCAAGAGTGCCAGATATAGAGCATCCAACAATTCTTAGATTTCTCGACCGGGGCATCATGGGAGTCACCGGTCCGCACATCACCGACGGCGAACGCGCCCAGAAGCTGGCTGATGCCTGCCGGTACACCCCTAGAGGCAAGCGAAGTTTCGGCTCAGGCCGAGGAGCGTATTTCGGCGATTTTGAATCTGGCCCAGACTATATGTCCCACACCAACAATAATATTCTCGTCATCGCCCAGCTTGAAGACATTCAAGTTTTGGACAATCTGGACAAAATTTTATCTGTTGAGGGTATCGATCTGTTCACCTCTGGCGCCCAGGACATCGCACAGTCTATGGGATTGCCAGGTCAGCCCAATCATCAGAGGGTAAAAGAATTTGAAGCTAAGGTTCGCGACGCCGTCCACGCTGCTGGGCGCAAGATGGCAGAGGACGTGATGGCAAGCGCGAGAGCCGCCAACCTGTTTTTGGATGGAGCGCGAGCGTTCTTAAATTCTCGTTAGTCAATCATGTCATTCGGACGATCCAACCACGTACATAGAGGAATTTTGATGGAAACGGAAATCAGATTCAAAATCCGCCACCGCGAAACCTTCGCTGACGGCGAGTCGTTCGGTAATACCGGCCATTACGAGCGAATCGCAGGCGAAATCCGATTCGCGGTCGACCCAGACTCCGATGCGTATTCGATGGTCGTGGATTTGAAACACGCCCCCAGAAATGACCACGGGTTTGTCGAGTTTGCCACCGACTTCTACATTCTCAAACCTGCTGATCTGGCGCAAGGCAACCGGAGGCTCCTGTACGACGTCAACAACCGTGGCGCCTTGAGGATGCTCCAATTCTTCAACGACGCGGTTCACTCCAACACTCCCTCGACAACTGAGCACGCGGGCAACGGGTTCCTGATGCGACGAGGATACAGCCTCGTGTGGTCTGGATGGCAAGGCGACATCATGCCAGGCGACGGCCGTCAGACGATGAGGCTCCCAATCGCCACCGAAAACGGCGAGGAAATAACGGGCGTTACTCGGTCAGAATTTATCGTGGACGAGCATGGCGTTTTGAGCATGCCTCTTAGCGCCAACGGCTACACGTCAAGCTACGAAGCAATATCCACCGACACCCGCGATGCAACATTCACGATGAGAGAGTACGAGAGCGATCAACGCCAGCCAATCGCCGACGATGACTGGGCGTTTGCGAGGCTTCAGAATGGTCGCCCGATCCCGTCTGCGTTCCATTGTCACTTGCCTCGGGGATTCAAGCCGGGTTGGATTTACGAGTTGGTTTACACCGCCAAGAATCCCAATGTGCAAGGCCTCGGATTGACTGGAGTGCGCGACCTGATCTCGTTCCTGCTCCACGAAGAAGCCGACACCGAAGGGACGCCGAATCCTCTGGGGCTGAATGGAACCCGCATGGAAAAAGCTTATGGCTGGGGGCGATCACAGAGCGGCAGATTCCTGCGCGAGTTCGTGTATCGCGGATACAACGAAGACAGCCAGGGTAGAAGAGTATTCGACGCAATCTCTCCTCACGTCTCCGGCGGCGGTCGCGTCGTCCTGAATTACCGATTCGCCCAATCAGGCCGTTACCCACGGCCTCATGACGATCATCTGTATCCGTCAGACTCGTTCCCATTCGCCTATTCCGTCATCTCCGACCCAATGACTGGCAAAACTGACGGAATACTCAAGAGACCCGATTCTGACCCTCTCGTCATCCACACTCAGACCTCGTCGGAGTACTGGACGCGCCGCGGCTCGCTTGTTCACACAGATTCGATAGGCAATGATATCCCCGAACATCACAAAACCAGGGTTTTTCACTTCGCAGGCTCTCAACACAACGCCGACCCGCTTGGAGGCAACCCGAATCTTGAGTACGCTCGATACCGCGCCAACCCTTTGAACACGACGCCACTCCTCAGGGCAGTAATCGACGCTCTGGACGCCTGGGCCACCGACGCAACGCCCCCGCCTGATAGCATGTTTCCTCGGCGTTCGGACGAAACAGGCGTGCCTGCCGACGTGGCAGCGAGGGTGTTCCCCAAGATACCCAACGTCGAGCATCCTGATAACTCGAACAGGCTGTTCTTGCAGAATCACGGCCCAGAGTTCGACGCGGGCATCGCCTCCAACGAACCTCCAATCGAGGATCGTTCGCGAGAGTACATAGTGCTGGTTCCCCAGGTTGATGCCGACGGAAACGAAGCCCCTGGAATTCGCACGCCCCATATCCAGGTCCCGCTGGCGACCTACACTGGATGGAACTACCGCCCGGCCGGGTCAGCAGAACAGGCTATCGCCGGGACCACAGGCGGATATCATCCTCTGCCAGTCAATAAAGCCCAACGGGATGACACCGGCGACCCGCGTCTGTCGGTTGAGGAACGTTACGGCTCCAAAGCTCGGTACGTCCGACTGATCGCCTTGACAGCTCAGAGGATGGTAGAGCGGCGCCTGCTCTTGGAGGAGGACGCAGACAGATACGTCGCTCTGGCAATGGAACATGATTTTGAAGCGATATGATTGATCAAGCATGAACTCCAAAAATTATGACGTAGCGATAATCGGTCTCGGAGCGATGGGCAGCGCCTCCGCGTATCACCTGGCGCGCCGCGGGTTGCGAGTTATTGGGTTTGACCGCCACTCCCCTCCCCACGATCAAGGCTCGTCCCACGGCGAAACCCGAATCATCCGAGAGGCTTATGCAGAGGGCGTCGCCTACGTAAAGATTGTCCAACGCGCCTACGAGCTTTGGGCCGAGTTGGAAGAGGAATCCGGGCGCGACCTTTATCTCCAGACCGGCGGAATGATGTTTGGCTCGGACGGCAGCGATATGATCGCAGGGGCCGAAACCAGCGCAGTTACTCACAATCTCACCTTCGAAAAACTGTCGATGGATGAAGTTCGGCATCGCTACAAAATCTTCAACCCCGACGTCGATATGACAGCTATCTTTGACCCTCGATCTGGCATTTTGTATCCAGAATCCTGTGTTGAAGCGCATCTTGAACTTGCGAAGCGTCATGGCGCGGAGCTTTTATTCGGCCAACCTGCGGTATCGTGGGACTCGAATTCTGACAGTGTGACGGTTAGGACCGAAAACGGCGCTTACACCGCTCAGTTTCTGATCCTCGCCGCCGGATCATGGTTGCCACAGTTGCTCAATGGCCTAGAAGTTCCATTGCAAGTTGAGCGCCAAGTTTTGATGTGGTATGAACCCACCGAGAATCAAGAGTTATTTCGTCCTGAAAATTGCCCCATTTTCATTTGGGACACCGGGCCTGGAATTCACTTTTACGGTTTCCCGGATTTGGGAACCGGCGTCAAGGTAGCCAGAATGCACTTCGGCGACACCGCCACTCCTGAAAACCTGCGCCGCGACGCTGATGCAGACGACGACGCGCCTGTTCGGTCGTTCCTTGAACATTTCATGCCAGACGTTCCAGGCAAGCTGCTGTCCTCTCAGGTCTGCATGTTCACTAACACGCCAGACGAGCATTTCCTCATTGACCTACATCCAGAATATGGAAACGTTGTGATTGCCAGCCCATGCTCTGGCCACGGATTCAAATTCGCCAGTGCGATGGGCGAGATTCTTGCAGATTTAGCCACGACCGGCAAGTCAAATTTCGACATCAGCATGTTTGGACTAGATCGATTCGACAATATCAATGAACAGGAGATTTCATGAAGACCGTAGCCGCAATACAAACTGCCCCCGAACAACCCTTGATCGTCGATGAACTCGACCTGCCTGACCCACAGCCCGATCAGGTAATCGTAAAGTTGTTTTCGAGCGGAGTGTGCCATTCTCAGCTTCACCAAATGCATAACGCCACCGCCGACCGCCCGATGGTCTTGGGTCACGAAGGCACGGGCGTTGTGACTCACGTTGGCAGCAACGTGACACACGTTCAAGAGGGCGATCACGCCATCGTCACCTGGGTTCCTCGAACGCCGAACCAAGGACGCGGCCTTCAGACACCATCAGGGGCGACTTATCAAGACAAACTCGTCTCTGGCTCCGTGTACACATGGTCTCAGGACGTGCTGTGTAGCGGCGAATTGGTAGTTCCGATTGGGAAAGAACATCCGACCGACATAAGCTCCATCGTCGGGTGCGCTGTGCTGACGGGAGCCGGAGCAGTGATGAACACCGCGAATGTCGGGCCCGGAGACTCGGTGGCGATATTCGGAGTCGGCGGCGTCGGGATGTCTGCGATTCAGATGGCCTCCATTCTGGAAGCGTACCCAGTGATCGCGGTGGACCTTAGCGACGATAAGTTGGATTTCGCGAGGGAGTTCGGCGCAACACACACCGTTAACGCATCTCAAGTCAATCCGGTGGAGGCCATCCAAGAACTCACGGGAGGAGGCGCGGATTACGCTTTCGACGCCATCGGTGTCCGCATTACCAACGAACAGATACTCCCCTCAGTCCGGGGCGGTGGTTCTGGCGCTGAAAACCACGGCGGAATGGCAGTCCTCATCGGCATCCCCCAGCAGGAGATGACTATCGACCCTCGATTGTTCATGGCCCAGCGCACTTATCGAGGAAGCCTGGGAGCGACCTATCCAGAGAAGGATTTTGAAACGTTCTTGCGCTTGCATCGGGAAGGAAAATTCCCCCTGGACAAGTTGGTGACCCGGCGGTACAAGCTCGATCAGATCAACGAAGCATGCGACGCATTGGAAGGCGGGCAGATATTGGGCAGGGCGATACTGGAGTACTAATCCGGCGTACTACCTGATGGCGACATTGTCGCCCACGAAGATGCTCGATGCGTCTGACAACCCGCCTCTGATTTGGATTACATACATCGCTGGCGCCGATGGACGATAGACATGTAACTCGGAGTCGGGAGTTCCGACCAATTCAACCGGCCTCGACTCGATGTCCACGATTACGAAATTCCGGTCAAGGAACACGATATCCAACGGCACCATCACTTCCCGCGTCCGGTGCGGCCAACGGGCTTCCTGTGGATGGTTGTACAGAGGAGCTTCATCGTCAAATATCACGACCATGTTCTTGAACCCTGTCGAGCGGACGTAAACGTCCGCTGCGAGCCGAACACGGAATGTTTTGCCGCTCACCGCCGCGCGACGGGTCATTTCAGGCGCTATTGACGGTGGAGGTGGAACCGTCGAGGCGTCGCAGTGGGCGTCGCTGGCGGTCGTTTCGTCGGTTTAGGCGCGGACGCAGAGCCGCCTGCTCCCTATAAGCATGGCGGCCAGGAGTTGGTCAGCATCGCTCAACAGCACTTTGTCAGTTTTCACAGCGAAATCTGTGTCAGCTTTAACTTCAACACCTGTGTCTGTCACCAACATCCCCAGGGGGTTCGCAGGTTGGTTCGTCGGGTTGGTTATGGTGATGGTTCTGGATTCGCCAGGCATGAGCAGGAAGCCTGCCAATAACGCGTTCACACGCTCGGTGCCAGCCTGACCCGCGGCCACGCCAATCATCGCCACCACTAGCGCGAACGCCCACAAGGGGATGCCGAGGCGACGCCCGCCGATCCGCCAAGACAGAACGCAACGAGATCGCCTTCGCCTGTTTGCCAAAACTTTCACTCCCTTCAATTGCACAACCAATGTGGCACGAATGAAAGCCGGTTGCTAGACGAAATATCCCGTTGAATTGTAACCGAGGTCTATTCTATTTCAGAACGAAAAGAGGGCGGGCAAAATACGCCCGCCCCCTTGAATTTCAGCCCTAGTATATCAAACCCTACGGTGTCGTCCGAGGCACTATCGTCGGAATTTGAAGCTCGGCCAGCAAGTTCTCAAACTCCGAGAGTTCGTTGTCGATAACGCTCTGCAAGGCCTGGAATTGGGCGTCCAACTCCTCGGTGTACTGAGCGAACACTTCGTAGGTCTGCTGGGGCGGTCGGAAGTCCGCCGCGGCGACGACTGGAACCAGTCCCAACAGCTTGGCGTTCAACTTGACCGGCAGGGTGAGCCTGTCGCGTGCGCCGCGATACTCAGTTTGGATCAATTCGGATTCGATGTCAGTAAATTGCTGTTTCAGCGCATCAGCCGACGCGGACACCGCCTCTTGCGCCGCCGAGTCCTCGGCCCTCTTGGCCCACTCAGCCACCTGAGTCCTGGCGCTTCGCAGCCTGTTGATGTTGTCATGAGTTTCTGAGACTTTGTCGCGTAGCTGCAACAGCATGGCGAACTGGGCGTCGAAGTCTTCCTGAGTCGCCTCGACGTTGGGGTTCTTCACCAGATCGAAATTTTGTGTCTGCGATTCGTCACCGACTGTAAACCGCACCGAGTATGCCCCCGGAGGCGACAACGGGCCAATAATGCTGTCCTCGGTGGTTTTGTCGCCGGGAACGCGGTTCGCTGGAGGATAGCGAAGGTTCCAGTCGAAGTGGTTCAATCCCGCCGCCGCCGCCACGCGAGCGTCGCGCCGCTCCTCTTCGTTTTCCAACTCTGCTGAAGAGAATGTCTTGATCTCGTTGCCTTCAGAGTCCATGAACGTCAATGTGGCTTCTGAATCAGCCGCCTCCGCCAGATAGTAGTTGACTCGCAGCCCTCCAGGTGGGTTCTGTCCGGCGTCCAGGAATTTCCTGACCGTTTCACCGGAGGAATTTTTCGACTCAGTGTAAGTTACTGCTGCACCCAGCGACAGCTGGTAATTCTTGCCTCCGCTCGGCCTTCGGCCCCCGAACGGCGCGCCGAGCCTAACTTTGGTTCCGGGCTTAAGAAGGTGGACCGACTCGCCGCTCAGGTCAGCAGCCAACTGGCGCACCTGGCTCAGATCGTCCAGAATCCAAAATGAGCGACCGTGGGTCGCGGCGATCAGGTCGTCGTCTTTTATAAGTAGATCGTAAAACGGGACCACCGGCAAGTTTGACTTGAACTTTTGCCACGAGTCTCCAGCGTTGAACGACACATATAGGCTGGTCTCCGTTCCAGCGAATAGTAGGCCAGCCTGATTTGGGTCTTCTCGGATAGAGCGGGTGAAATCGTCTTCAGGGATGCCGTTAATGATTTCAGACCAGCTTGCGCCGTAATCGTTGGTTCTGTATAGCAGCGGTCGGGTGTCGTCCAGCTTATACTTGGTGGCCGCTACATAGGCTGTCGCAGGATCGTGGGGCGACAATTCGATAGCAGCTATCTGGCTCCACTCCGGCAACGTGGGCGGAGTGATGTTCGTCCACGTTTCGCCACCGTCCCGTGAGATGTTAACCAGTCCATCATCAGAACCGGCCCAGAACACCCCTGCTTCCTGCGCGGATTCGACGAACGCGAATATCGTGCAATAGGTCTCAGCGCCGGAAGTGTCTAAAGTGACCGGCCCGCCAGAGGGTTGCATCTTGGTCGGGTCGTTGCGAGTCAAGTCCGGGCTGATTGGCTCCCAAGAGCTTCCCTGATCGGTCGAACGAAACACGATGTTCCCAGTCGCGTACAACACGTCGGGGTTGTGGGGCGAGAATTGAATCGGGTAAGTCCACTGGAATCGGTACTTCATGTTTTCCGCGCCATAGCCGGTGTTGAGTTCCGGCCAGACCGTGATAATGCGGACCTGTCCCGTTTTGTGGTCATATCTGAGCATGTTCCCGCCGCCGCCAGGCGATGAACCGACCGCCCCGGACACGACAATGTTCGGATCGTCGGGGTGCAGAGCGATGTACCCACTCTCAGAGCTTCCCACCGTGTAACAGTCGCCCCACGGGATCGCCCCCTTGACCGTCCGTGACGGCACACTGATGGCCGAGTTGTCCTGTTGAGTTCCGTAGACGCGATAAGGGAACCGATCGTCTGTCGTGAGGTGATAGAACTGGGAGGTCAATTGGTTGTAAATGGTCGAGAATGTGTCGCCGCCGTTGTAGCTGACGCAGGCGCCGCCGTCGTTGCCTTCTATGATGCGTTGTGTGTTGTTCGGGTCGATCCAGATATCGTGATTGTCGCCGTGGGGCGTCGTGACCTGGGTGAAGGTTTTGCCGCCGTCAATCGACTTCCACGCGCCATAGGAGAGAATCCAGCAGGTGTTTGCGTCTTGTGGATCTGCGAATATGTGCTGGTAGTACCAGGGACGGCCCTGAAGGTCGCGGTCGTCGCTCATCAACTCCCAGGTGTCGCCGTTATCGTCGGACCGATAAATACCACAGTCTTTCGCTTCAATCGTGGCGTAAACGCGGCCGGCCTGAGCAGGAGAAACTGCCACTCCGATGCGCCCCAGCGGCCCTTCGGGAAGTCCCGGATTGCCTGAAATATCCTCCCAGGTGTCGCCGCCGTCAGTTGTTCGCCACAGACCACTATCCGGGCCGCCTGAGGACAGATTCCAGAAACTGCGTCGAGTCTGCCAGATGGACGCAAACAAGTTTCGAGGGTTGTTTGGGTCGATGGACAGGTCTGCGGCTCCGGCGTCCTCGCTCTTGAACAGGACGTGTTCCCAGTCTCGGCCGCCGTTGGATGAGCGGAAAATGCCTCGCTCGCTATTGGGACCGAAAGCGTGGCCCAGAGCGGCGACATACACAAGGTCGGCGTTCTGAGGATGGGTTCGGACCCGCGAAATGTGCCTCGTGTCCTTCAACCCCATGTTTTGCCAGGATTTTCCGGCATCGGTCGAACGATAAACGCCGTCGCCGTGAGTCACATCAATCCGTATGCAGGCCTCTCCCATGCCTGCATAAATAACGTTGGGGTCAGCGGTCGAAACATCAATTGCGCCCACCGAAGCGGTCTCGAAAAACCCATCGGAGACGTTTTCCCAGTAGGTTCCGCCATCGTAGGTCTTCCATACGCCGCCAGCGCAAGCGCCGAAGTAAAACACTGCTGGATTCACCGGGTCGCCGGCGACTGCCACGACACGACCGCCTCTTGGCGGGCCAATGCACCGCCACTCCAATCCATTCAGTAGTTCGGAATTAACGCCAATGGGCGAACTCTGGGTCTGCGTCACATCTACACCTCGCCGGTTGGGATTTTGTGCCGCCCATTATAGACCCGTCAGTTCTGAACGGCAAAAGCCCACGGGCGGGGCAATTCATTCCGCCTCCACCAAAGGGACGAAGGGAGGTTAGACAATTCGGGCCACGTCACGATCACTGCATTATCTTCTCGAAACTCGGGAGAATGGCCGATGCCGGACCGAGCGGGTGCACGTATGTTGATTGCAGACAGAAAAGCACGCCGAACCAGATTCTCAAACCGAGGGGGCGAAGATGAATCTAATCGCATCCATCAAACCGAAAATGCACGTGAAAACCGGAATCCTGGCCTTTGGCCTGATCCTGATCTCAGTCGCCGCAGCCTGCAGCACGAACGTCGCCACATCAACTAAAGCACGTGACGACAGCTTCACCGTCGCAGAATCTCGCAAAATCGTGGTCAACGGCAGCAACGGACGCATCAACGTCGGTGCCGGAACGGACGACACCGTGAGGGTCCAGGCAACGTTGAGACGGCCCGATAACCTCAAATACGAGGTGACTCAAGATGGCAACCCGATCAACGTCGAGGTCGAGGAACAAGGCGGCAGATTTTCTTTTTAGGCCAGAGCCCCGGCGCCGACATCGAAATCACAGCGCCATCAAACACGAGAGTGGAACTCAGGACCGGCGACGGGACAATCGAGCTTTACGGCATGCACCAGTCAGGCACTGTGAGAAGCTCGAACGGCAAAATTATTATGGACGACGTGACTGGAGACTTCGATGTCCACGCTTCTAATGGTAGCGTGGACATCGCTGGGGCGACTGTCACATTCGACATCGAGAGTAGCAACGAACGGATTGTTTTTGCTGGGGTCATCGTCCCTAGCGTCGGCAATCGCATGACGACCACCAATGGCAGTGTCGAAATCACATTGCACCGCATCCCTGGCGAAGAACTAGACGCTTCGACAACCAACGGTTCCATTAAAACACGTTTGCCAATTCTGACCACGTTCTCTGGCGACAAACATCACATTGTGGGAACAATCGGGGCCGGCGACGCCGAGTTGTTCGTCAAGACAGCCAATGGTCCCGTGACAGTTCAACGAGACACCTTGATGAAATCGTGAGCCACTGATTCCGCGCATATTGCTGTCCACGAAGGCCATCGCCTCTGTGAACAGCAACTCCCTCTTCAACGATTTTGTGATCCGACAACCGCTAGTCGAACGCCGCTACGATCTCCTCTTCCACGCGCTGGAAAGCTTCGACATCGCCAGTTGGAATACCTCCGAACATGATCTCATCTACGCCTGCGTTTGCGAACTCGCCTATCCGCTCGATGATGTAGTCTTTTGGCCCAGCCAATGAGCCTGAATCTTTCGCTTCCATCAGCGGCCCTGCGTAGTTGCCGTGAGTGCGGTCCATGGACCGATATCCTCGCGCTTCGTTATACTGTTCGGCCTCGGCTGGATCATCTGTGATCAAGAGAGGCGCCAACAACGTCCGCTTGATCTCTGAAGGATCGCGACCGACATCCTCGCAGTGCCGTTCAAGCACGCTAATCTTGTGTTGATATAGGTCCATCGACATCCCTCTGCCCGACCAGCCATCCAGGTTAAAGATGTCGCCATATTTCGCCAAAGCACGCATGGTGCGCCGCTCGCCTGTCCCGCCAATCAGAATCGGAACGTGCGGTTCCTGGTAGGATGTGGGCGACAGCGGCGCCTGATCTAGTTGGTAATACTGGCCGTCGTAGTCAACAGGCCCTTCTGCGGTGAAGAGTTTGCGGATCAACTCGCACGCCTCCTCAAACCTGTCGGACCGTTCTTTCAGCGACGGGAAATCCCATCCGAACGCCTCGTGTTCCCGAGCGAACCATGCCGCGCCAAGAGAAAGCACGAATCGGCCTTTAGATGCCTGATCCAACGTCGTCGCCATCTTCGCCAGCAACGCCGGATTTCGATACGTGTTGCCCAAGACCAGATGGCCGAGCCTGAGTTTCTTAGTCATGCCAGCCGCCACCGCGATTAGCGTGTAGCCTTCGAACGCCGTCCCTTGCTCCTGATCTCGTGCTCCGCCGGGAGACCCCGGCGACGGCGGGAGAAAGTGGTCAGCAAACCACAAGCTGTTCCACCGTCCAGCTTCCAATGCCTGGATTGATGCGTTGATGTCGTCCCACGTCGTTCGATAGCAGCTTACTTGAACTCCGAATTTCATACTTTTCGACCTCTTTTTCAATCTGCAATATTAATGGGTTGAACTGGCGCGTCCAATAGCTGATTTCAGTTCGACTGTGTTGGGCAAGTCATCCATGCCAAAATACTCGTGTTCGATCCGGTCGTCGTAAACCTTCACAATGCGTAGCCCTGAGGGATCGTCTCCAAGTGGGTACCCAACTGGGCCAGATATAATCATCAACATGTCGCCGTCGCTAGAGTAATGGTTTTCGTGCCAATGGCCTGTGAACACCCCTGACGCTTCATGCTTGCGAAGCTGGCTGAGAAGGACGCTTCTTCGTTCGCGGGGAATGTATCGAATATCCCTATTTGGGTCGTCTGCGGAGTCGGCGAAGAGCGGGTGGTGCATGAACATTATTGTGTGCTTGCTCGTTGGGCTATGCGCATCAAGGTCCGACCGCACAAAATCGACCAGTGAATCCCACTCTTCGGGAACTTCAGACGGGTCGAGACAGATCGAACTATTCAAGACAATGAAGTGGCTTCCGTGAAAGTCGAAGGAGTAGTTATCGTTGCCAAATTTCTCTCGGTAGATTCGGAGGCTCTCAGCAGACGGGGTGTTCCCCACATCACAGTTGCCTGTGGTGAGATAGAGCGGGATGTTGTGATCCAGTTGGGCCGAAATCCGCATCAACTCTGAGTGCTGAGCCTCGTTGTCAGAATCCTGAACAAGGTCGCCCGTGACCACCACAAACGCGGGTTTCAGGCGGTTGGCAGCGGCAATGGCTGTTTCGTACAGGGCTGTCTCGGGAAACGTTCCGTCTCCCGGTGCGGCTCCACGTGCTTCAAAACACCCGAATTGCGGGTCGCTGAGTTGGATGAAAAAAAATGGGTCTGGGGTATTTGTCATCTCTTTGCCTCACTGTTTATGGCTCAATAAATTGGGCAACATATTCTTGCGTCCAGACCAACGAAGCATTCAAGTTTCCACCGGCGACACGAACTCGATTGTGCCGTGATTTTCTGGGTTTTGCCCAGCACGCCTCAGGTGCGCCAAGCATAATTGATCCTCTTTGAATCCGGACTGAGCGAGTGTAGCAAGGGGTTTGAACATGGTCAACCGGACCGACACTCTCCAGAAATCCAGGCTCGTTGCATCATTTGGCTCCTGTGCTATACTCCCACCACTGCTCGAATCACCATCACCGGAGGCACGAACATGACGACTCAGGGATACGCTCGTCCCGAAATGCTGGCAGACACCGACTGGCTGGCAGAACATATAGACGACCCTAACATCCGAATCATCGACTGTGATGAATTTCCAGAGTACCGTCGCTCCCACATCAAAAACGCGGTAGGCATCCAGGTTCATCACTACATCAAGCATCCAGATTATCCCAAAGACTCCCACGCGTACCCTTGGGTCGCCGAACCTGACGTCGTCAAAGAACTCATGGAGAAAATGGGCATTGGCGACGACACTCTGGTGGTCACCTACGATGCCAACGGGAGTCTTTCCGCCGCCCGATTCTGGTGGGTTCTGAACTACTACGGCCACACCAACGTCAAGGTGCTGAATGGCGGATGGCGGAAGTGGCACGACGAAGGCAAACCGACGTCGATCGACCGCCCTCCTGTAGTCAGTGTTACATTTACTCCGAACGCCAACGAGGACCTGATCTGCACTCTCGACTACGGGGTGGGACAGGTTGGACACTCCGACACCGTGTTCCTAGACGTCCGGGCCGACGGAGAGTGGGATGGCTCCAACAGCCGAGGCAACGAACGGGTCGGTCATATCCCAGGCGCAGTCCACCTGGAATGGACGAATTTCCTGAACGAGGATCGTCACCGCACGTTCAAGACGGCTGAAGAGCTTCGATCAATGCTCGAAATGATTGGAGTGACAGCTGACAAGAATGTCATCACTTATTGACAGGGTGGAATCCGTGCGGCGCACGGAGTGTTCACCCTGCGGCTCCTGGGTTATGACAGGACTCGGAACTACGACGGATCGATGGGCGAGTGGGCCAACCGTGATCACACCCTGTTGGAAGTCCCCGCCTAATTTCAACTAACCCCAGACGCGACCAATTGCCCTGCCGCAAGTGCCCGACAGGGCAATTGTTTATTCAGGAGAGATAACAATGGGCTGGTCCGAGCATCATCCAGTCGGTCTGATTCACAATTCACCTTCCCTAGCCTACCGAGGATACACGCTGTTCACAACCAACGGCGGCAACCATGCGAACCTGGTGGACATGGAAGGCCAAATCTGTCACCGGTGGGAATATCACGAAGGAATTTCATACTCTCAACTCCTGCTCAACGGCAACCTGCTGTTCCGCACGAATCCGCCGACTGAGGAGGAATCCGGGCGGGGTCTCGGAGGAGCCAGCGGCGCTCTGGTAGAGCTAGACTGGGAGGGCAACAAGGTCTGGGAGTACCGGAATCCCTGGCTCCATCACGATTTCCAACGCCAGCTAAACGGAAACACGATTGTCTTAGTGTGGGAAGAGCTATCCACAGAATTCTCGGACACCGTGCAAGGCGGCAATGTGAATGAGGAAGAGCCTGAAGTAATGCTGGGCGATGTAATCATTGAGGTCGATTCCGACGGCAATACCGTGAACGAGTGGAAACTTTGGCAAAAATTAGACGTTGCAAAAGAAGTCATCTGCCCGTTGCACGGTCGCCGCGAATGGACTCATGGCAACTCTCTGAAGCTGACCAACGATAACGATTTTCTCGTCAGTTTTAGGACTGTCAGCACCATTGGAATTGTGTCACGAGAAACTGGAGAATTTACGTGGAAATGGGGACCAGGTGAAGTATCCCATCAACACCACGCGACACATCTGGCAAATGGCAACGTGCTGCTGTTCGACAACGGTTCTCACGCGAGAGGGAACCAAGAACGGTCTAGTATTGTCGAGGTCGACCCGGAAACAAATGAAATTGCTTGGCGGTACCTCGGCAGCCCTCTGATGTCATTCTACAGCTTCCACATTTCCAGCGCGGAGAGACAGCCCAACGGCAACACCCTAGCCTGCGAAGGAGCGCACGGACGCATTTTCGAGGTGACACACTCTGGCGACATCGTATGGGAGTACATCAACCCATTCTTCGCTCCAGACCGCTCCGGCGCCCAGGCGAACGCCACATTCCGCGCCCACCGCTACGGCCCGGACTTCACCGGCTTCGCAGGTCGCGATCTCGACCCTTCGAAGTATGGGAATCTGAACCGGCTATATTCTTGAACCGGACTCAACAGCAGCAGCCTCGGCTCGGAGTCGGTCCAAAAGGGCTAGCAACTCGGCATTCGAGCTGATTTCGATGATTTCGCGGATGAATGCTTCGATTGATGGCAGAAGGTCGCGAATCTCGTTTAACTGGGCGCCCAGGGGGCTGGTTGACGCGGGACTTTCGGCGTACCGGCCCCGAAAGGCGAAATACGCCTGATTGAGCTTGCGAAGGCCGTAACCTCGAAGGCGTAGGAACCATTGCTGTTCCCGCATGTGTTCCTCTGCTTCCTCGATCTTGCCCTCGCTCAACAATTCATCAACACGCCGGCGCGTCTCACGCATGACTTTCGTAAATTGGGGGTTGATGTCCTCCGCTGGCGCGTATCTGCTGGCTGAGATGGTCAGATCGCCGCCTATGCGCTCGAACACCATGTCGCCCAGTTCACGGCCTATGATGTCGGCGACCGTCTCATTCATAGTGAACATCGTGTCATTTTTCCTCAGATTCTTGCCCAGCGGCTTGAAGAAGAAGAAGGCATGCATCCACTCGTGAACTGCCGTCCTCATGACGGTTCGAGTTGTGTATAGATCGTTGACGAAATTCGGATAGGTCGCCAGCCCCGCCAGATCGTCCACGTACGACGACAGGTTGTGCTTCTCGAGGATTTCGTTTTCGATCCTGTCTCGCTCCACGCCCTTGATGTCAGGGTCCAACAGGATCGAGCTAATAAGGCTGATCTTGTCCCTTGTCGATAGAACTAAGAGCGTCGGCGGCTCCTCGAATTTGATGTCAACCGGTGGCCAAATCAGGCCGAATCTAGACTCGAATCCCATTTCGGCCAACAGAGCGCTGATCTCTGCTTCTACGGCCTCCTCAGCCTTAGCGCGGAGGGCGTTCCTCTCCTTTGTGAGTATTTCGAGCGCTTCAGTATTAGGAACAAGCTCCTTCGCGGCGGCGGCAGACCCCTGAGTGGCGCTGCGCCGAATCAGAACGCCTTCGACCCTATCCACCTCCTTTTGGACCTTTCGGGCAAGCTGGAGATAATCGTCAATAATGACGAGGCGTTCCTCTCTGGATGGTTTGTTGCCGGGTATCGCCTCCCAAAGCGCATGGATCCATTTCTGTGGGAAATTCTTGATCTCCCACCGGACTATCGAGAAAAGATGGTCTCCCGCGATCAATTCCACCGGGGTCAGCTTATAGTTGTCCACTCTGATAAACAGCAACACCACCAGCAAGAAAAGCAACCCTGCCCCGGTCCGCTTTCTCATGCCGTAATACGGCTCGTCACCTACTTCGGCATCGAATGTTTCTTCGTCGATCAAACTCAAGTCCTGAGCGTCTAATTTGTGACTATGCTTAAATTACGAGCCATAATTACGGCCAGACTTTGCTGGTCGGAATGGTAGGCTTTGCAGTGGGCTGTTTATCGGATTATCCCAAACCGAAAGATGCTAGAATTAGCGCTGACGATTTCGGATTTTGCTCAACACAAGGATTTTCAGCATGACCAAAACAACTGTCGTAGTGACGATTGATGGCTTCGATCCCGATTACCTGGACGCCTGCGACGCCCCCAATCTTCAGGAGCTTGGTCGCAAAGGCTTCCTGAAAATCGGTAAATCCATGATGCCGTCGGTCACCAATGTTAACAACGTCTCGCTTGTTACGGCCAGCTATCCCGAAGTCCATGGCATTAGCTCCAACTACCGAATGATACGGGAAACGGGTGAGGAGATATACATGGAGTCGGGAGAGTACATCCTGGCAGAGACCATGTTCCAGCGTGCCACGAAATTGGGCAAACGGTCAGTCCTCGTCACTTCCAAAGACAAACTGAGAACTCTGTTGTCAGACGGCGCTACGATCACCGTGTCGTCGGAACAGGCACCAGAGTGGGTCGTGGCAGGGCCGAAAGTCGGCGAGCCGCCGGAAATCTACTCACTGGAAGTCAACGGCTGGTCAATTAATGCCGCCAATTACATCATGACTCAGCATGAGGCCGACCTTGTGTACATCACTACCACCGACTACGCGATGCACACATACGCTCCCGACGCGCCGGAGTCCCAGCAACACATCACCATTTTGGATAACGCCATCGGCGAACTGTTGGAAAATCATCCCGACACAACATTCCTCTTGACGGCTGACCACGGGATGTCGGCGAAGTCGCGACTCCTCGATCTCAACGATGTCCTGGGCGCTTATGGCATCCGCGCTGTTCAAGTCCCCATCATCAAGGACCGATACGTCGTCCACCACTCAAATCTTGGTGGTTGCATGTTCATATACATGGACCCGGAGCACATGGGACGGACGGACGAAGCGATGAAGATTCTCAGAGAGACGCCAGGTATCGACGATGTGTACTCTCGTGAGGGCGCAGTCGAAAAATTAAACCTCTACCATGAGCGAATCGGCGACATCGTCGTGACGGGAGACAAGGAAACTGTGTTCGGTCCCAGCGAACTGTCTAGAGATCTAGGCGGAGACGGGAAAGTGCCGTCGGGACTCCGTTCCCATGCCTCCGCCCACGAACAGGACATCCCTTTGCTTGGATACAACGGAGACTTCGAAGGGTTCGATTTCTCCGAGAATCGTGACATTGGCCGCTACGTGTTCGAGCGTACGCTGGCCGATTAGCACCGCGATCGCAATCAACACACAATTGCTTTAAGAAGGAACAAATGGAACTGCTTGAGTTCGCGACCGAGATGTTTAAAGAATACGCAGGTCGGCTATACGGTTACCTTGACGGCCTGACCGAAGACGAGCTTAACTGGCGTCCCAATGCCGAAACTAACTCAATCGCGTTCATCATGTGGCACACAGCGCGAGTCGAGGATCGTTGGTTTCAGATATTCTGTCAGGACAAGCCTGACCTTTGGACCAGCGGACGTTGGTTCGAGAAGCTTGGCATGGATGAAAATCAATCAGCGGTCAGTCTGACCGCTGATGATTTGGCGTCTTTTCCCCATCTGACGATGGAAAACTTGAAGTCGTTTTTCGAAGCAGTCCGAGCAGAGACTCGAACATACCTCGGCAGTATCGGCCCCGGTGACCTGGAGGCATCGCCCGGCAGGTCCCCGTTTGGCGGTTCAGCAGCCAACAACAGGTTCGCGCAATTCACGATTCAGAGAATGTTTCGTCAGCTGATCCAAGAGGAGATTCAGCATCTGGGTCAAATTGGAATGCTCAGGGGTTTGCAACGCGGCATGGACAAGTAGGGAACGGAGACAGGCATGCTTGATCGATTCAAAGTCCCGAAAGAAGACCAGATCAGAATTTCCCAGGACTCTCTCCGAGCTTCGGTTACCGCGATCTTTAAGAAGATGGGACTGGAATCCGAGGACGCCGCCAACGGGGCCGACGTGCTTGTGACCGCCGATCTCAGAGGCATCGAGACTCACGGTGTCTCCAATAAAATGGCCGACTACGTTCGCATGTACACGTCCAACGAGATCAACCCCAGGCCGGAATGGCGAATCGTCCGAGAATCTCCCGGCACGGCGGTGATCGACGGCGACCGGGGTCTTGGTATCATCCTCGGCAACAAAGCGATGTCTCTGGCAATCGAGAAAGCGCGTTCAGTTGGCGTCGGAATCGTCACAATATATAACAGCGCGCACCTGGGCGCGGTTGGGCATTTTTCGATGCAGGCTGCTAATGAGGGAATGGTGGGAATGTGCGGCACTGCCCTCGGCCTGGGCATTCTTCCAACATATGGAGCGGTGCCGAGGCTGGGGACAAATCCTATATCCATCGCGGCTCCGGCAGGCGACGAACCGCCTCTGCTGTTCGACGCTGCAACATCAGCCGTGGCCGGCAACAAACTCCGGCTAGCCGCCCGCGTTGGGGCCGATCTTCTCCCTGGATGGGTCGCATCCAAAGACGGCACGCCTATTATGGAAAACGCCCCAGTTCCTGAGCCAGGGGAATACCACATGCTACCCATCGGCGGCACTCGCGAGCAGGGCTCACATAAAGGCTATGGTTTCGGGATGATGGTCGAGATACTTGCGACGATGCTCTCGGGTGTCCTGCCGAACATGGTCGACCCTTCGGCGAAGGCCAGACACTATTTCGCGGCGTATGACATCGCTGCTTTCACTGACCTTGATAATTTCACGTCCAACATGGACCAGATGCTCAAAACACTCCGCGAGACGAAGCCTGCGCCGGGGCATGATCGGGTACTGTACCCAGGACTCTCCGAGTTTGAAGACGAACAGGAACGTCGCGCCAATGGCATACCGTTGCATCAAGAAGTTGTGGAGTGGTTCGACGACCTCACGGGCAAACTTTTGGTCCCTCGCTTGGTCAGAATGTAACGCGATCTCAAGACAATCAGCCGATCGGAGATTCTAGGCATGGTAGATCACAAGAAAGTGTTATTGACCGGCGCGGCAGGCCGTGTGGGAACATATTTGCGAGAACGCCTCGTCGACAAATATCAACTTAGTGGCACCGACAGAATTCCAGTCGATGGTTTCGATTCCATGACAGCGGATCTCACAAACTTCGACGCCATACTCCCGGCGATGGAAGGCAAAGATACGGTCGTACACCTGGCCGCGGAGCCTCGACACACTCCTGAC
>Ga0208113_1000082_pt1 | contig 44098 bp, 38 predicted proteins | sample Knorr_S7_td_NADW_FD_185598 | JGI IMG/M metagenome (GOLD analysis project Ga0208113, IMG submission 185598) | Marine microbial communities from Southern Atlantic Ocean transect - Knorr_S7_td_NADW_ad_2505m_LV_A (SPAdes) (version 2) | ecosystem: Environmental > Aquatic > Marine > Oceanic | place...
ATTAATGCTGCGTTATCGCCTATTTATGTGGAACAACCACACTACATAGGCTCTGCCTTGCCTAAATACCAAACACACTGCTGCAAAATTAATCATAAAGGGTCAGCACGCCCTAGACCGAGTAATTGATAAATAATAAAAATAGTCACAGCAAACATTAGGCTGCTTCTTAATGCACCGAGTCCCGCGATGACTAAAGCTGCGGTTACGAGTAACGCGATTGCAGTCACAGCGACACTCACGCACAAGCCCTTACACTCCTGCTGCGAACGTGCATAACACAATAAGGCAACAACACCCGAAATAGCTAAAATAGGTAGTAAATAAATCATTGCGCACCCGTGGTTATTGACGTTGCGCTAGTATACCTCAATATTAAAATGAGTCAATGATATTGAGAATTATTTTCATTTAAAACCAATTCCGCTCAACGCCTTCTATTTCATATAGGGCGAAATCAGCAAGCTGCTCAGCCAGTTCCGCTTTTAAGTAAGGCATTGATACAGAGCCAGAAGCTAGTTGTATATACAAGCTTTTGAGCTGTGAACGACGCATTAAATAAGTGCTTATTGTGGTGACACTTTGCGCTTTATAGATTTCAAAAACACGATACTGCACACCCAGCATGCCAGTCTTAAATACGGCAAAAAAACGGCCGTCATGTTGATACAAAGCTACACCCGTTTTTTGAAAATTCAAAAACACACCGATCATCAAAACTAAGCCCACGACAATGCTCCACAGTATCGTAGCTGCATCAAATAAGGTATTGAAAATTAAAGCAGAAAATACAGTAGGTAGGATTACATATAAAAACGTATTTTTATAAAGTAAAGCTCGCTCAGGCTTAATAAAGTTAAGCTCTGTTAAATCAACAAACCATGGAAATAACCAGCCACACACGGCTTGCACTTGCTCTTTAGTGATTACTGGCATCACTAACGTTTGTTTATTTTTATGAGCCGCAACCCCAGCAGTCACACCGCCACTGCTCACTTGCGGGCAAATTAAGGTATAGCGATTAAGGAGCCGAGCAATAATATTTTGTTTGATTTGCACACTTTGAATTTTCGACACACTTATCGATAATTGCTGGCGCTCAAATAAACCTGCCACACGCTTAAACTTATCATCTTGAAAATACAGTTGAAAGTTAAAAAAGCGCACCAAAGCCATAACAACTGAAAGTAAAATGGCACATAAAACAATAGCAACAACCATGATTAAAACAGCGATTGCAGCGGCACTACCAACGAACGCGGCTTGCTCAATCAGCATTGCCTCTAGGCGGTTTATGATGGTTTTTTCGAGGTACTCAAAAATCATATTCATAAATGGGGCAAGCGCGGCCAATGCCAATATTGCCATGTTCGACATCAAGCCAAACTTAGCAATTTCAGCATTGCTGATCGTTAAGGTTTTCGGTTTATCTGTTGCTTCGCTATGCTCAACAGGTAGCTGCTCTTGCTGTTGTAACTGAGCCTTAAACGCCATAACTTGTTCGCGCACTTGCTCGGCATAACTAAGCTTTACACCTGGGATCACCGCTTCTTGAGCACTACTACCGGCGGCATCGAAAATACAATTAACCAAGTTAACCGGCTGAAAATAAAAAGGTTCGGCTATGTTGACGTTCTGTACTCGAGCAAATTTAAGGGTTAGCCGCTCTTTTTTGAATACCCCTTTATTGAGCAGTATTTCGTGACCATCTGTTATGCAGTATTTAAAATTACGATAATAAGCAAAGGCGTACAGCACTAAAACTAACGAGGCTACAGCAGCGGCTATTTGCCCCCAAAACAGCTTTTGCTCAACTTGCGTGACAAATAACACCAAAATTGGCAGTAAATTAAGCAGCCCATCTTTTATAAAGCGCAGTGCAAAGTGCACAATAAAATACAGTAGCGCCCATGGCGATACCCGTTGCCATTGTTGATCACTCATCGGCAAGCTCATTTTCTGGAATGAGTGCATTATCACCATAACTTTGCACGAACTGGCGGACATCATTGCATTGCTCGTCAGTTAAGCCGCTGATATGTAGATCTGCACTCATGCCACCCGCACTGTAAAGTCTGAGTGTCGCAAGTCCTAACTTTCGCTCAATTGGACCGCGATGAATTTCGGTGTGTTGCACGCGAGAAATAGGCAATAAGGTGGTTTGTTGCCAAATTAAACCCCGCTTAAACGCAATATCATGCTCTCTCACTGCAACGCCTTTGGCACGTACACTGTAGAGGTTGTAGATCATCGACAGTATTACCAACAACGGCAAAACCAGCAGCCAAGGTGTGGCAATAGCTTGGCTAACGGCAGGATTAAAGTGCCGAACAGCAATAATCACGGCCATTAGAGGTACATAAAACAACAACCAATTTAGTTGTACATGCCATATCGCATTATCTGCAAGTGGTTGGAATTGAATCGTTTGATGCTTTGGAAGGGTTTCTATTTGTTGATTACTAAACACGGTAATTCCTTGTAAAGGCCAGCGGTGCCGGCCTTACGTGCTAACACTAAGTCGTTATAAATTATACCCAGCGTAACTTTGTTGCAAGTGTATGGCTTGCTCCAGGTGCAAGTTCAACACTATCATCAAGGACATTAGCCGCTTCTAAACACAGCATGACGTGGTATTCGTCATCAGCAAAATTAGAAAGGCGTTTTGACTTATCAATCCATGGATTCCAAAGAACACACGAAGTTGAATTTTCACGGCCTACTTCAATAATGCCATCAGGTGTAATGATACGTTGAGTGTCTTTTGCTTCGGTGTAAACCATGTCTGTTTCACGTGCGAACGACACTAACTCATTTTGCTCAAAAGGACCTTCAGCAAATTCAATGTATTTCGCGCCTTGCAGACCATCTACTTTTGTTTCTTCAATGGCTGGCGTTGGGAAATAGGTGTGCAGTGCTTGAGTGAACTGTACAGTTTGGTTATCTAAGTTTGTGGTTGTTAAACGTAGTTCTAAACCAGAGGTTAAAATGAATTCTGCTAACAGCTTAGTTTTATAAGGCCAATATTTTTCATCAACTTGCGTCATCGGCAATGACAAGCTGATATAAATCGAATCGTCTTGTTCTTTCACTTCTTCTGCGCGCCATAAACTTGTGCGAGCAACACCATGAGCTGGCCAGCCTTCATGTTGACTTACCCCGAACCATGGCCAACAAATCGGAATACCACCTCGCACACCTTTGCCTTCTTGGTAATCTTCTAATTCTGAGACCCATAATAATGGCTTTTTATCGGTTGGCGTGAACTCAGTGATCTGCGCACCTTGCAGAAAAATAGTTGCGCTACAAAACTCACTGGCAACTTTAATAAATTCAAGCCCGGTTTCACTTTGCTCAATCGTAACAGATGGCGATAACTTCATAATTCGTCCCATTTAATGAAAGAAAAATCCACCTTACCCAATGCAGTGGCTTTTAGTAAATAATATTTAGTTATTTGTATTAATTGTTTTACTACAAAGTGATGGTGTCACCTCGTAGTAGCATTTTAAGTGTTAACAACAATTACTCCATCTAATTTTTAAATTTTAGCTTTTAATTTCTACTCTAACTAACTAAAGAACAGAACAACACCCACTATGGCCGGAAATTATAAGCCACATAGTTATTATTTATTTGAACTCAATTTATTAGATGTGTAATATTTTGCGATTGCGGTTGTTCCACACCGCCTTTTTTAAGAGACATCAACATGCAAAAGTATGACGAGCTATTAGTATCGCTGCGCAAAGTGATCAGAGCTATCGACCTTCATTCAAAACAGCTCAACAAAACCTCGGGCTTAACAGGTCCACAACTGCTCATTATGAATGAAGTTGCACAAACCGATGGCATTACCGCCAGTCGCATTGCACAAAATGTAAACTTAAGTCCTGCGACGGTGACCAATATCTTAGATCGAATCGAAAGCCGCGAACTTGTGACTAGAGTGCGTAGCCAGCTTGATAAGCGTCGCGTTAGTTTGCACCTCACTGAGCGGGGTAAACAATTACTCGAACAGGCACCTCAACCGCTACAAGAGCACTTCATTGAAAAGTTCTCTGCACTTGAAGAATGGGAGCAAAGTTTACTGCTGTCCTCTATGCAACGAATTGCTGCCATGATGGACGCAGATCAACTTGATGCGTCACCGTTACTTGAAGTCGGTGCAATCACCAAGACATTTGAACCATAGAAAAAATTAAAACTGATTGATTAATATTAAATTTCTTTGACTACCCTTGGGTTCACCATGAATATCATCTATGCTAGTTAGTACCCATTCCAAACTAGCGATAATTCATGCTTAAACTATCAAAGTTAGCCCTCGCAATAGCCTTGGGCACAACTTCAAGTCTTAGTCAGGCATCTGAAATTGATGACCTTCAAAAGCAGCTGCAATTACTGAAACAGCAAATGCAGCAACTGCAAACCAAACTTGATGCTGCAGAGAAAAAATCTCAGCAACAAGCCGAGAAACAAGCGCAAATTGATGCCCAAGTTGCTAAGCAACAAAAGCAACTTGAGCAACAAACTGCAGCTGTTGAAGCACCCAAGAAAGAGTCCGGAATTAAAATCGGAGGTGCTGTCCGTACTAATTACAGTTATACATCCTATGACGATGGTAATAAAAATCGCGGTGGTGACTTCGATTTTGACATCTTTAGGTTAAATTTTGCGGGCGATGTTGGTGATGTGCAGCTCAACGCTGAAATTCGTTTTTTCGATTACATGACTGCAGTTAAATATGCTTATGCCGCCTATGATTTTGCCGAAGACTGGCAAGTACAGGCAGGTATTACCAAAGTGCCTTTTGGTAACTGGCCATATAATTCGCACAACTACTTCTTTGGCACCACTTACTATGTTGGCCTTGAAGATGATCATGATCTAGGTGTGCTATTTAAACGAAAAATTGCTGATAACTGGCAACTTGACCTTGGCTTTTTCAAAAACGATGAGCTCGGTGGCGTAGATGGTTATGTGGATGACAGAAGCGACCGCTATTCTTATGACGTTGTAGGTTTCCGCTCAGCTGATGAGGGCATTTATGCCGAACCAACTAATGCCATTGGAGAATACAACACCTTTTCTGGTCGTTATGGCTATCACTTTAAACATGACGGCGGAACCACCGAACTCGGTGTATCTGCGTTATCAGGTGGCTTGCATGATGGCGAAGATAAAGCTGGCGATTACTACGCCTGGGCTGTGCACTTAAATAGCACAATAGGTGCATGGAATTTCCAACTACAGCACGGCGAGTATAACTACGATATCGACAACGTTGATCGTATGGCTGTAGGTGCTTATGCGTTTTACGACAGTATTGCCGCAGAAGCGACCATGACTAATGCCAATATTGCTTACAGCCTCCCTGTAGAGTGGGGCCCGGTAACTAACCTGCAATTTTACAATGACTACGGCATTATTTATGACAAGTCAGATGATAGTGCTGATACTTGGATGAATGTAACCGGTGTATCGGTTGCTGCAGGCGGTTTATTCACTTACTTTGATTTTGTACAAGCGAAAAACCAACCATTTGTTGGGGGTTCAGTTGCTGGCGACAGTGACGACACCGAGACCCGCTTCAATATCAACATAGGGTATTATTTCTAATACACTTTTTTAAAGCAAGGAGTTGGCTCCTTGCTTTTCTTTACTCGAAAACTCACAACAATCTCACGCCTTACTTTATTCTTGTTGATTTCATTCATCACTCCCTAACAGCCCTCAATACTAACGAGCAGGTCCAACCTGTACCCTTAGTGAAAACATTTTCTAGCAATAGAAATGAAAATCATTATTATACACTCCCATTCTGAGCCGAGTTTGTTGATAAAAACTGCATAGCAGCTTTATCAAACTATCACTTAGGAAGTATGGGTATTCACCCTATGACAACATCAACTACCCCGTGCATTTACTTTATAGACGTTGCTGAGGACCCTATTCATGCCAATACTCGAGCTACTTTCTCGAGCTGAAAAGCTAAAACAAGCGATAGTAAACATCTCAAAAGAGATTGATCATCATTTATTAGCGCTATCACCCACTACTGATTTAGATAACTATAAAAAATTTCTAACCTTACAGTACAGTTATCAAGTCGAGGTAGAGAGCCTTTACCAACACGTTGATTTACATAAATATGTTGATAATTTATTTGATCGTACACGGCTCCCCTTCATCGAGCAGGACTTAAACGATTTAAAACACCCTCTGCCAAATCGCACGCTGCAACCACGCTGTTTTCAACACACCGACTTTGCCTATGCACTTGGCTGGCTATATGTTATTGAAGGGTCGCAATTTTCAGCGACAACATTAGGCAAACAAGTTGAAGCTGAGCTAAAGTTAAATAACCAACGTGGTGCTCGTTATCTAGCTAAAGCCAGTGAATGTAATAAGGGCTGTCAACTAAGCCATCTTATTGATAACCTTGAACTCAGTGATGAGCAACAGGCCACCTTGATAGAGGGTGCTGAGCAAGCACGACAACGATTTAAGTTTTATCAGGCTCAATTTTATTGATGAATGTAAGAGCGGTATTTACCGCCTATAAAAATGGCTGCTATCAATTACTCGGGTTATTGATGGTGGGTTTAGGTATCATAGGCATTGCACTGCCTGTGATGCCGACGACTATCTTTTTTATCTTGGCATTGGCCTGTTTCACCCGCTCATCGCCCAAGCTGTCTGCGTGGTTGCTCAACCATCCTAGATACGGCCAGCCTCTGAGGTTCTGGCAAGAGCATAAGGTTGTACCTACCCGAGCCAAGTTCTTAGCGGGTTTTGGGATGGCAATCGGGTATGTTTTTTTACTGCAAAGTGCCGCGCCAATTTGGGTGATGTATCTTGTGGCAGTGATTGAGTTAAGCGTGTTAGCGTATTTAATTAATCGCCCTTCTGCACCAAATAAACCAACCCTTATTCAAGTTAATTTAACCACGCAGATGCGCTTAATGTTGCTTGCTTGTTTAGTCAGTTCACAACTCGCAGTAATGGCGTATCTCGCTTTTCATTTCTAGCACAAAGAAATGTAAAGAACGTAAACTCGCTTGTTATCGTTAATACAAATCATTATCATATTTGTATCTTTAACGGAATAAACCGCATTATGTTCTCATTTAACAAGCGCAACTTTTACAGCGTTAGCCGTGCATTACACATTTATTTTTCAACGGCCCTGTTCTTTTTACTTATTTTATTTTGTGTCAGCGGCATCATTCTTAATCACGTTAGTTGGCTCGAAAATGATAAACATAATGGTCAAAACCAACAGCTTGTTTCTGCTGCGCTATTCGAAAAAGCACAAGCAAACCTCGACACGTTACCAAACCTTTATCCTGAAATAGAGCAGTACATGCAGCAGCAATTTTCACTCAGTAATGTGAAGAGTATTGAGTGGGAAAAAGAAGATGCCTTGGTAATGCTCGACTACCCACTTCCGGCAGGCTTTGCCTATGCCGAAATCGATTTTCAAACCGGTGAACTGAATATTGATTATCAAACAGGGGGCTTTATGAGTCTGATTGGCGACTTACACAAAGGCCGCCATACAGGAGAAGCATGGAGCTGGGTCATTGATATTTCAGCTTTTTTGATGATTCTGTTTGCCATCACCGGATTAATTATTCTCTTTCAAAACCGTAAAAAACGTGCCGCAGGTCTTTGGTTAACCCTCCTCGGAGTTGCCACGCCTTTGGTCATTTATCTAGTTTGGGTGCCTCAACTTAAAGGAGTATCTTAATGAAACAAGCCCACTTACTCGTCGCTCTACTAATTAGCTGTTTATTCAGCCCTCTGAGCTTTGCAAAAGACGCCAACCTCACTGTTGAGTTCACTTTACCTGAACTAGATGTTTCCCCATATCATCGCCCTTATGTGGCGCTATGGCTAGAAACACCTGAGCGTAAACACGTTACTACGATTGCACTTTGGGTTGAGAAAGCAGAGTGGTTTAAAGACTTACGTCAGTGGTGGCGAAAAGCCGGTCGTAGCAACGACAACTTTGATGGTGTTACAGGTGCAACAAAACGCCCTGGTACTTACACCATTGAGTGGCAAGGTAAAGATTTAAAGGGCAACCCAGTTAAACCTGGCAGCTACCTACTTAATGTTGAAGTTGTACGTGAAGAAGGTGGTCGAGATTACACCCGCGTTGAAATCGACTTAACGAAAGACGGCAAAGTCACTATTAAAGGCGAAAAAGAGTTCGCGACTAGCTTTGTTACCATTACCAGTCATTAAGGACAAACAATGAAATTAAAATTATTAAAAACAGCGCTGATTGGCGCTGTGACCTTCACCGCGCTTGCATCTGGCTATGCACAAGCACATGCTCGTTGGTTAATGCCATCTCACACTTCTTTATCAGGTGAGAAAACTCACTATGTGATGATCGATGCCAGTATTTCAAATGAGTTGTTTAGCCCAGATAAAGCATACCGCCCGAAAGAAAAAGGCGCTGAGTATGACGACAACCTATTAATTGCTCTTGCTCCAGATGGTAAACCGGTTGAAGAAACAATTCGTGCATACTACTTAAAACGCAAAAATTCTGCGGCAGTAAGTTTAACGCAAGACGGTACTTACCATATTGCTATGCAGCAAAAGCCAATGCTAATGACTTTCTATAAAGATAAAGACGGCAATCGCGGTCGTGTGTTCGCAGGTAAAAAAGAAGCAGATCTACCAGCAGGTGCAACTGAGGTACGTACTGTAAAATCAATCGCAACTGTTGATACCTTCGTTAGCCGTAATGGTACTTCTAAGCCAACATTGCTTGGTCAGGGCTTAGAAATTTCTGGCCCTACTCACCCGAACGATCTATTTGCTGGTGAAGAAGCTAAGTTCCAATTATTAATGGATGGCAAACCAGCTGCTGACGTTGAGCTTGCTATTGTTCGTGGTAGTGCACGCTACCGCAATGAACGTAATGAAGTGAAAGTAACAACCGATAAAAAAGGCTTCTTTACGGTGACTTTCGCTCACGCCGATATGTATCTAATTGAAGCATCTGTTGATCAAAAACCAACAGAAGCCGATATCGATAACGTACGCTACTCATTATTCACAACGCTTGAAGTAGCGCCTGAATAATACAGCTGATTAGGCCTCAATAAAGGCCTAATTCGACTTTCGAGGAAGGCTGTAGTCAACCGTATGATCGCAGCTACCGTCTTTCTCGCAATCATTAATCCCATCACCATCGACATCCCAGCTTGGGTGCATGCCTTTTAATGTACTTTTTACGACGCTGATATCGGCAGTAAATTCACTTTGCTCCTCACGGCGCGCGGCATTGCGCATCAAAAATACCCGAATCACATAATCGCCATTATCAGGAATTGTAAGCTCAGCATGATCACCTTTTGCTGGGCCAACAAACAAAGCGGTTGGGTTGCCTTTCGGTAAAATATTAAAGTAGTTGCTAGAGTTTGAAGGTGTAAAATCAACCGATAAGATAGCGCCTTTATTAAGGTTAATTTGATATTCCAGCATCTCATAACCTTTAATTGTGTCTTTAACTTGCCAGCTTTGCTGCACCGCAATATCTGATGCTAACAACGCATAATGACGACTATTTGGTAAATTTTGTTCGGCAAACACCAAGCTACTCGTAACCACCGAAAAACAAAACCCTATTAATAACAACAGCTTCATATTCAACCTCCTTTTAAATTCTTTTTTAAAGAATGATAAACGCTAATTTTACAATTTTTAATTCTTTTAAAGTGAATTTATAGTTACTCCATCGCAGACACACTGCTTAACTAAACAGGATACCTACTATGAAACTTTTTACTTTAATCTCAGCTCAACCACACTTACAAAATATTAGCACTTTATTGGCACGTATTGGTTTATCGGCCATCTTTTTACTAACCGGCTTTAGCAAAATAGAATTCTTTGATGCAACTGCTCAATACATGAGCAGTGTCGGTTTACCAGAGTTCTTACTGCCGTTTGTGATTGCCTTTGAAATTGTTGGCGGATTATTTATTTTACTGGGCTTTTTAACACAACTAACCGCTGTCGCCTTTGCTGGTTTCAGCCTAGTGAGTGCTTTGTTATTCCACTTTCAACTTGATGATCAAATGCAGTTTTTAATGTTCTACAAAAACATTGCAATGGCAGGCGGCTTTTTAGCATTGGCCAGTGTCGGTGCAGGCAAAATCAGCCTAGATCAACTAGTGTTAAAACGTAGTCAGGCATAACATTTATCCCAGCCAATAACCTAGGTTGTTGGCTGAATTTGTTTTTAAGAGGGCGCGAATATGGCAACGTTATTAACAGCAACCAGCCATGATATTGGTGGGCTCGATGTAAAACGCATCTTGCCTCATTTTGACAAAAAAATGGTTGGCCCATTTATCTTTTTTGACCACATGGGGCCGAATCACTTTCCTCGCGGTGAAGGCATAAATGTGAGGCCCCACCCTCATATTGGCCTGTCAACGCTCACTTATTTATTTACTGGCAGTATTTACCATCGCGATTCGCTAGGTAATAGCCTGCAAATAGAGCCCGGCGATGTAAACTGGATGACCGCAGGTCGCGGGATAGTGCACTCAGAAAGAGAAAGCCTTGAAGTGCGGGCGAGCGAGCACGACATTAATGGTCTGCAATGCTGGGTTGCTTTACCTGAGAGCATGACCGAAATAGCACCACGCTTTGAGCATATCAAAAAACAGCAGCTGCCTGAGAAAATCGAAAAAGGCGTGCTGATGCGTCTCATTGTAGGTGATGCCTATGGTTTAAGCTCCCCGGTGAAAAGCTACTCACCGATGTTTTATGTAGATACGGTAGCCGAGCAAGGTAGCCATATTACTAAACCGCACCCTCATCATGAAACCGCTGTGTATGTTATTTATGGTGAAATTAGTGTGGGTGATACTCGCTATACCCAAGGCGACTTTGTGCTACTTGATGATAGCGAACACGAAATAACGACACTGGTGCACAGCCGCTTTATTTTACTTGGTGGCAGTAAATTTAATAAAGTCCCGTATTTACACTGGAATTTTGTCGCTTACAGCAAAGAGCGCATCGAGCAAGCAAAACAAGATTGGCAAGCACAGCGCTTTGCAAGCATTCCTGGTGATGAGCTTGAGTATATTGAGTTGCCCACTGCTAAAAAGTAAACTTTTTCAGCATTTACAGGTACTATTAGGCAGTTAAGTAAGCAAAGGAACATCATGCTAAGAATTACGCTAGAACAGTGGCGCATGTTTCGTGCTGTTGTTGAATTTGGAGGCTTTAACCAGGCCTCACAAGGCATTCATAAAAGCCAATCGAGTATTCATAATGCGGTTGGTAAAATTGAATCTGCACTCAATGTAAAATTATTCAGCATTCAAGGCCGCAAAACCGTGCTCACTGAAGCCGGCGAAATGATGCTACGCCGCGCCAATTACTTACTCGATGAAGCCGCTAAGGTTGAGGCCATTGGGCAAACCTTGGGTGAAGGTATCGAAAGTAAGTTACGTATTGCCGTTGATGCTATTTTCCCACAACAATTACTTTATAAAGTACTTAACGACACGTCATCGCAATACCCGCAACTGCGTATTGAGTTGCATGAGTCTGTACTAATGGGGGGCAATGAACTACTTGAAAACGATCAGGTTGATATTGCCATTACTGGCTTTCCAATTGCGGCAAACTTTCATGAAGAATTATGTGATATCGAGTTTATTGCCGTCGCCCATCCAGATCACCCTTTGCATGCGATAGAGCGTGAAATCACCCTCGAAGATTTAAAATCACATCGCCAAATTGTGGTTCGCGATTCAGCGAATAAGCACAAACAAGATGGTGGCTGGTTAGGTGCCGATCAGCGCTGGACCGTCACTCATATGCGCACGTCGATTGATATGATCAGTAATGGACTGGGCTTTGCGTGGTTACCAAAAGTCGCGATAGAAAAACAACTTGCGACTGGGCAAATGAAAGCTCTTAATTTAACCCATAACAGCAGTCGCAGCGCTAAATTACATTTGCTCTTTAAAGACGGTGACAAACTGGGCCCGGCAGCACGCGCATTTCTTGGCGAGTTGCGTTATCAAGTGATGGAAAACCTATAGCTTCAAGGGCGTTTCAGCAATACCTTTAACGCCCGGCTCAAGAATAAACACGCCGCCACTGTGCGGGTAATCAGCGAGTACTGAGTCTTCTAGCCCTACCGCCGCTGTTGTCACCGCGAGATGCGTGAGCTCTTCACCAACAAATGCGACACTCGTAACACGTGGGGCGGGCAAGCGAATAAACTGCACCTGCTCACCGCTTGGAGCAAAACGATACACGCCATAACCATTCCATGCAGCAACCCACAGATGATCTTCGCTATCGACGGTCATGCCATCAGGAAAGCCCATATTATCAGTAAAGCGAATAAACTCGTGCTTATCAGCAAGCTCGCCATACTCATTCAGAGTAAAGCGGTAGATTGTTTGTTTATCTGAGTCTGTAGAATATAGAAACTGGCCATTTTTACTTACCGCGGGGCCATTGCTAATCGTGTAGTCATGATCAACTGCTGTTGGAGCCTGACCATGACCAAAACGGTATAACTTGCCACTATTGGTTTGCTCTTGAGAGTCCATTGAGCCGAAAAAGCCAAAGCCTTGGCGAGACGTTTTGCCATCGTTCAAGCGATTTTGTGAGGGTTCGTGATCAATTGCATAAAGTAGCTCGCGGCTAAAGTCTTCGCTATTTAGCTTATAAACGCCTTTGGCAAAGCCTGCAACTAACTCTGCTTGCTCGGTTTCCATCACCCAACAAATTGGTTCTGGCATGGTAAACTGGCTAACGCGCATTGATTGGCAATGCAAACGAAATAAACGCTGCCCTAAAATATCGACCCAAAATAAACAGTTATGCGCCTTTGCAAAATAGGCACCTTCACCTAATTGGCATTGGCTAGAAATGATTATTTTAATGGTGTCATCGAGCATTGGCTTCATTACACAAAAAGCTGAACTATTCTCATTCTATCTGTGTATGAAAATAAGTGCTAGACCAGATAAACCCGCAACCAGCAAGATGATGCCGCGAATGGCCTTTTCGTTGAGGTTATTGTTGATCACAAACGACAAGCCCCAGCCAATTAAAATAGCGGGTAAGCAGAAAAAGAACAGCTTCACATCGGCCATATCGGCAGAGCCTGTCAGCATCAATACAATAATGCCAAACAGGTTTATAAATACAAAAAAGGCACTCAGGTTTGCTTTAATTTTGTCTTTATTTTCAGCTTGATAGAGTAGCCCCATTGGCGCGCCACCAGCAGAAGTAGTGGTGCCTAAAAAACCCGACGACATTGACGCGAGTAAGCTAGTAATGGTGGAGATTTTCGGTTTCATACCTATGATGGATAATGCCACCACTACCAAAATACTCACACCTAGCAAGAGTTGATACTGCTTAGCATTGACATACCACATCACCATAGCGGCAAGGATAACCCCTACGGCCCCACCAATAATGGAAATGCCAGTCTGTTTCATGTCTATCGCGCCACGGTGTTTAATCATTAACACCGACGTTAAAAACAGCGCATTCAAAATCATTGGCCCAGGCACCAGCTCTGGCATTAGCCAGTAAAGTACAGGCACGCATAACATACCTAAACCAAAGCCAATAACACTTTGCAGGCAAGCGCCAATAATCAGAATTAAATAAACAAGTACAAAGTCGGTCAAACTTTCTTACCACCTTCCTAAGTATGGGATCTGTTGATGATATAACCCATATTTTATTATTATAGTATCATTTGAATTATGTAAAAAATTTTATCGCAAGTTAGTCATTTTGCAATCGTTTCGCAAAATTATGTCCAACCGGCATCCACGATCAGTGATTGTGCAGTCATCATGCAGCTATCATCTGCGGCCAAAAACAATGCCGCGTTTACCACATGGTCAGGTTGAATTGTTTCGTTAATACACTGACTTAAACGCACATCTTCAATCATTTCTGGGGTTAGCCAATGAGTAATTTGGCGCTCTGTCATCACCCACCCCGGAACCAGTGAATTTACACGAATATTGTCTTTACCATATGAAGCAGCTAATGAACGGGTTAAACCTTCAATCCCCGCTTTCGCTGTTGTGTAGGCTGGCATGCCTGTTTGCTTAATACGCCAGCTTACCGACCCCATATTGATAATGCTACCACCGCCTAAACGCTGCATGTGTTCAACCACAGCTTGCGATGAGAAAAAACACGGGCGCAAGTTAACTGCAAACTTGTCTTCCCAATATTTCACATCCATATTTTCAGCGGCATGGCGAGTGTCATCGGCTGCATTATTAATTAACACACCAATGTCACCCTGTTGCTGACGCGTTTGCTCTATGGCCGCTTTTAAGGCTTCAACATCACGAATATCACAATGGATAAATTGTGGGTCAAACTCATATTTACCCGCTAATTTTGCGCATAACGCATCGCTTTGCTCGGTTGCAATATCAACAAAGGTGACTTTCGCGCCCTGCTCGCAGAACCGCGTTACCATTACTTCACCAATTCCCGATGCACCGCCAGTAATAAACACACTCTTACCAGCAAGGCTTGGGTAAACTGTTTTTAGCTCGTTTGAATTTGGCATGATAACCTTTTGTTTTAAAGTAATTACAACGTCAAGAAGCGATACTTATTGAGCCGCTTCTTTATCAGCGATTTCTTTTTCAATAAACGCCATTGCTTCATCAATCATGTACGTCATCATGTTTTTAGCACGTTCAGGATCGCCGCTCGCAATCGCGTTATACACTTTAAAGTGCTCTTCAGCGATCGCCTTTTTATTACCCTTAGCAGGTGTAGTATGTTGAATACTTACGTGTAATGCGGTGCGAATAAAATCACGTAATTGATAGAAAAAACGGTTACCACTGGCATGTAAAATTGCCGTGTGGAAGGCAAGGTCTGGCTCATGCATTACGCCTTCTGGCTCTTCTGCTGCCGCTTGCATTTTATCGAGTGCCATTTTAATTTCTGCAATGGCTGCTTGGTCGCCTTTTCTTGCTGCAAGTGCTGCTGCTTGTGGCTCAATCGCCAAGCGCACTTGTAAGAATTCTTTAAGTACGTAAAGCGATGGGCTGCTTTCTAACAACCATTTTAATACGCTTGTATCGTATAAATTCCAGTTATCCGCCGACTCAACACGAATACCTTGTCGTGGACGAGAAGAAATCAGTCCTTTTGCAGCAAGCATTTTCACTGCTTCACGAACAGCTGTGCGGCTAATACCATACACTTCACAAAGTTGTGCTTCGGTTGGTAGCCCCGTTTCAGTGTTATAATCACCAACAATAATTGCTTTACCAAGCTCATTGGTAACTTGTTGTGATAGGTTTAAATTTTCTAAACGCGCCATGTGTGTTCCTCAAAAGATCTGAGTAATATGATACATCTATAAAGCTATTCCGTCATCCTGGAAATAATTGATTAAAATCAACAACAAGCAAAAAACAGCCTAATACAAGTGTCTATATTTCAAACAATACAGTCACCACTTTACCTACAGACTGTCACCTTATTTTAACAAATCTCTTTCACTTACCTTATTTATAATATAATATTTTTATTCAACAACTAAAAAAGCAAAATTCTCTTTCAAAATTAGGTGGAACACACGATGGTCGAACTAAGTACCTTAGACTGGGCAGTGCTAGCAGGATTTTTTGTCCTGTTACTAGGCGTTGTCGTGATGTCTATGCGACAAAAAGAAGAAGACACCGCTGATTACTTTTTAGCGGGTCGTAATGCAAGTTGGTTAGTGATTGGTGCCTCTATTTTCGCATCAAACATTGGCTCGGAACATTTGGTGGGCCTTTCAGGTTCAGGTGCACAATCGGGTATGGCACTGGCTCACTGGGAAATGCAATCGTGGATCATTCTACTACTCGGTTGGATTTTCGTGCCTTTCTATTGGAGTAGTAAAGTCTACACCATGCCAGAGTTCCTAGAGCGCCGCTTTAACTCTAAATCACGTACCTTCTTGTCTGTTATCTCATTGATTAGTTATGTATTAACCAAGGTTGCGGTAACGGTTTATGCCGGCGGTATCGCATTTAAAACAATCTTGGGTATTGAGAGCATTTGGGGTATCGACTTCTTCTGGATTTCAGCGATTGGCCTTGTGGTGATCACCGGTATTTATACGGTACTTGGTGGTATGAAAGCCATTATGTGGACCTCCGTGTTGCAAACTCCGGTGCTCATTATTGGCTCCTTAGTCATATTAGTTGTTGGTTTAGATAAAGTAGGTGGCTGGGAAGAAGTTGAGCGTATTAATGCGGCCAATATGCACCTTATTCGTAGTGCTTCAGATGCTGAATTCCCATGGCCAGGCATTATTTTTGGCTCATTCATTATTGGTTTTTGGTATTGGTGTACAGACCAATACATCGTACAACGTGTTCTATCTGCAAAGGGTATTAAAGAAGCGCGTCGCGGTACCATGTTTGCTGGTTACTTAAAATTACTTCCTGTATTTATCTTCTTAGTGCCGGGTATGATTGCCTATGCATTAAATGCTAAAGGTATTATTAGCTATGAAAGTGCTGACCAAGCCTTCCCAACGTTAGTTGCTGAGCTATTGCCAGCAGGTGTTAAGGGGATTGTAATCGGTGGTTTAGTTGCAGCACTAATGAGTTCTTTAGCATCATTATTTAACTCATCAGCAACCTTATTCACCATTGATTTTTATAAGAAATTCAAACCTGAATCATCTGAGAAACACCTTCTTAAGGTAGGTCGAATTGCCACTATCGTGATTGTTGTATTAGGCCTTTTATGGATACCCGTCATGAGCTTAATTGCCGATGTGCTTTATGAATATCTGCAAAGTGTTCAGTCTCTTATTGCACCGGGTATTGCTGCGGTATTCTTACTCGGTTTATGTAGTAAACGCATCACTCCAACAGCGGGTTTTGTGGGCTTAGTATCTGGTTTTGTACTGGGTATGATCCGCTTAGTCTTGCTGCCATTTAAAGATGATTTAACAGGTTCATCATTTGCGTGGATCACCACGATGAACTGGTTGTATTACTGTATTCTGCTATTTGTCATCGTGGTCGCCATTATGATTGTGGTGAGTATTTTCACCAAGCAAGCAGACGAAGAACAATTGAAAGGTCTTACTTTCTCAAGTCTAGATAAAGCAACCATGAAAGAAGTGGCTGCCGGCTTAGATAAGTGGGACTACATTCATACTGCGGGTATTATTGGTATTACTGCCTTTATTTACTACCGCTTCTGGTAATCGTTCGTTCCCAAGTTGTAGGGCGCCAATTGGCGCCCTTTTTTAGTCTGCTCGTTCTGGTGAGAACACTGGAAAGCCGTTTTTATCCCACGTAATAATGCGGGCTCGCGCATGGCGATTTGGATCTGTCAGTGGTGTGCCTTTCAGCTCTTTATAATCACGGCTGTGATAAATCATTAAATCGGTTACCCCATCTTCAGCTTTCACAAAACTGTTGTGTCCAGGTCCAAAACGACCCAACTCAGCATTGGTAGTAAACACCGGCTCTGCCTTTTTATGCCAGCTAGCAGGATTAAGTAAATCAGCATTCACATCTGCCCATAGTAAGCCCATTGCATATCGATGATCGGTAGCGCTGGCTGAATAAGTGACAAATATTTTATCGCCATGAGTGATAACAGCAGCACCTTCGTTTACCTTGTAACCTTGCACTTCCCAATCAAGAGTTGGCTCAGTAATCGCGATAATGGGTTCTTTAATTGATGTTGGTGAGTCCATTTCAGCTAACCATAAAGCTGAGTTATAAGTTGCAGGCTGGTTCTGCTGCGCCCAAATCATGTAACGCTTACCCTTATGCGTAAAACTTGTGGCATCAAGCGAAAAACTATCCAGGTGGCTAGTTACTTGACCCATTTCTTGCCACTCACCTTGCATTGGATCAGCACTGTCGTTTTTAAGTGCATACATACGAATACTGAACGGTTTTTCGATATCACCTGCGGCAAAGTAGATATACCAACTGCCATTAATCTGATGTAGCTCAGGGGCCCAAATATTGACACTCATTGGGCCTTTATCGCGCTTTTGCCAAATAACCTTCGGCTCAGCTAATTTTAAATCGTTTAAGCGACAAGCTTGGCGCAGCTCAATTTCATCAAATTTCGGCGAACTACCAATGAACGTGTAACAGCCACTTTTTTCATCACGAACTAACCAAGGATCGGCACGTTTAAGTACGATCGGATTATCAATAGGTGCAAGAGTCTTGCTACTATTAGCATCAGCAAGGGCTGACAATGACGAGGCGCTTAACGCACTAAGAAGCGTTAGCCGAGATAATTTTTTGAGCATAATGTGTCCTGTAATTCGTCTCGATTTTATTGTTAATATTGTATTACATATTATATAGTAGCTGAATGAACACAAGAGTTAAAACAACAAAAGGTATTCAAGCATGAGACCCGTAAGTAACGTGACACACGCAATGAAGTGGCTTTCAACAGGGCTACTTTTTTCTGCCGCAGCCGTATCTGCAAAACAAGTTGAAGTACACGATCCGGTAATGACCAAAGAAGGCGACACGTACTATGTCTTTAGCACAGGCCCGGGCATTACCTATTATGAGTCGAAAGATTTAACCAACTGGAAACTTACCGGGCGCGTTTTTAAAGATGAGCCAAGTTGGGCAAAGCGTATTTCACCAAGTTTTGATGGCCACTTATGGGCACCCGATGTGTACGAGAAAAATGGTAAGTTTTACCTTTATTACTCAGTCTCTGCATTTGGCAAAAACACCTCAGCAATTGGTGTAACTGTTAACGAAACCCTTGACCCATCATCACCTGATTACAAGTGGATTGATTACGGCATTGTGGTTGAATCTGTGCCTGAGCGTGACGATTGGAACGCTATCGACCCTGCCATTATCGAAGATGACAATGGTACACCGTGGATGAGCTTTGGTTCGTTCTGGGCTGGTCTTAAACTAGTACAACTTGATGATGACATGGTGCGCTTAGCAAAACCTGAAAAATGGCATCACATTGCAAGTCGTCCAAATACGGAACATGGCCCGATTGAAGCACCTTATATCTTTAAAAAGAACGGCTATTACTACTTGTTTGTTTCGTTTGATAAATGCTGCCGTGGCGTTGAGAGTACTTACAACGTGCGCGTAGGCCGCAGTAAAAACATCGAAGGCCCATACTTAGATCAGCAAGGTCGCTCTATGGTTGATGGCGGTGGTAGTTTAGTTATTGAAGGTAACAAAGATTGGGCAGCCCTTGGCCATAATGCTGCATACACCTTTGATGGCAAAGACTATTTAGTATTACACGCCTACGAAACAGCCGATAACGGCGTGCAAAAGCTACGTATTTTACCTATGAGTTGGAAAAACGATTGGCCGGTTGTTAACCCCGCCGACCTAAATAAGCTCAAAACCAAGCTTAAGAAGTAATCATCCAAACCAAAAAAACCTGCAAAATTGCAGGTTTTTTATTTACTTAAGTGATCTATTTTGAGATAGCAAGTTGGTATTATTAACGAAAATCAACCAAGGTAATATCAACGAGCATGGGGCTTTGGCAGCCTTGTTGATGCTTTTCTTCAATAAATACGCTGTACACATCGCGTGCCAAATGCGCGGGTATTAGCACCTCAAAGCGACTGCCTTTATTCATTAATTGCAGTGCTTCTTGCAAGCCCACTATCGCCTCTGCAATTTCGTACTCTACAGCAGCACCTTGCTTGCGAGTGTCGAACAACACCCGTCCATTTTTAAGGGTAACCCGTTGATGAACAGTCACTGTGGCATCCCAACTAGGTTTATCCCCCTGACCTTGCTAAATTACTCGATAACCAAGCCCTGTCGGTGTTCGGTAAAAACTGTGTTGCTCAGCGCTATTATCTAAAAGCGACGGTAAAACATGCTCTTTTGCCGTCGCAAACACATTGTTGCTTAACATAGCCAACTCTTTATTGTGCGTTGATTAAACGAATACCATAGATACCACCGGCAACAGAATCTTTGTCGGCAGCAAAACGTAAGGTCAGCGTTGTCGACTTTTTCATTGCTTCTGTTAATGGGTAATCAACGGTGTAGAACTCATCCGTTGGTTTACCTACAGGCAAACTAACTGCAGCTAATTGCTCACCATTTAAATTAATTGAGAAGTGACGGTTCACATCGCCAATAAAATAGCGAACACGCAAAGCAACCGCTTTTTGTTCTGGGTTACTAAGCTGATACTCAAACCAACCTGTTGCATCGCGCCAATGGTGGCCATTATTAACACCTGCGCGGGTTCCTTCACCTTTAAAGCCATGCTCAACTTCTGGTTGTTGCTCACCCGGCGTAATTTGCTCCACGGTTAATAAACGAAGCTGCTCTTTCGCTTGCTCAGCCGCTTTTGCATCGGCAACAAATTGCGTGAACTCAGCTTCACTTTGCTGCGGCCAATACACTTGATAGCGACTATCGTGTAAGCGGAAGAACGGAATTAGCTCTGTGCTCTTAGTGTTATCGATACCTTGCTTGGCAATTGCCACATTTTTATCGGCGATAAATGCAAGCTCTTGGCCCGGTTTACGAGTGAGATCGGCAATAAATTTTTCTGGTTCACTCAGCATTATTGGCAGAGCTTCTGGCGGACAGGTCGGCCCTGCGGCGATGTGGCCCATGCGGCTATTATCAGCAACAAAGTTAAGCTTTTCATTGGCAAATGCTTGTACTTTAGTGGCCATTACAACAGGTCCGTACATCACAGAGTAATAATGCTGGCCATCAGGTAGCTGCTCAGTATAAAGCTTAGGACTAAGTTCAAAGGCAAGTTTGTCACCGCTTTGCCATGCATGGCTGATGCTGTAGTAACCGTCTTTTTCGGTTGCGTTTACAGCTTGTCCATTTAAAGTAAAGCTCAGCTCACCTTGTTGCCAAGACGGTTTACGAATATGAATTACCGACTCAGCACTTTGCCCCTCAGACAAACGATTTACGGTCAGTGAGACCTTGTTATCATCTGGGAATTGGCTTTCTTGCGTGATCTGTAAGCCCTGCTGTTGCCAGTTTAACGTGCTTGGAATAAACAAGTTTACCCATAGCTCTTTACCGGTATTGCTATAAATCAGCTCACCATATTTACTGTGATTTTCAATACCTGAGCCTACGCAACACCACATTGAATCTTGCACTGACGAATACATACGGTAATGACCAGGACGCATTGAGGTAAAGTAAACAAGGCCACCATGCTCTGGGTGTTGTGACGATAAAATATGGTTATATGTGGCGCGCTCATAATAGTCTAAATAGCGCGTATCACCGGTTTTTAAGAACAATAACTTACTCAGTTTCATCATGTTGTAAGTGTTGCAGGTTTCTGGGCCTTCAACATCTTCAACCATAGGCGTGAAGTCACTTTTATCATGAAAATGCTCACGTACTGAGTTACCGCCAATTGATACTGAGCGCTCTTGGCTGACTGTTTTCCAGAAAAAGTCAGCACCTTGCTGCCATGCTTTATCATCGCTGGCATTTGCTACTTTCAACATGCCAATAATTTTTGGAATTTGTGTATTGGCATGCAGGCCCGTTAACTTATCTTCTTTGTGTAATAAGGGTTCAATGATGATGTTATGAGAGAACTGACGCGCTAGTTTTAAGTAACGCTCATCATCACTGATAAAGTACATATCAGCAAATACATCATTTAAGCCACCATGCTCTGAATACAGCATTTGTTGAACTTGTTCATCAGTTAGCTTGGCAGTGGTCGCTAAGAACCATTCGCCTAACTTAAATAGCATTTGTTTGGCTTTATCACTACCAGCTACGTCGTATGCATCACGCAGGCCATGGAAGATTTTATCTATGTTATAAAGCGGCACCCAGCGGTCGTTTAAGCTGAATAAATCGGCTTTGATTTCACCCTTTTCAATCTGCTGCCACATTTCATTGCCATTTGGGATACCGCCTAAGTAACCACCTGTGGCTTGTTGAGCGCGATCCAGCTCACTCAGCATATAATCTAAACGCTGCTTTAATTCTTCGTCACCCGTGGCTGCCCACGCAAGACTCAAGGCAGAAAGATAATGACCACCAATATGGCCATCAAGGCCTGTGCTTTCCCAGTTGCCATAATTAGGCGCTTTTGGTTCAAGGCCGGCTTCACGCAGATAAGGAGCAAGCAGCTGATCAGGATGAAGTGCTAATAAGTAACGCACATTCGTTTGCTGTGCATGTAAAAACGGGCTGGCGCTTAAACTTACTTGGTTGAGGGCAAATAAATGTTGTTCGCTGGTATGTTCAGCATGCTCCACAGAAGCGGCTTGTTTACTGTCTGTTGGCAGCTCACTGCAACCGGTCACAGTTAATATTGCAGCGCAAACGCTTGCCAAATAGCTAACTTTGAATGTGTTCATACTGTTGTCTCCCAGCGAATTGTTATTTTAAAGAGCAAAGCGCACACACTTATTTAGTGTGTGCGTTTAAAGAGTGGTTATTTTGGTAGGCGTTTATGAATAACCATATCCGTATAGTACTCATCGGTAATTTTGTATTTTTTCAAGATCAGACCTAGCAAGGCGTGGAATACACCAGGAATGATGGTTAGCATCAGTGCTAAGCCCATTAGGGTAAATTCGGTTTGCTCAACGTTAGGCTTGTACTCAAAAAATGCCAGTAATAAACCACCTGCTAAGCCAGCTAAGCCACCCCCTGCTTTTTGGCAGAATGAAATACCACCAAACGATAGACCCGAGGCACGAACGCCGTCTTTAATTTCACCGTAATCTACGGCTTCAGCAATGGCAGACCAGAATACTGGTGCATGTAAATCAACCACAAATGACAAGATGATATAAAGCACAAACGCCATCATTACATCACCCGGTTGCACCACAAAGTACATTAGCAATGAGATGAATAGCACGGCGATTTGTGATTGACGGAATAGCTTCATTTTACAGTAACGCTGGGTGATCCACGTACTTGCCACCATAGAGACAATAGATGCTGCGATACCTGCACTGGTAAAGGCACCCGCTAAATCTGGCACACCTAAATAATAGGTTGCGTAATACATAGCAACACTACCACGAATCGCATAGCCAAGCGTACCAAGTACACATGCTGCACAAAGTAGTAACCATTGGTCGTTTTTAATAAGCACTTTTAATTGCGTAATAACACTTTCTTTTTGCGGCTCGTGAGTAATACGCTCTCGAGTCGTTAAGAAGCAAAATAAGAACAACGCAACGGCACAGGCTGATACCAGCGCCATCGCCAGTTTATAACCGTAAGATAAACTATCGCCACCCCAGTAAGACGCTAATAACGGCACCGAGAATACAATCACCACATTGGCAATTTTAGCGAAGAACATACGGTAGCCATTAGCTGACAAACGCTCTTTGGGATCGGCAGTTAAAACGCCGATATAAGAAATATAAGGAATAGCAACACCAGTAAACATCAAGGTCGCGAATAGGTAAGTCGCATAAGCCCAAGCTAACTTCATGTTGTAGTCGAAATCTGGCGTGGTAAAGAGCAGAACGACCGACAAACCATACGGCACAGATAAAAATAAGAACCAGTGACGGAACTGACCCCAACGGGTTTTCACTTTATCGGTGATCACCCCCATTAAAGGGTCGGTAAAGGCATCAACAAAACGCGCCACTAAGAACAACACACCCATATCAACCGGATCAAGTCCGTAGATATCGGTGTAAAAGAAAGACATAAAATAGAATAACGCTGCAACCATGACATTCACTGCCATGTCACCGGCACCAAAGCCGACCTTTTCTACAACGGATAACTTTTGAGATTCCATACAACAACACCCTAATTGGTCAATAATGAGCCGCCGCTCACTATTTCAAGCAATGTCGAAAAGCCTTCAACACTGCGTATCAAATAAATTTACAGCCTTAGATATTACACAGCTTGGCCATTGCGTTCGTTATTTTTGTAAATTTAATGCTAATCTAATTAATAGTATTATCATACTTATTAAATCGCAACTCTTTTCGACCGATGGCAAAGTATCGCGCCAGCAATAAAAAACCCCAGCAAAGCCGGGGTTTTTGGGTCTATTCAAGAAATTTAGAAAGAATAACGTGCACCAAGTGCGAATGTGCGTGAGTAGATACCGTTACCAAAGTTAAACAGGTTGTCGTTACCTTCACCATAGTAGTTTTGATATACGTCATCTAGGATGTTCGTTGCATCAAAAGTAACCACTAAATCATCATTCACATTGTAGCTAAATTGGAAATCTAAGCTTTGCTCAGGACGACTCCAGAATTGAATCGGGTTAGCAAAGATTGCCGCTTCGTTACCTGTGTAGAACTCAGAACGCCATACATAAGATAAACGCATGTCGAATGAATCACGCTCGTAGATACCTACGATACTGTATGATTCATCAGAAACACCGGCCATTTGTGAATCAACATAACCAGAGATCTCACCCGTCTCATCGAATTCAGGTGTATCTTGCGATGAATCAAGCATCGTGTAGCTTGCTTGCACACCAAAACCGTTTAAGTATTCAGGTAAGTTTTCTGGGAAGTAAACTAAACCAACTTCTAAACCAGAGAGTTCACCGTTTGAAGCATTCACAGGTGCACTTAATACATATGGACGTGTTACGCCATCATCGCCTTCGCGCACAACTTGCTTACGACCCGCAACAACTAAGCCTTCAATTTCACGCTTAAAGTAAGCTGCGTAAAGTGAGCTTGTATCTGCGAAATACCATTCAAGTGATACGTCGTAGTTCTTTGATTCTGTTGGTTTAAGATCTGGGTTACCACCATTACCTGTACCGTAGGTAGCACCTTCTGTTAATGGATCATACCAGTATTGCAGTGCATTTAAGTCAGCAAAATTAGGCATACGTAATGTTTCTGTGTACGCGACACGACCCACTACATCATCAGTGATATTCCAGTTAAGCACAAAGCTTGGAAGTAATGCGCTGCTATCTGCACTTGCTGAGCTTTCTTCAAATACATTTGAGTTCATGCCGCCAGACTCGGCAACAAAGTCCATCTCTTGCTCGTAGCTTACATAACGTAAACCAAACTCACCGCTGATATCTTCCGTTAAGAAGAAGTTAGTTGTTGCATATAGCGCGTATGAGTTTTCTTCGATATCAAATGTTTTGTAAACGTCTTCAGCTTCAATGCCGTATACGCTGCGAACAGCATCGCCATTATCTAGCATGTAACCACCGTCTGCAGTTACAAAGCTGTTGAATACATCAGCACGGCCATCGAAATAATCATCAACTTGGAACACAATGCCAGTACCATCGCCAGATGCACCCGCCGCTGCTAGTTGTTCAATTAAGCTTGCTACAGAGGTGTTTGCAATACCTGCATCTTGACCACGCGTGTATTCTTGCGCAGTACGTTTTTCGTAACGACCACCGAACTTCACTTTATCGAAGATAGCGCCGCCAATTAGGTATTCAGCATCAAACGTGAAAGTTAATGCGTCACCTGCGTTACCGCCGCCATTGTCATAAATTGTACCTGCATTCCAGTTTTCGATAGCAGCCATATCTGCTTCGTTTACCGCTGTATTTGGGTTATCCCAAAACGCGATACCTGGTACGCCGTCTTTATCGTTAAAGTCTACATCTAAACCATATGCAGTGCGGTCAAAACGCATTGCGAAGAAATCTGTTTCGTACTCACTGTCTTGGTAAACAACTTCTGTATTAATGGTTAGGTAATCGCTTGCTTGCCACTCTGCACCTAATGCATATAAGTAGCTATCTGTTTTACCGTATGAGTAGTCACCACTTTGGAAGCCGCCAGCGCCAATCGCTTGCTTTTCCTTAATAACGTTAGTGCCATCAAACACCGTTGGTGTTTCAATGAAGCCGTTACCGTTTTCAAACGTATTTGAGAACCACATCGCGTTTTGCGATTCGTTTTCGTAACCTGTGTAGAAACCTTCAGCTGTGATTTCGAGTGTTTCATTAGGTGCCCACTGTAAAGAGACAGACGCAGCTGGACGCTTACGAAGACCAGTGAATGAAGTACCAAAAATAGCATCGCGTGCAAGTAGGTATTCAGTTGGCTCACCATTTACGTCTAAAGTAGAACCTGCCGCAGTCGGTAGACCTAACTCAGTACCTTGAGTCCAAAATTCATTTGGTACACGTGAGTACGGTGAGTAGTTGTACTGTGGTTTATCAGTAAAAAATGGGAACGCTGCACCCGCTGTAATGGTGTCATCGCGGTAATGTGTTTCAGCATAAGAAATATTGAAAAGTGCACCAAACTCACCAGCACCGTCGATTTCCCAACGGTTAGAAAGTAACGCACTGATATTTGGATCAACTTCATCTGGTTGATCTGAGTAAATCGCACGTGCCGCTAAAACAACTTTTTCACCTTCGAAGTTGAAAGGACGGTGGGTTTTAATATCAATCGCACCTGCGATACCACGTTCGATTTGATCCGCCGAACGGGTTTTATAAACTGTTACGCCTGAAAGTAAACTTGCAGGAATGTCTTGCAGCGCCACATCACGACCCGCACCTGTAAAGATAGCGCGGCCATTAACTGTGGTATTAACATCAGTAAGACCACGGATTGAAACCGCACTTACTTCACCAGCACCACGGCCTGTTGTTTGTACACCTGTCACACGTTGTAGTGCTTCAACTACGTTGTTATCAGGGAATTTACCAATATCTTCAGCAACAATTGCATCCACGATTTGAACGCTTGCACGTTTTTCATCTAGCGCTTTGTTTAAACTGCCGCGAATACCTGATACTTGAATAACCTCCATCTCATCGACGTTATTCTCAGGAGTTTTTGGTGCTTCCTCCTGTGCAAAAGCAAATTGACAGGTAAATGCCATAACTACAGCACTGGCTATGTGTGTTCTTTTAAACATAAGCGGTGTTCTCCAAATTATAGTTTTATCGGTCCGCTGAACTTTCCCCATTCAGTTACCGAAGAGTGACCACTGCATTGTGCATCGTGTGTTGTCAAAACGGTGCGCGAGTGAATCTACATTTTATTATGTTAATACATTGCTGCCTGAACTTTAATCATATTGTATGATTATTTAACAGTCAACTCAAAAAGCCAAATTAAAATTAGTGCCATTATGTTTACAAAAAACGTTGTAATTATAACACGTTACAAACTCAAAAAGGGCTGCGTTTTTATTTTGGGAATTTATGTAGCCCCATTATTATCAGTCACTTAGCGTTTATTTGTTTGCTTGTTTAATTTGTCTTTAGTTCATCCAGAGCGACAAAAAAGGGCTAACAAGTTATTTACCCGGCGTATTTTGATGCTACTATGATAAAAATACAATAATACAATATAGAGTTATTTTTTGCTGCACTTTTACTGGTTTGTTTCGATGTAAACAATCAGTTACTCAGTATAATCAGGCATACACTGTGTATTATCTGGTCATTTAGAGCGAGCTCTAAATACAAAAGCTGCAGTTTGAACAACAATTATTAGTCACAGAGGACACTCATGAAGAAATTAAAAGCGTTAGCGCTGCCATTGCTTTTTTCGAGCAGCTTAGCCGTTGCACAAAACCCATTATTCACCGATGTATTTACTGCAGACCCAGCAGCACTTGTTCACAATGACACCGTATACCTTTATACAGGTCATGATGAAGCACCTAATAATGATGTGTTTTTTGAAATGCACGACTGGTTAGTCTTTTCATCAACAGACATGGTGAACTGGAAAAAACACGGCCCAATCATGAAAGCAACCGACTTTAAATGGGCTAAAGGCGAAGCATGGGCTTCACACATGATTGAGCGTGATGGCACTTTCTATTTCTTTACAACCGTTCGTCACAACGACACAAAACCAGGTTTTGCAATTGGTGTTGCGACGTCTAAATCACCAACAGGTCCATTTAAAGACGCGATTGGCCATGCATTGGTTACCGATGATATGACCAAGCACACGCCAAATGATTGGGACGACATCGACCCTGCAATTTTTACTGAAGAAAACGGCGATACTTACATGTTCTTTGGTAACTTAATGCCAAAATACGTAAAGCTAAGCGACGACTTACTGTCTCTTGATGGTGAAATTAAAACGCTAGACTTGCCTAACTTTACCGAAGCGTTATGGGTTCATAAGAAAAACGACAACTACTATGTTTCGTACGCATGTGAGTTCCCTGAGAAGATCTGTTATGCCATGAGTAAAAGTATTCACGGACCGTGGGAATATAAAGGTATCTTGAATGAGATCGCAGGTAACAGCGAAACCAACCACCAATCAATCATCGAATACAAAGGTAAAGACTACTTTATTTACCATACTGGTGCTGTACCACCGATTGATGGCAAACCAAGTGGCGGGCGTTTTCGTCGTTCAGTGGCGATTGAGCCACTTTACTACAACGAAGATGGCACACTTAAACGTATTATCATGACCACTGAAGGTCTAAGTAAACAAGACAAGTAATATCAAAAAGGGCTCTTTAAGAGCCCTTTTTAATGCTCAAATGTAATACAAATAAACAAATTTAACGGAAAATCCTCACTTTCCGATAAGCAAAAAACTTCCCTAATAGCGCAAAAACAGCGAAAAAAGCGCCAAAAATGGCAACTTGAAAAAATTAAAATCACGCTGTACATATTGTAAACACTGATACTTCATGTTTACATATCAATTACCTTTGCAAAAGTATTTGCACATTTTAAATCGTACTATAAAATTACAATACTACGTTCTTATTAGTTTGATATAGGCACGCGGCAATTTTATTGACAACAATCGAATAAAAAAATGAATCCCAGTTTCAAGAGGACACATAAAATGAAATTAAATAAATTAGCCATGGTCATAGCCTGCTCTTTGGCTGTTACAGGTTGTGGCAAAGAAGATGGTACTAAGCTTGACACAGCACCAGCGGTTGCCGACCCGCAAAGTGCAAAACCGACAGTAAGCAGCAGTGTTGAATACACTGAATCTGGTAGCGTAATGGTTACCAATGTAAGCGTGCACGACCCTTCTGTCGTTAAAGTTGACGACACTTATTATATTTTTGGTTCACACCTTGCTGCCGCTAAATCAACTGATCTCTTGAACTGGGAAATGATTTCGAGCCTTTCAGCTAACGCAGCCGTTAATGAAAGTCCATTATTCGATTACAACTACACAGGTGAAATTGCCGAAGGTATTGAATGGACAGATGGTTTTACAGGAAACTGGGCGGCCGATGTAATCAAAGCGCCAAATGGCAAATTTTGGTTTTACTATAACCACTGTGCACAAGATAACCCAGATACCGCAGATGTGGTTGATGAAGTGTGCTGGAACCGCTCTTACCTTGGTTTAGCTGAAGCTGACAATATTGAAGGCCCATACAAAAACAAAGGTATTTTCTTACGCAGTGGTTATCGCTCAGAAGCTGAATTTACAGCTTACCCACTTGATAACGGCCAAACGACATGGAATGGTGCCGTTGATCCTAACGTAATCGATCCAGCGGCATTCTATGATGCTGACGGTAAACTTTGGATGGTTTACGGTTCATACTCTGGCGGTATTTTCGTACTAGCAATGGACGAAGAAACGGGTATGCCTGAAGCTGGTCAAGGCTATGGTAAAAAGCTAGTAGGCGGCGACTTCCGTGCAATGGAAGGTGCATTTGTTATGTACAGCCCAGAAAGTGAATACTACTACTTATTCTACTCAGTAGCTGGTTTTGCGCTAAATGATGGTTACAACATTCGTGTTGCTCGTTCTAAAACACCAGATGGTCCTTACCTAGATAACGCAGGTAACGATATTTCAACATTAGGCGGCTTAGAAGTTGGTGAAAAACTAATGGGCGGCTTTGAGTATACACAAGAGCTTGGCGAAACAGCACCAGCATGGGGCTACCAATCACCAGGTCATAACTCTGCTTACTACGATGAAGCGACAGGTCGCCATATTTTAGTAACGCATACGCGTTTTCCGCAAACATCGACTGAGTTCCCAACCATTTCAGAAGCGCACCAAGTTCGCGTACATGAAATGTTCATTAACTCATTAGGTTGGCCTATGGCTTCACCGCAGCGCTATGTGCCGCTTGAAGGCGACAACATGGTTGTGGCAGATGAACTTTATGGTTATTACAAATTTATCAACCATGGTAACGATGTAAATACAGATGCTATTCGTTCAATGCATATTGCTTTAAACGAAGATCACTCAGTAACCGGTGATGATCCAGGTATCTGGTACATGATTGATGACTCAAATATTAAGCTTGAGTTAGATTCTGGTACGTACTTTGGTGTGGCTAAATGGCAATGGGATGATGCAACTAAAGCGATGGCTGTCACTGTATCTGCAACATCAAGCGAAGGTGCAACCATTTGGGCAAGTAAACGTGATGAAATCACAGATACAGCTAACGTACTAGGTACTGTTCAAGAAGCGCTAGATATTAAAACTGAATTATCAATTGCAGACGAAGGCTACTCATTACCAACAAAAGGTAAAGACGGTGCTGCAATTAACTGGGAAAGTAGTGATGAGTACTACATCACCAGTGAAGGTTCGGTATTTATTCCAACGCCAGATCGCGGTGATAAAGCAGTTACGTTAACGGCTAATATCTCATTAAACGGTGAAAGCACAACCAAAACATTCAATGTAAATATTGAAGCGCGCCCTGAGTTTAAAAATGCGATTGCACACTATGCATTTGAAGATTCACTCAGTGATGGCTTAGGAAACCTTGATGATGCGGGTGTAACAGACAACAGCATGCTAAATGTGGGTGCTGGTACAGCAGCCTACGCTGAAGGTCAAACAGGTAAAGCATTTAACTTTGATGGTGCAACGGGTGTGCGTTTACCTGATGATCTTGTTACTGGCGATGAGTACACTATTTCATACTGGTTTAAGCCAACTGTACTGACTAACTTCACGCCTACATTCTTCGCGGCAACCTCTGATGCACGTTGGATGAGCTTGATCCCAGGTAGTACACACTTTACAACAACACCAATGCTTTGGAGTCGTTATTTAGCTGATGATGGCACAGATATGTGGAACCAAATCATCTCTGACTCACCAGCGGTAATGGATTGGAATCATATTGCCATTACTTATGCTAATGGCACAGCGACACTTTATCGTGATGGTGTACGCTCAGGTACGATGCCACGTCCTGATTTCTTTAGCACACAAACAGGTAACTTTGCGCTGGGTGTGAACTACGGTTGGGACTTACCTTTCCAAGGTCAAATTGATGAATTTATCGTCTATGACTATGCGCTAAATGGCTTAGATATCAATGGTGCAGCTATCAATAACCTGACAGATCCGACTAAATTCGAAGACTTCATTACAGATGCGCTTGATTTAGGTGATGTTTCTGCAGTACGTGATAGCTTTGAATTACCACGAGTAGGTCCATTTGTATCTGGTATTAGCTGGACGTCAAACAACGAAGAGTACTTAAAACCAGTTAACGGCACGGCTGTTGTGACACAACCAAGTGCGTCTGCTGGCGACCAAGTTGTAACATTAACTGCAACCATTAAGTACAAAGACTTTACGGATACTAAGTCATTCGATGTAACCTTAAAATCACTTGCACCTGCTGAATACAGCTTTGAAGGTGACCTAACTGCATTAAACGGCGCATACGCGGCGGGTAAATCAACGGGTGGTTTCATCAATAATACTGGCGGTAGCGTAAGCTATGTTGACGGTGTAATTGGTCAAGCAGTATTCCTAGAAGGTTCAGGTGTTCGTTTACCGGATAACCTAATCACGACTAATGACTACTCTGTATCTATGTGGCTTAAACCAGAAAGCTTCACAGATTACACAACAACGTTCTTTGCCGGTGCAAGTGCAAACGCATGGTTAAGTTATGTACCATCGATGGCAGGCTCAGCGCTAACGCGTTTATGGGCAAATAACGGTGCCTTCTTCGATAATGCAGAACTAGATAGCCGTATTCCTGCAAAAGAGTGGACACATGTTGCTTTCACTGTTGATGGTACGAACGGTGATGTACTGAAGATGTATGTTAACGGTGAACTACAGCTAGAAACCGATGGCTTCCCACGTGTATTCACGGTTTCTGGTGAAACAAATGAGTTTGCTCTAGGTGTTAACTACTGGGATACGCCATACCACGGTGCTATCGATGAACTGAAAATTTTCAACGGTGCGATTAGCGCTGAAGAAATAAAAGCACTCTTTGATGCAGCTGCTGCACAAGAGTAACAAAGTGAGGTGAGCTGCCTCACCTCAACTATTTGTTGTCTGGAAAGGCCGGGTGAAAACCCGGCTTTTTTCTAAAGGTTTAGTACCTCTTGCCGATACATACATATCATTCACTTTCATCGCTCTCATTATGGCTATTAACTCATTAGCAAGTGCGCTAACTATCTCAAACGCAAGCACAGCAAGCAGTCATACCCACTCAAAAGTAGGCTACAAACTTAGCAGCCAAGAGATGAATAAACTCTCTGGTCGTGAAGTAGAGCTCGTTCAAAAAGAAGAAGTATCTAGCGAACTCCCCGCACATATTCGCAAAATGGTTGAGCAACTCGAAAAGCTCAAAGAACAACTCGAACTCGCCAAAGAGCAATTAGCCAAACTGCAAGCGCTTAAAAACCAAGAAGATGAAGCAGTAAAAGTGCAAGTTGAAACACAGACCAAGATGGTGATGGAAATCCAAACGCAAATAATGTCTCTTAGCCAATCAATTAGCGACGCAATAAAAGAAGCAGGTATTAGCGATCCCGGAGTGCTAATGAGCGTGCTGGTGTGATGGAAGCTTTAAGCTGTACGTTTTGAGCAATAAGCTTTAAGTCTCAAGCTATACTCTTGTCGCTTTCATCTCGCTAACTCCCTTTCATGCTCACTTTACTCTTGCAACTTTACCCTCGCTAACTCCCTCTCATGCTCACTTTACTCTTGCAACTTTACCCTCGCTAACTTTTCTCAAAAAACCCAAAAAAGGGTCAAAACCCAGTGAGTATGCGGGCTCTGAAATATCGAGCACGCAAATACGAAACTTCCTTAGCAGTAAAAATAGGTGTTATTTAGGGTCATTGTCGTTACATTTAGCAGCTGTTAAAACAACTTGTTTTGTTCAATAAATCAACAGCATAAAATTAACGACCTAACCTACATAGCCACTTTACGAACTAAATGACAAAGACCGTTCAAATAAAAAACAACTCTTAAATCTCACCAAAAAGCCTTTCCTGGTACTTTTTCAGTATAGAAATTAACCAACTCATTCGTATTATGAATTCACCCTATGAACGAAGTGAGGGCGTCTTATGCGTCAAATTTTATTACTTTCTGTAAATGGATTTACGCTACAAAAACTGTTTTTACTGGCATCGTTATTGGTGTGCTTTTTCACCTCAGCTGAAGAAACAAGCCCTATCTCAACAGCGAGAGCATGGTTAACCTTGGTTGATTCTGGAGAATACCACGAGAGCTGGCAGCAAGCTGATCAGGTTTTTCAAAACACCACGCCCAAAGCTCGCTGGCAAACAGCCTTAGATCAAATACGCGTTCCTTTAGGCCGAGTTATGTCTCGCACCTATTTTGGCACAGCAGAGTATAGCTCATTACCCGGCCTGCCAAATGGTGAGTATTTAGTGGTCAAGTTTCAAACCGAGTTTATGAATAAAGAGGCTGTAGTTGAAACACTCAGCCTTAGCAAAGCCGCCGATGGCTGGCATCCATTAGGCTATCTGATCGATTAGTATAGAGCAGCGCAAAGCGCCCTTGGGCTTTGTGCTGTAAGAGTTATCGGCAGTCAAAATACGTATCTGTGGGAAAATAAACCGCACAATTGATGAATAGTATTTATTGTTCGTCGCCGTAACATAAAAACACTTCAAGACGAATTCAATAAACAACAAGTAAATGGAATTGCTATGAGAAAAACGCTCTTACTAATCATTTTTTTAAGCTGCTTTTGTGCACATGCTGAGGAGCTCGAAGTTATTCATCGCGCTAAAAGCTGGCTTGCGTTAATCGACAACGGTCAGTATCAGCAAAGTTGGCAGCAAGCAGACTCATTATTTAAACAAACAATGCCACAAAGCAACTGGAGTAAAGCGTTAAAACAAGTTCGGGTACCGCTTGGCAAGGTGGTTTTACGTAAGAATTTAAGCCTGATGAATTACGACTCTTTGCCCGGAACACCTGATGGCGAATACGTGATCATTCAGTTTCAAAGTCAATTTATGAATAGAGATCATGCTGTTGAAACAGTTAGCCTCAGCAAAAGTAGTGGCCAGTGGCAACCTATCGGTTATTTTATTAATTAAGGGTTATATTTGGGTTTTAGGTTTTAGGTTTTAGGTTTTAGGTTCTAGGTTCTAGGTTTTAGGTTCTAGGTTCTAGGTTTTAGGTTCTAGGCTCTAGGTTTTAGGCTCTAGGTTTTAGGCTCTAGGTTTTAGGTTTTAGGTTTTAGGTTCTAGGATTGCATTGTAGAACGGCTTTAGCCGTGAAGATTATGTGATGGACAAAATTCGGCACTAAAGTACCTCCTACGTGGGGTTTTATATGCAATGCAGAGGCATGAAGGGTGTAGATGGATTATGTTGGGTTTCGCTTCGCACAAACCAACCTACCCTAAGAATGAACAGGGCATGTAATGTGGTAGGCGTCACGCTTGCTTGGCGCGTCATGAAATCAACACCCAAAGAGCAGACATACACATCACAAACATACCCCACCGCTCAGCTAAAAACTGACAGCTGATGGCTGACAGCTCTTAAACAACGCGCGAAATAAATTTCACGCCTACAACAACACGTGGGGTTTTATATGCAATGCAGAGGCATGAGAAGGTTTTGATGGATTATGTTGGGTTTCGCTTCGCTCAAAACAACCGCACCGCTCAGCTTGGAACTTTACTCTCACTAACTTTACTCTCGCTAACTTTACTCTCGCTAACTTGATCCATCAGCTATAAAAAAAGCCACTCATAAATGAAGTGGCTTTGGTTGAGTCGATTTTTTACTTATAACTTAATTTGGTTCACGCAGATGGAACACTTGGCACTTGTTACCTAAATCAGGTTGTTGTGCGAAGTTAGTGTTTTCAGCTAAACCACAGTTACTTAAACCAAGCGCTTGTTTTGTGTAGCGGTTGATCAGCATCACGCCACCGCCTTCTACCGGAGCAATACGCCACTGTGCTGTTTTCGCTGCACAAGACGCCATTTCTACGTTGGCACCTGGTACTAAGGCGTTATCAGCTACCGCAGCACAGAACTCGCTATCAGCGCTTTGTTTAAGGCTTACATAGCCTGTATCTGTTGGTGTGAAGAACCATTGCTGTGCATCTTTATGCGTAAAAGCTTGTTGCTCAACATTGGTACCCGCTTTAACCGTACCAGCCACGCTAAGTACTTTACCACTTTGTTGGCTTAATACGACAACACTGCCCATAGGGCGTAATTGCCAGTCGCCACACGCTGTTGCGTCGCTTTGCTGTAAAACCGCTTGGTTTTGTGCGGCAGAACAACCAGCAACCGCTAATGGCTTGCCTGTGTAACGGTTAGTAATAGAGACATTACCATCTGTACTTGGTGCTACTTTCCATTGCTGACAGAAGTTATTACGCCATGCTGCAGATTGTACTTTAGCGTTATCTGCGTCATTACAGCTTTCAAGCTCTAAGAACTTGCTGTCTTCACGGTTAGCTAAACGAACAAAACCATCTGTTGTTGCATCAATAACCCATTGACCATTGGTGCTTGCACACTGACGTTGAACTGCACGTGCATCTTGTGGATCAGCTGCAATGTCTAAACATAAGCCGCTTGTTGCATTCACTAATTGGTAACGTTGACCTTGCACTCGCGTTACCAGTGGGCCGTATTCACCTGATGGCGGAGCTACTTCAACGCCTGGTGTTAATGGTTTACCAAAGCTTGGTGTGCCATCGTCGTTCCAAGTGAATTTTTGCGCACGTAATGAACGCGTCGCACTACAACCGTGCTCTACCGAATCATTACCGTGATAAACTAACCAATCTTCTGTGCCGTCTGGCGATGTGAAAAAGCCGTTGTGACCTGGGCCAAACACTTCTTCTGTACGCTCAAATACTGGCTTTTCGTATTTTTTCCAGCTGCTCGCTTTAAGCGGATCGTCACCAACAAGCTCAAGCATACCTAGTTTGTAATCAGGAGTATTACAGAAGCTCGCTGAGTACGTCATAAACGTACGGCCATTGTGCTGTAAAATTTCAGCGCCTTCAGTTACTTTACGACCACTGATTTCCCAATCTAGCTCAGGACGCGTGATCACCGTATGCGGTGAGTTCTTCTTCAGAGTCCATGGGTTTTCCATTTCAGCAATAATGTTTAATTGCTGATCGCCCTGCCATTGTGAGTAGATCACATATAGCTTGTCTTTGTATGTTAGGTAGTTACCGTCGATGTTCCATACGTTAGGCATTAATGCGCCCTTGTATTCGTATGGACCCATAGGATCGTCACCGGCACTTTCTAATACGTTTAAGTGTTGGTTATCTAAAGTGCCATCAGTACCGGCTGTGTACATCATGTACCAACGGTAGCCGTTTGGCCCTTTTAGACGATGGAATTCAAACGCCCAGAAGTTACAGCAACGCTCAGGGTTCGAATCAGACCAAACATTGATAGGTGTTGCATCAGCAAGGCCCGCTAATGTTGGTGATTTACGCATCACTAACTCAGAAGTCCACGTTGTTGTAGTTAGGTAATAGTTACCATCCCAATACTCAAGCCATGGATCGGCGCCATTTGGGAAAAGAGGATTAGTAAAAATACCATCATCTTGAATTGGCGCTTTTGCTGTCGCTGCGACATCTGCTTTGGCTGTGTTGTCTCCAGCCGTAGTCTGACAGCCCGTCAGAGCGCCAAACGACAATGCAAATAGGCTAGCTAAGCCAGCCTTTTGCATTGCGCTTTTAAGCTTTGTTGTTTTCACGTTTGTGTTCCTTTATTTTGTACCAAATTCGTACACGATGCGTGTTGAATACACGTCACCTGGCAGTAATGTTGTGCTTGGGAACGTTGGCTGATTAGGTGCATCAGGGAAATGCTGTGGCTCTAAACAAAAACCACTTCTGAAATTATGCACTAAGCCAGACGCTTGCTGAGTACTACCGTCTAAGAAGTTACCTGAATAAAACTGTACTGCTGGCTCTTCTGTGTAAACTGTTAACGTACGACCAGAGTTTGCTTCGTAAACCGTCGCCGCTTCAACAAGTTCATTGCTTGGCGTGTCTTTAAGCACAAAGTTATGGTCATAACCTTTACCAAGTTTCAGTTGTTCATTGCTTGCTTTGATATCTTGACCGATTGCTTTAGCAGTACGGAAGTCAAACGGTGTGCCAGCCACATCCATCAACTCACCCGTTGGGATCAAGCCGCCATCCACAGGCGTAATTGCTTTTGCGTTAATTTGCATTTGGTGATCAAGAATGTCGCCTTTACCCGCTAGGTTAAAGTAGCTGTGCTGCGTCATATTGATGATGGTCGGCTTGCTTGTTGTAGCAATAAACTGCATATCTAGCGTGTTGTTGTTCGTTAGCGTGTAAGTCACTTCTGTCGTCACTTCACCCGGGTAACCTTGGTCACCATCAGGGCTCACTAAACTTAAGGTTACACCTGCGCTGTTTTGCGTCGTGAACGGTGTCATGTTCCACACTTTTTTGTCGAAACCTTGCACACCACCATGTAAATGGTTGTCACCATCGTTAGTCGCTAATTGGTATTCAGTGCCATTTAAGGTGAATTTACCGTTTGCGATACGGTTACCAAAACGACCGATGATTGCACCGTAGTAAGTTGTCGCTTTTGTGTACGCTTCTAGGTTATCTAAACCCAGTACAATATTACCCATTTCGCCTTTTGCATCTGGCGTTTCAATACGCGTGATAATGCCGCCGTAGTTAATCACATCAACGCTTATACCATTGCTGTTAGTCAGCGTTACTTGATTAACTGGGGTCTGATCAGCAAGTACGCCATAGGCCGTCATTGATGCTGAAGGGGAAGTCGTCATATTGTCTCCTTGATGAGCACACGCTGGTGTAAGGGCAATCCCACATGTCACCAACAATGCATAAAGCCCGCGCGACTTTTTCGTGTTCGAACTGGCTGTTTGATGAGTTGTTTTTAAACCTTGGAAAACACATTGCAATGACATATGAATAACCTTTTTGTAATTGTATTTATAGTTTTATAATACAAATACAGGTGTCATTGCAAATTTAATCGCTAAAGTTGGATTTTGCCGTCTTTCACCATGATGCAATCCATCCCCGCACTTTTGGCGGCTTGGTAGCCAATTTGCGTGTCTTCAAACACCACACATTGACTTGGTTCAACACCTAAAAGTGCTGCCACTTTTAAGAATGTTTCTGGGTTCGGCTTGCCTTTACTAACATCACTGGCAGTCACTAAGGCACCAATTTTATTAATTAAATTCGTATCTGTTAGATGATCAATTGCATGCTCGCGGTCAGCCCCCGTGCCCACACCCATTGGCAATACACCATGGTACTTTTCAAGTACTGCGACGGTTTCGTCAATCACTAGTGGATGATGTTGTAAATCAACCCAAAACTGGTGTTTATCTTTTGCCACAACCAAGGGGTCATGATCTAAACCAAATTTTTCGTTAAGCATTTCAATTGTTTTAACGGTCGGAATGCCGCCTAAGCTATACATGTAGTCGTAATCGAATGGATACCCATAGGCTTCACAAGCTTTCTGCCATGCCTGTAAGTGACTGCCCATTGAGTCAATTAAGGTGCCATCCATATCAAAAATAATGCCTTGGTAGGCGCTTAGATCGATCATATCTACTCCTAAAAAGTTTCGCTTCACAATAGCATAAGCCAGCGAAGAGCGTGGCTCATCACTGGCTTAATCGACAACAAAATTTGGGGTGAACGTGCTCACACACAGCACGTTCTAGTACATAAAGTACTAATTCTTACAGGCCACGTTTTAGCATGTAGTAAGCTGCGTTATGACGAAGCTCTGTTTTGAAACCACGGATCGTCGTATCGTTATCGATGATCATCGTTTCAACGCCAGCCATTTCAGCAAAATCGATAATCATATCGGTTGTTACTGCTTGGCTGTATGCAGTGTGGTGTGCACCACCGGCGTGGATCCATGCAGCTGATGCTACAGATAGATTTGGTTTTGGTTCCCAAAGCGCTGAAGCAACAGGTAAGTGAGGTAAATCAGCTGGCGGAGCCACTGTGTCTACTTCGTTGATTAAGATACGGAAACGGTTACCCATATCAATTGGTGATACGTTGATTGCAGCACCCGGTTTTGCAGTAAACAATAAACGACCTACATCACATTTCACACCAATAGTGTGCTGGTGAACTTCAAGACGTGGTTTTTGCGCTGCAATTGAAGGACACACTTCTAACATGTGCGCGCCAAGTACTTGGTCAGTCTCACCCATGTTGTAAGTGTAATCTTCCATGAATGAACAACCGCCGTCACGGCCTTCACCCATTACTTTCATGATGCGAACCATAGCAGCTGTTTTCCAGTCACCCTCACCACCGTAACCATAGCCTTTCGACATTAGGCGCTGTGTAGCAAGACCCGGAAGACCAGAAAGACCTGATAAGTCTTCAAAACAGTTTGTGAATGCCTTAAAGCCACCTTTCTCTAAGAAACGCTCCATACCAAGCTCTAAACGTGCTTCGTTGCGTAGCATTTTCACTGCGTAATCGTCTTGTAGAGTTTCGTCAGCAATTACGTAGTCTTGCTTATATAGCTCTAACTGTGCATCGATTTCGTCTTCTGTGATTGTATCAACCACTTTTACAAGCTCTGCGACACCAAACGCGTGTACTTCATAACCAAAAGTAATTTGCGCTGAAACTTTGTTACCTTCAGTCACCGCAACTTGACGCATGTTGTCGCCAAAACGCGCAACTTTAAGTGTTTGGCTTTCTGCCCAACCTTTTGCCGCACGACACCAGTCATCTAACTGCTGTTGTACGTCAGCACGTTGCCAGTGACCTGCAACAACTTTACGCTCTTTACGCATTACAGTACCGATGAAACCGAACTCACGGTCACCGTGTGCACTTTGGTGCGTATTCATGTAGTTCATGTTGATGTCAGACCAAGGAAGGGCTGCATTGAACTGAGTATGAAGGTGTAACCAAGGCTTACGTAATTCGCTTAGGCCAGCAATCCACATTTTCGCAGGTGAGAAAGTGTGCATCCATAAAACTAAACCAACACAGTTAGGATCCGTATTTGCCGCTTGGCAAACAGCGTGAATTTCTTCAGGTGACTTAACAGTAGGCTTACATACCAAGTTTACTGGTAGGTTCGCTTCGCTGTTTAAGCCCGCTACAATTGCTTCGCTGTCTTTGGCAACCGTTTCTAACACCTTAGGACCATAAAGATGTTGTGAGCCGGTAACAAACCAGACTTCTTTCGTCATCGTCGTCATGTTAATAATCCTCTAAATTCTTGCTATTTGCTCTGACCGTAATACGCGTTTTTACCGTGCTTACGTAGATAATGTTTATCCATCACTGCTTTTTTAAGTTCAGCTGCGTGTGGATCTAAAGTGCGTGTTAAATACGCCATGCGTGCAATCTCTTCGAGAAGCGCGGCATGGTATACAGACTGAGCGGCATCTTTACCCCACGTGAAAGGCGCATGACCCGCAACAATCACCATAGGTGCAGCTTTCGGATCGCGGTCTTGATACGCATCAGTAATTTGAATACCGGTTTCTAATTCATAATCGCCATTCACTTGCTCATCGGTTAACTCACGAGTACAGGTGATGTCACCGTGTACATAGTCAGCGTGAGTTGTGCCAAGGCAAGGAATGCTTTGTTTTGCTTGCGCCCATGCAGTTGCATAGGTCGAATGCGTGTGTGTTACACCGCCAATTGAATCAAAGTGGCGATATAAATGAACATGTGTTTTTGTGTCAGAAGACGGACGCATAGAACCTTCAACAATATTGTTTTCAAGGTCTACGATCACCATGTCGTCGGCCTTCATTTGGTCGTACGAAACACCACTTGGTTTAATCGCAATCACGCCTTTGTCGCGGTCGATTTGCGAAACGTTACCAAAGGTATAAATTACTAAGCCACGACGTTGCAGCTCCATGTTCGCTTCATAGACTTCACGTTTTAGTTCTGTAAAACTCATGCTTTGTCTCCGTTTACATAGCTTGCAAGTGCTTGGTAGTTAGCATAAAGCTCGTCATACACAGCAACGCGCTCAGGGTTTGGTAAATATTGATGACATACTGACGACGCCATTACTTTTTGAGCATCAGCTACTGTTGCGTGCTCACCTGCAGCAACCGCAGCCATAATTGCCGCACCCAATGCACAGCTTTGCTCACTTTCTAAAACGTCGATTGGGCAATTCCAAACATCAGCACAAGTTTGCATTACGTAGTCTGATTTTTTAGAAATACCGCCGATAACGACCACAGACTCGATCGGCACGCCTTCGCTACGGAAACGCTCAGTGATAGCACGTGCGCCAAACGCAGTTGCTTCAACAAGCGCTTTGAAGAACTTAGGTGCATCAGTGCCCATTTTTAAGCCTGTTAATGCCATGGCAACGCTTTGGTCAGCATCTGGCGTACGACGACCATTTACCCAATCAAGCGCCGTTACATCGTTGCTTGTTACAGGCAATGCAGCTGCCGCTTTTGATAACTCAACTAAGATTGAGTCTTCTAGCTTGTTAACTAACGCTTGCTCAGCGTCAGATAGATTTGTAAGTTGGCGAGTTGGCCAAAGTACTAGGTTCTTGAACCATGCGTATAAATCACCAAACGCAGATTGACCAGCTTCTAAGCCAACCATTCCAGGGATCACTGAGCCGTCAACTTGACCACAAATACCTTTAACGCAAGTATCACCAAGCTGCTCTTGAGACGTTACTGTGATGTCACAGGTTGAAGTACCCATTACTTTAGTTAGAACACCAGGGCGAACATTGGCTGCTACCGCCCCCATGTGACAGTCAAATGCACCGTAACCAACAACAATACCTTGTGGTAAACCAAGCTTCTCGGCCCACTCAGCAGTTAAGTTGCCAGCAACTTGGTCGCTTGGCTCTGTGGTTGCATTTAACGTATCAACAACACCATCTAATAGTGGATCGATATTGCTGAAGAAGCTGTTTGGTGGGAAACCGCCCCACTGCTCGTTCCACATTTGTTTGTGGCCCGTTGCACAACGCCCTAGCTTTAATACTTCAGGGTGAGTTGTGCCGCACATTAGCGCGGTCATCCAATCGCAGTGTTCAACCCATGAATAAGTGGCTGCTTTTACACTGCTATCAACGCGGAAAATATGTAATGCTTTGGCCCAGTACCACTCAGAAGAGTAGATACCGCCCATATGTGAAAGGTAGTTCACATCGTTGTTAGTGGCAGCTGCAGTGATTTCATTTGCTTCTTTAATAGACGTATGGTCTTTCCACAAAATGAACATCGCATTTGGATTTTCTGCAAATTCTTCAGTTAATGCCAGTGGTGTACCTTGGCTATTAATTGCCACAGGCGTTGAGCCAGTTGTATCAAAGCTCATACCCACTACTTTGTCTGCAGTACCCGCTGGAACTTGTGACCATAGACCATTTACTACTTCTACAAGGCTATCAATATAGTCTTGTGGATGCTGACGAAACTGATCCTTACTTGGGTCACAATATAAGCCTTGTGCCCAGCGCGGGTAGTTTACTAAATGGCTGGCAAGTTCTTCACCAGTCGCAACATCAACGAGTAATGCTCTTACCGAGTCTGACCCGTAGTCTAATCCCAACGTATAACGAGACATAATTACCTTTCACTAATTGCTTACTAACATTGTTAGTCATTATCTTTATTTGTATGATAATATCAACAATACCAGATTGTAAAGGTATTATAAAAATATTATTAACAGGATTATTTGCTGCTGGCGGGCGATTTATTGCGCAGTTTCTCTGGAAGATTAGATTGTTTTTTCAGCACAAATAATAGGTTAAAGCCACTACATTAACTTTTGTATGATAAGAATGGGATAACTATGTCTAGTCAATTAGAACAACTTAAAGCAGTGACAACCGTTGTTGCTGACACGGGTGATTTTGAAGCAATCAACGAATATAAACCGCAAGATGCAACAACGAACCCATCACTAATCTTAAACGCGATTCAAATTGAGAAATATCGCCCTCTTGCTGCCGAAGCCGTATCATGGGCAAAAGCACAAAGCAGTGACGCAGCTGAAGTTGTAACAAAAGCAGCCGACAAGCTAGCGGTATTAATTGGCTCTAAATTAATGGAGCAAGTGCCGGGTTTAGTTTCAACAGAAGTGGATGCGCGTTTATCATTTGATACTCAAGCAACCATTGATAAAGCACTTGAGCTTGTTGCTTTATATAAAGAGCAAGGCATCGACACATCGCGCGTGTTAATCAAAATTGCTTCAACATGGGAAGGTATTCAAGCAGCCAAGGTACTTGAAGCGCAAGGTATCCGTTGTAACCTAACGCTGGTATTTGCATTTGCTCAAGCACGTGCTTGTGCCGAAGTGGGTGCTTACCTAATTTCACCATTCGTTGGTCGTATTCTTGACTGGTACAAAGCACAAGATGCAAGCGCTGATTTCGACGGTGCTAACGATCCGGGCGTTAAGTCAGTAACGCATATCTACAACTACTTCAAAAAGCACGGCTACGAAACGATTGTAATGGGCGCAAGCTTCCGTAACATCGGTGAAATCCAAGAATTAGCAGGTTGTGATCGTTTAACTATCAGCCCTAAGTTACTTGCTGAACTAGCTGCAACTGACGCACCATTAACTCAAAAACTATTACCAGCAACAGAAAAAGCAGAAGCGCCAGCTGCAATGACTGCACAAGCTTTCCGCTGGGAAATGAATGAAGATGCTATGGCAACTGAAAAGCTAAGCCAAGGTATTCGTCAATTCGCAATTGACCAAGAGAAACTAGAGTCAATCTTAAGCGAACTAGTTTAAACCGATTGTTTAAGCAGCAAAAAGCCCGCAAACCAAGGTTTGCGGGCT
>Ga0208113_1000083_pt1 | contig 44012 bp, 39 predicted proteins | sample Knorr_S7_td_NADW_FD_185598 | JGI IMG/M metagenome (GOLD analysis project Ga0208113, IMG submission 185598) | Marine microbial communities from Southern Atlantic Ocean transect - Knorr_S7_td_NADW_ad_2505m_LV_A (SPAdes) (version 2) | ecosystem: Environmental > Aquatic > Marine > Oceanic | place...
CTAATGTGATCAGGCCGCGCTCGAAGGACTCCATCGCCCACGCGATCGTCGCTCCTGCGCTGATCGTGTCCATTCCCATTTCGTCACAAAAGGTTGAAGCTCGGATCACTGCGTTTGGATCACCGACGCCCACCAACGAGCCCAGAGCGAAGGCGCTTTCATATTCCATGCGGCCTTGTTTCTTGGTCCCGCCGTCCGTAGTGACGACGATCTTCTCACAGCCGATTGTGCAGTTGGCGCAGTGGGAGTTTTTTACGAAATGAGTCTCGTGAAACTCCTCGCCACTAACTTCCTGGGCCGATTCAAATGTGGTCTGCTGGAAGTTTCGAGTCGGAAGCGTTCCGAGGGCATCAAACACAGCTACATTGGCGAGCGTTCCCAGCGTTCTATATTTCTCAGTGGCAGGCCCCAGGCTCCGACGGGACAGATCACGGCCAACTTCGTTCAGGCCGTCGGGATCGTACACATCCGGCAAACTGCCGCCCCGCACACCGATTGCTTTGAGGTTCTTGGACCCCATGACCGCGCCCGTGCCGGTGCGACCCGCCTGACGGCCCCCGTCATTGGCGATGCTGGCGTATCGGACCATGCGTTCTCCGGCTGGGCCAATGCAGGCCACACGAGTCCAGTGTCCGATCTGTTTTTTAACTTTTGTTTCGGTCTCAAATGTATCGAGGCCCATCAGTCGGGATGCGTCATGAAAATTGACTTCGCCGTCGAGGATCGTGAGCAACGTGGGAGTTTCGCTCCGCCCTTTTATTATCAGGGCGTCGCAACCCGACTTCTTCATCTCGACAGCGATAAAACTGGATGACAAAGAATCGCCGATCATCCCGGTCAATGGAGATTTCGTGAGCACCGCGAATTTGCTGGACGTCGTCAACCTGCTACCGACCAATGGACTTCCGACAAATATCAGGGGATTGTCGGGGTGAAAAGGATCAACGCCAGCCGGGCAATGTCGGTAGAGCAGATACGCGCCCAGGCCGGTGCCGCCGATGAACTTGCGGAGGATTGACTCTGGTATCGCTTCCCATTCGGTTGACTTGGCGCTCAGGTCAACGATTAATGCTCTGCCGTGGTACCCGTACACGCTCAGCCTCCAGCCTGACTAGAAAATAGAAGAATCTCGTCTCCTGATCGCAGTTCCACCTCTCCATCAATAAATGCCACTCCATTGAGGTTGAATGTGTGACTGGTCTTCAATCTTAAAGTATCGATGTCGATAACGGGGCCAACGAGCGAGGGAATCGAACTTTGGATCAGGCGAGCTAACTGGAGTTCCGAACATCTCGCAGGAGCAGCAATCTCAAGGTGGGTCATCCCGGCGGCGCGCCTCGCCGTTCCGAACAATCGCACCGTGATTTGGACAGTGGCAGAGTTGTCAGGGCCGCGCGTCAATGTGATATCCAGGTTGTCAGCATTCATTTGCGTGTTGGTTTGCTCTGTCGAGATCGTCCTGGGTGTTGACGTTAAAAAAGCTGAACCTCTGGGGATCAATCCTTTCCACTTCGTCCTGAGGAATGCTGGTCACTGCCACGTCATCGAAGAATCCGGCGATCTTCAGTCGGCCACTTTCGATTTTTCCGCGGATGTGAGGAATGCAGACTTTTGAATAGGCCGCGTGAGTCGGCTCCGGCCTGCCATCCAACACAGGGACAACTACGTCAGAGTCTCGGCGATTGTCTACCAGAAGTTTTAGAAGTTTCTTGTTCAGAAATGGCAAATCACAGGCGACAACCACAATCCATGGCGTCCTGGCTCTGGAGAGACCAGTGTAAATCCCCCCAAGCGAACCGGTGTCAGGATACTCGTCCACTACAGATTTCACACTAGGAGGCAAGTCTAGCTCCTGGGACCGCTGGTCGTTATTCACGACAACTAGAATCTGATTTGCCACAGAACCCACCCGCTCGATAACACGACTGATCAACGGACGTCCTCCAACCAGTTCCAACGCCTTGTTTCGACCGAGCCTTCTGCTCATGCCTCCAGCGAGGATTACGCCTGTTATTTCGTCGTTCGATGTCATGATATCGCCTGTAAAATCAGCGTAACACACCTCATTTTAGTGGGCCAGCAATTCTGGCGATCACTTCTCCCATTTGCCCGGCGTCATAACCACCCAACTCCTCTACTTTAACCCGGAAATGCGATGATTGAATCAATTGCAACATGGGGGCAAGAAGTTCTGAATCGTAAATATCTTCAGGTATTGCAAGATCGTACCTTTCGTTGAACAGTGGAATGAAATCCATGCCGATGGCCCGAGCCGCCGACAAGATGCCGAGTCCGACGTTGGCTCTTCCTCCGGCGACTGCCGCCGCGACAGCAAGGTGCGTGTATTCCTCTCGTTCGTAACCGGCGACTTGTTGAGTGTCGATACCAGCCGCAACAAGTTTGTAATCTAGAAGAACTCTGGTGCCTGAACCGCGTTGTCGGTTAACGAACACGATGTCTTCTCGGGCAAGGTCGTTGAGCGATTCGATACTGGCGGGATTTCCTTTCGGAATTATGAACCCCTGCACCCGGTGCACGAGATTTACCAGGACGACACACTGGTTTCGCACGTAACGTCGCAAAAATGAGACGTTGTACTCGCCAGACTCTTCGTCCAGCAAATGAGTCCCAGCCAAATGGGCTTCGCCTCGATCAATTGCTCTGAGACCTCCCAAACTGCCGACATTGGAGCTTGCGAATGAAACACCGCCTGTGCCGGTTAACTCGCTGGCGATGAGATCAAGCACTAGATCATGGCTTCCTGTCGCGACGATTGTGTGTTCAATGGCTTCCAATGGTCTCAATAGGTTAACTGTAACTTGCGTCCCGGCCTCAACGCCTTCACTGAGTCGTGGAATTTTCACCAGTCCGTCGGCTCTAACCAGAGACATAATCACTCCGGCGCCTCGCTGTATTGGCGTCGCCACCATGCGCTCTCGGACCCGTCCCAATTTGACTCTCAGATATTCGTCTTCTCCCAAAGGAGAATGCACGTTACGAGCTATCGTCGCCTCGGCGATATCGCGCGACACTTCTCGGAGACCGAGCGCCTTTTCAATAAGGGGTTTGACGAATAGTTCGCATGACAGAGCGGCAGAGACCGGATAGCCAGGGATGCCGAGAGTCGGTTTGCCATTCACGACACCCAACACGACCGGATGTCCAGGTCGGATGGCGACTCCGTGAACCGCAAGCTCACCCAGATTAGCGACAATTTCGGCTGTGTAGTCCTCCGAACCGGCGGAAGAGCCTGCGTTGACCAACACGATGTCAGATTCGACAGCCGCATTGGACACAGCGGTCTTGATCGCTTCGTAGTCGTCAGCCACGGGCGGCGACGTCTGAGAACTGCCTCCCCATTCGTCCACCAAACCTCCGATAATCAGCGAGTTGAATTCAACGATGTCACCCGGTTTCAGTGTCGCGCCAATGGGCACAAGTTCCGTGCCTGTGGGAATTATCGTCACCACGGGCTTTCGACTAACCGACACATCAGTTAATCCAGCGGCGGCGCATGCTCCTAGATCAACTGGTCGAAGGACATGGTTCTTAGGCAGAATCAACTCGGTGGCGACAATATCCTCTCCGATGGGGCGAACGTGATGGTAGGGCGGCACAGGCGCTTGAATCTCGATGGTTGCATCGTCGAGTTCGTGGACATGCTCGACCATTATCACCGAGTCGAAACCATCCGGCATCGGATCGCCGGTGTCGACCCATCTAACCTGATCTGGTGAAGAGAGTCTAAGCGGAGAAGACTCAGTAGCGCCAATCGTCTCTTTGGCTCGGACAGCGATGCCATCCATCGCGGCGGCGTCATAGTGAGGCGAGGACGCGACTGCCCAAACTGGCGCCGCTGTGACTCTGCCGCGGGCTTCGATCAACGGAATGGTTTCAAAAGCAGTGGTTAAGGCGATCCCAGACTGATCGAGTTGGGCGTTGAATCGTTCGAGCGCCTCATCCAGGGGCAAGTCGCTGAGGTAGTAATCTCTTCCGTGGCGATGACCTTGTTGACGCATGATCGATTCACGGACCGCCGTGCAGCCGGACCTCGACTTGTTCGCCAGCGTATCGGCCACCATCGTCCATTGGAATTGCCATCATTCCATCGGAGTTAACCAGCGTGAAAATCAGATTCGACTTGCCGAACACCGGCTCAGCGCATAGGACTCCATTTTCTCGATGAAGGCGAACAGGGATGTGGTCTTCTCGACCCGCGACGGAGGGAACATCTCTGGAGAGAATCGCCATGACAGGGGGCCAGACCGGCGACTCTGTTAATCCCGATACAAGATGGATAATCGGCCTGACCACCAGATCAAACACAACGACCGCCGACACTGGATTGCCTGGCAGTCCGAACAGCGGTTTACCTTTTGCAATGCCCACAATGGTTGGCTTGCCAGGCTTGATTGATATGCCATGCACGAGCGCTCCGGGTTCGCCCAGACGATTCAACACGTCGATAGTCATATCGCGGCTGCTCAGAGAACTACCGGCTGAAAATATCAAGACATCAGCTGAATCAAAAGCCCTTTGCGCCACTGCGAGTTGGGCTTCAAAGTTGTCCGGCACCAGATCATAGTTGACCGGCACGGCGCCACATTCCGTGACGCGGGCCGCAATCGTGTAGCTGTTGATGTCACGAACCTGGCCGGGCTTTGGCGTTTCATCGGGCATGACTAACTCGTCGCCTGTAGAGATAATTGCAACCCTGGGTTTGCGGACTACTTCGACCTCGGTGATGCCAAGCGCGAGCATGCCACCGACGTCCTGAGAGCGTATTCGGTGGGCTGAAGGCAAAACGACATCACCCAACTCGACGTCCTCGGACACCTGAACGACGTTTTCACCTGGAGCCACCGGCGATGTTACTTCGATCGTGTTTTCATCCACGGTCAACGTGCGCTCGATCATGACCACAGCGTCGGCGCCTTGCGCCAGCATGCCCCCTGTATAGGCCACGGCCGCCTCTCCGATTCTCAGAGAAACTGACGATTGCTGGCCGGTTGGCACGTCGCCAACGACAGTCAGCAACGCAGGTAGGGACTCCGATGCTCCGTAGGTGTCCTGTGCTCGCACGGAATAACCATCCATGCTAGACCTAGCGAATGAAGGTAGTTCTTCCGTCGAAATCACCAATGCGCTAGTAACACGGTGTAGTGAGTCCACCGCTGGTATGGGCTCTGAATGTAGTCGCCGATCCAGCCGGCATTTGAGCACCGCCACTGCGTCGGCTGGGGCAACCGTGTTGAAGAATTCGGGCACAGGCGCGTCTCAATAGTTTAAAGTGTACCCATTATAACTCGTGGAGTCCTATAGCGCGCCAGTATTACAATCCCAGGATGTTGCCCCTCTCGTCGACGTCCAATTGGCGAGGACTGCCGGGCAAACCAGGCATGGTCACGATATTCCCAGCGATGGGGTAAATGAATCCTGCGCCCACCGAAGCCCGGATGTCGGAAACCTCGAAGGTGTAGTTAGAAGGTCGCCCTTTGAGCGCCGCCCGGTGGGAGATGGACAGATGGGTTTTCGCCATGCAGATTGGCAGGTTGCCCCAGCCGTTCTCTTCAAACTGCCGCCTGAGCCGTCTGGCTGGTAGCGCCCACTGAACCCCGTCGGCATTGTAAACAAGTTTCGCGAGCGCTTGCACTTTGTCCAGTATAGGCGCCTCGACATCATAAGCGTAGTTGATCTCAGGGTCTTCGCCCTCTGTGGCTTCAATCAGAGCTTGGGCAAGCTCCATGCCGCCTGCTCCGCCTTCGGCGAAAACTTTGCTTTCTACGGCGGCAAACGCTCCGGCTTCTTCAGCGGCTTTTTTGACAATGGCTGTCTCAGCCGGCGTGTCGGTGGGGAAGTGGTTCAGCGCCACGACAACAGGAAGGTTGAACGACTTTATGACTCCGATGAGATGTTCGAGATTTTCGACACCCTTCTGCACTGCTTCTTCGTTAGGCGTGTCCAGGTCTCTTGGGCGAACGCCTCCGTGGTACTTGACTGCCCGGACAGAGGCGACGAGCACCGCAGCGCTGGGCTCCAGGTCATTGAATCGAGCCTTTATGTGCATGAATTTTTCGAATCCGAGGTCCGCCCCGAATCCTGCTTCTGACAACACGTAATCGGCGTAACCAAGAGCAAGCCTGTCGCCCACCACCGAACTGCATCCGTGGGCTATGTTTCCGAACGGTCCGGCGTGAACGATAACGGGCTGACCTTCTGTGGTCTGCACGATGTTGGGTTGGATGGCGTATCTAAGCAGCGCCATCATCGAGCCGACGGCGTTGACGTCGGCGGCAGTGACGGGTTTGTTGTCGCCGGTGTAGCCGACTACGATGCGACTGATGCGCTCTCGCAAGTTCTCCAAATCGCGGGCCAGCGCGAGGATAGCCATTATCTCGGACGCGGTAACGATGTCGAATCCTGTTTCGCGCAGAGGGGCGTTGTTCGAGCCGCCGACTCCAGCGATGATCGAACGAATAGCTCGGTCCTCAACATCCATTACACGGCGCCAAGTCATACCTTCAGGGCGGAATCCGTCCACCTGGCCTCTCTGCGCAGCGTTATCGGTGAGCGCCGCCAGTAAGTTGTGGGCCGATGCGACTGCATGAGCATCGCCTGTGAAATGGATGTTCACCTCGTCTTCGGGTTGAATCAGGGATTTTCCGCCGCCGGTCCCTCCACCTTTGATTCCAAATATAGGGCCAAGCGAAGGTTCCCGCAAAGTGGCGACCACCTTTTTCCCTAGTCGTCCGAGGCTCTGGGTCAACCCTACGGTCGTTGTTGTTTTGCCTTCTCCTGCCGGGGTCGGCGTGATCCCAGTGACGACGACCATCTTGCCGCGACGACCACCTTTTTTGATGGCACTCAGCTCAATCTTCGCCTTGAAGTGACCATAGGGAATTACCGATTCCCGGTCAAGCCCCAACTCCTCCGCAACCTCGGTGATCGGACGCATGTGCTATCCTCCGTAATTGTTCTCGATTCGATGCCCTTGAAGAACGGACGCGCGAATTGTAGCATAAGCACTTGCTAAGTCAATTTCAGGAAATTTCGGTCTGTCAAGTTGGAACATCGGCGGTTTTGAAGCCGAATATCGAAGATTTCGTTTGTGGAGGGATTACCGTGAAAGGCGTTGTGTTTTTGGGCGACAGTGAATTGGACATTCGCGAACTGCCAAAGCCGTCCGCAGGCTCAGGAGAAGTCGTAATCGAGATGAAGGCGTCCGGGTTGTGTGGCAGTGACTTGCGGCCTTATCGGATGCCCAAGACGGAAAAGGCCTCTCCCGAGCTCCTGCATGTCGGAGGCCACGAACCCTGCGGCGTCATCGCGGAAATAGGCCCAAACGTGACGCAGGTGAAGGTCGGAGACCGTGTCATGATGCACCATTACACCGGATGCGGCGCTTGCTCGATGTGCCGAATCGGGTACACGCAGATGTGCCTCCATCATCACGAAGTATATGGTTCAACAGAGGACGGAGGGCATCAGGACTATCTGCTATGCCCAGAATCTACGTGTATCAAGATGCCGGACGCGTTGACCTTTGAACAAGGGGCGGCGTGCGCCTGCGGAAGCGGAACCGCGTTCCACGCCCTCAAGAGACTGGGCATCAGTGGGATGGACACTATCGCCATTTTCGGTCAGGGCCCGGTGGGAGCATCCGGAACGCTGTTCGCCAAGTCGATGGGCGCTCGCGTGATCGCAGTTGACGTTGTGCCTGAACGGCTGGAACTTGCCAAAAAGTTGGGCGCGGATGCCGTTGTCAATGCCTCAGATGGCAACTCGGTTGAAGCTATCCGGCAACTGACTCATGGCGAAGGCCCTGACGCAACACTGGACGCCACCGGCATCTCACAGGTGCGGAACGATGCGGTTGACGCCGTGAAATACTGGGGCCGCGTGTGTTTTGTTGGGGAGGGCAACACGACGAAGTTTGACGTCAGCCCACAAATCATTCACAAACAACTGACGATTTATGGCTCGTGGACATTCAGCACTGGCGGTCTTGCTGAGGTCGCAGATTTCGTTGTTGAGCGAAATGTGCCGCTGGACGATCTGATTACCCAGCGGTTCCAACTAGATCAGGCGGTGGAAGCATACGAGCTTTTCACAGGCGCGACGACTGGCAAAGTACTGTTCACCTGGGTTTGAGTCGTGAAATTGCCTTAGATGCGCGACGATTTGCCCGCGCCTGGAGCGGAAAATAACTCCTAGCGCGAAATGAATCCACCATCAATCACAAGCTCGGTGGCCGTGATGAACGAGGCCTCATCAGATGCCAGAAACAACACTCCGTTCGCCACTTCATGAACCTCTCCCGTCCTTCGCAATGGGGTCAGGCGGATATGCTCGTCCCGTTGGGACCGTTGTGGCGTCGCCGTGGTCATCGGTGGCATGAATCCTGGATGAACCGAGTTGGCCCGAATACCGTCGGGGCCGTACTTGACCGCGATAGCTTTCGTGAATATTCTCACTGCGCCTTTTGAGGCGTGGTAAGCGGGGTGCCCGCCCTCGCCACCGACGAAACCCATGATCGAGGAAATGTTGACGATAGATCCGCCGCCAGCTTCTTTCATCGCCGGAATCGCAGCGCGGGTTCCCAAATATACCCCTGTGGCATTCACGTCCATAATGTGAGTCCAGCCATCAATGTCCATTGGGTCAGCGTAAGCCGTGCTGCTGATGCCCGCGTTGTTCACCAATATATTCAGTTTCCCAAATTGTGAAACCGTCTGATCAACCAGCCGTTGCCAATCGGACTCGCTGGTCACGTCGGTATGGACGTAGACGCCTGTTCCGCCTGATTCGGCGATCTGGGTCACCACAGCCTCGCCGTCCTCGTCTCGCATGTCTGCAACGACGACTGTGGCCCCTTCTCTGGCGAACATTCGGGCTTCCTCGGCCCCCATGCCATTTGCTCCACCGGTGATAATCGCAACTTTATCTTCCAGACGCATTTTGCACCTCTCAAGTGTGTTGGCGGTAATTGTGGGCGAAATTCCACGATCTGTCCACTTATAGTTTACGCCCACAGGCATAGAGGATATAATCGCGGAAAATTCCAACCCTTACCCGGCGGGAGGTTTCTGAAATGGCAGAACGCGGAGACGTAATTATCGGCGATGGCAACATCAAGTTTGGAATGGAGTACCGCGACTTGCTCTCCGACCAAGGCCTGTGCATCCATGCGCTGGGCGATGTGGACGGGGAAGAGGTTGAGCTGCTCAGGTTCGATTGTTTCGACCACGCGCCTCACTATCACTATGGCCCGGCGAAGCGCAATGAGCGTCTGATGCTCGACCAGACCACCGAAGGCAATCCACTGGACTGGACGATTTCCCAACTACGCAACCAACTGCCTGAGATGGTGCGCCGCGCAGGTTACGAAGAATTGGCGGATAGTATCGACACCGATGCGCTCGCCTCTACGCTCGACGAGACCGAAGCGAAGGCTCGTGAGATGTCGCAAGAAGGTCGGAGAATCGTGATCCACAACCGTGGCGATGTGATCGTAGAAGCTGGGCCTGTCCGGTTTGGCATCGAGTACCGTCACCTCGGCGGGGACGAAGGCATCGCAATTCACGTAATGGGCGATGTCGGCGGCGAGGAGCGAGAGCTACTCACCTTCGATTGTTTCCAAAAAGCTCCCCACTATCACTACGGGCCGCGCGCGAAGAATCAGCGTCTCTACCTGGACAAGACTGCGGTGTCAGATCCGTTGACGTGGGCATTGGACCTGTTCCGGGGCGGAAAACTCGCTCCGATGCTCGATCGAGCAGGCTATCGCGACCATGCGGCGGGTTTGAACCCTGCGGTGGTTGCTCAGAGCGTTGCCCGGGTTGCAGAAGTTGCGACCAAGATGGAAGCCGAGAACAACTCCTAGTTAATCAATACGGCGAAACGGCGAACGCAAAGAGGCGATCGATATGATCGCCTCTTCGCGTTAAGTTTGAATCTCCACACCCCGATTCGGTCAGCGAGTCGATATCCCGTCGATGCCATCGCCAATTTGCGCCCCCGGAAAGAGTGAGCTTGTTGGACCCACTCCGTGATGACATACAGGTAAGGACAATCACCGAGGCAGAGTTTCCTGCTTGGGAGCGCGCGGCTGCCCTGGGTTTCGGCGAGCATACGACTGAAACCAGGCAAATTCAGATTAGGGGCACAACTGAAATCAGCCGGACCATCGGCGCTTTCCACAACGACAGGATCGTTGGGACCACATCTGCTCACACATTCCAGATTACCGTTCCAGGCGGCGCGGTTCCGTTAGCATACGTAGATTGGGTGTCCGTCTTGCCAACGCATCGAAGACGAGGCATCCTAACCAGGATGACAAAACACCAACTGGCGGATTTCCACGAGCGGGGAGAGGCAATCGCTGGACTCACCGCGACGGAGAGTTCAATCTATGAAAGGTTCGGATATGGAATCGCCTCTTGGGTTGAACACTGGAAAATTCGCCGTGAGCATTCTGAGATGACCGTTGCGCCAAAAATCGAAGGCCACACGCGATTCGTAGATCCGTGGGAAGCTCGGGAGATTTGGCCTGAAATATACGACAGTGTCAGTCCGAGCCGCTTGGGAATGTTCGATTACACGGAACAATGGTGGGACGCATTCGCGTCCGATCCAGAACACTGGCGCGAGGGCGGCAGCAAGTTATTCCACGTCGTGTTCGAGAGCAGTAACGGTCCAGAGGGAATGGTGTCCTATCGTATCCGGAATAGAACTGAAGTAATCGTGATTTTGCTTCTCGGAGCAACGGTTGAAGCGGAGCGTATGCTTTGGCGCCACTGTTTCGGCGTCGATCTTATGGATTCCATATCTGCGTCGAACCGTCCGACAGATGACCCGCTGCCTTGGATACTAGCAGCCCCGCGGCGACTAGAGCGTTCGGTCAGAGACAGTCTGTGGATCAGATTGATCGACGTTACAAATGCTCTATCTAGTAGAAGTTATTCGTATGATTGCCGTCTAGTCCTCCGCGTCCGCGACCGATTATGCGATTGGAACGACAGACGCTTCGACATTGAGACCAGTGCAACAGGCGCTGTGTGCAAATCGACCACTCGTTCGCCGGACATTGTGCTCTCGGTCAGTGACTTGGCTTCGGTCTACTTGGGAGGCACAACGCTGGCAACGCTCCAGCGCGCCGGACGAATCGAAGAGCGCAAGACAGGATCGGTTCGAAATTTTGATCGCGCGTTTGTAACCCAACAATATCCGTGGACACCCGAATTCTAATGAGCTATTCCTCAGATTCAACACCCTTTACGCGTTGAGGCTCTTTCAGCGAATCGAGCGCAATTGCTTCTGAGTGACCAGTATCAAGGTTGTGATGACCAGCAACGTCACGGCAAGCGTGCCGATTGCAATTCGTGGCCCGAACGCGTCGGCCATCAGGCCGGTTGGGAGCACGCCCAGAGGCATCAGCCCGAAGTTCATCATGAACACGCTCATGACGCGCCCTCGGAACTGATCCTCGACAACCTCCATCATCATCGACTGGTTCAGCGTGCGCCGGGTCGAATCACCGATTCCCAGAATCAACATGATGGCCGCCGCCGCATAATAAAACGGGAACAGCACGAGCAGCAAGAGCGCTATGCCTGACGCGAAACTGCCGAGGATCAGCAACATGCCTCGCTTCCAGTTCCCCAGCGCCGCGATGACCAGTGACCCGGCGAGCGAGCCTGCGCCCATTACTGCTATTAACAGCCCCATTGCCCTCGAGTCGAGATTATATACATCCACAACGAACACCGGCATCAAGAACCGGAATGGCATCGCGAGGAGTGACGTCGCCAGTCCCATGAACAAAAGCACCATGACGAGATTGTTTTTGCGGATATACAACAACCCTTCGCCGATGTCTCTTAGCATTGCGGGCTTGCGAGTCCGCTGCGGAGCAGAGGGCGACCGGATGAATGATGTCACAATCAGCGCGACAATACCGAGACCGCCAATAATGAAATACACCTTGTCCGGGCCTGCCCAGGCATAAAGACCTCCCGCTAACGCGGGAGCCAGGAGTGTCATCACGCTCATACCAGCGGCATTGAGCGCCATCGCGTTCGTGAGTTTGTCCCGCCCTACCAATTGGGGTATTATCGCCTGCCTAGCAGGCATCATGAACGACCAAGCGGTGCCTTGAACGAGGCCGGATATCATCAAATACCACCACTCGATGTGGTCAGTGTAAATGGCAATTGCAACGACCAAAGATAGAACGCCAGCGACACCCTGGCCGATCTGTATCAGGCGTTTTCGTTGAACCCTGTCGGCGATAGCGCCTCCGAACAAGGCCAAAACGAGCATGGGAATCGACGAACCTGCATTCACAACGCCGAGAAGCGTGGCCGACCCGGTGAGGTCGTACACGAGATAACCCCTGGCGAGCATTTGCATCTGCATGCCGCCCATCAGCGCGAGCATTCCCAACCACAGGTACATAAAGTCTCGGTCTTTGAGGGAGGAAAATGTGTCTCGCCAACTGGGCCGTGGGCCAGGTTTCAGAGGGTGAACGGCAGAGGCGGTGGCGTCATTTGTTGGGAGGGATGTCGATTCATTAACCGAACTGTCACCGTTGGATGAACGGTTGTCGTTTCGGGAGTCCAGTCCTGCTGAAAAATTGGGAGTTGAAGGTTCCGAACCTTCGCTCGAATCGCTGGCGCTCGATTGAGCGCCTGAATCATCATTCATGAAGTAATCTTACATTTTTGAGCCTATCACGGCAAGGCGTAGGCGTGGCACGGTTGAAGAAATTAAAAGGGGCCCGAACTGCGAGCGGCGCTCAATCGCCGAGGCGACAGGCGCTCACAGGTGTTCAGTTCGGACCCGAAATCATCAACTGCTGAGGGCGCAATCTGAGCAACCCCGCAGATGATAACATAGCGACCAGTCGTCCTCCAAACTCAGTCAACGATCTCAATAAAGAAACGAGGTTTTATGGAATACGTTTGATTCGGGCGGACTGAGGCAACTGTCAGCCGACTGGGGTTTGGCGGCGCTCCCGTTCGTCTCAGAAATTATCTGGAGCAATACGACCCCAAGGTTGAAGTAGACCGGCAAGGCGTCATCGACGCAGTGTTGCGCGCTGTTGAACTTGGAGTAACATATTCGACACGGCCGCAAGTTACGGAAACGGTGAGGGCGAGGTCATTTTCAGCGAAGCGTTATCTCAGATCGGGAATAGAGTCTTTTTGGCTACGAAACTGCCTTCAAGCACACAGGACGCCGGGCGCAGCGTGGCAAATAATCTGGGGAGATTGCGTGTGGACAATCTGGACCTGATTCAAATTCATGGGTGGTGATATAGCGATGAGATGACCTCATCTATTCTCAGTGAAGGCGGGTTGCTTGCGGAATTGGGGGCTTTGCGCGACGAGGGGCTTGTGCGGTTCATCGGGTTCACAGCCGAGGACAATAACGCCGGAGTTTACAAATTTATCCGGTCGGGCCGAATCGACTCTGTCCAAATGACGTACAATCTGCTGCATCAACACCCTGCGGAACAAACTCGATCGGCAGCATGTTTGAGGCAGAAGAGCAGGACATGGGCATCTGCACGATGCGGAGCCTCACCTCGGGGATTTTTCAGAAGTGAGTCAAGCAAGTGAATCCAAATGATAATCATGATTACACTGGAGACCTGCTAAGTTTCGTTCTGTCCAATCCTCTGGTGGATGTGGCCCTTGTTGGCATGAGGACGCAGGAAATGGTTGAAGCCAATGTGCGCGTGCGCGAGGATTCGAGCCAGAAAGTCGATCTCGCGCAACTGCATGAAAAGTATGTCTGAAACGATCGAAGAACCACAGATATCGAGACGAGGGATATGAGCAACACACTCGGAGAAATGTTTCGCATTAGCACATGGGGCGAGTCCCACGGCGACGCCATCGGTGTCACAGTGGATGGTTGTCCTCCCAGGTTGCCGTTGGACGTTGCAGATATTCAAAAGGAACTGGACAGGCGCAGGCCGGGTCAAAGCGAAATTTCGACTCAGAGAAAAGAAGGCGACCAGGCAGAAATTTTGTCAGGCGTTTTCGAAGGCCTGACTCTCGGAACTCCGATTCTGGTGTCTGTCTGGAATCGCGACGCACGAAGTCGCGATTACGAGCATATGCGAACGACCTACCGGCCATCCCATGCCGACTACACGTACGACGCAAAATATGGAATCCGCAACTGGATGGGTGGAGGACGAGCCAGCGCTCGGGAGACGGTTGGGCGGGTCGCGGCTGGCGCCATTGCCAAGAAGTTCCTGGCGGCAGCGTTCGGGGTGGAGATTGTCGGTTACGTCAAACAGGTCTGGACGATCAACGCTCAGGTCGACCCGGACACGGTCATGCAGGCCGACGTTGAGTCCAATATAGTCCGATGCCCCGACGAAGACGTTGCTTTTCAGATGATCGAACGTATCAAAGAGGCCCGCAAAGACGGGGACTCGTTGGGGGGAGTGGTGGAGTGCGTTGCGCGAAACGTTCCGCCCGGACTGGGCGAGCCAGTGTTCGACAAACTGGAGGCTGACCTTGCAAAATCGTTGCTCTCAATGCCTGCGTGCAAGGGATTTGAGGTTGGTTCCGGGTTCGCGGGAACCACAATGACAGGCTCGACCCACAATGACCCATTTTACAATGATGGAGGCCGAATTCGCACTCGGACCAACTACTCAGGCGGAATCCAGGGCGGCATCAGCAACGGCGAAAATATCGTCATTCGTGGAGCGTTCAAGCCCACCGCGACCATCCTCCAGGCGCAGGAGACCGTCGACAACGAAGGCAACGCCGCCGTAATGAAGGGCAGGGGCCGTCATGACCCTTGTGTGCTACCCAGGGCCGTTCCAATCGTCGAGTCGATGATGGCCCTCGTTCTGGCAGATCACGCGCTCAGGCATCAGGGTCAAACCGGGATCGCATTCGAGTGAAATGGCCGAAATGCATGACGTGTCGACCACGTGATCCAGACCGACACGTCATGATTTGCAATAATGGAGGCGTCAAAACCTAGACGACTGGTGATGTCCCTCCGTCGATGTTGACTGCGATTCCTGTCAGATAGCTGGCCCTCTCGGACGCCAGGAACGCTATGACGTCGCCAGCCTCGGCGGCTTCGCCTACGCGGCCCAAAGGCACGCGGCTACCCATGCTCTCGTACATTCCTTCGAGTGTGTTGTCGGGGTTGTCAGACATTGTGCGCTCAAACCGAGATTCGTGCTGTCCGCTTTTGATCAATCCGATGCAAACGGTGTTTACCAGAATGTTATCCGGAGCGAATTCCTTGGACATAGCTTTGGTCACGGCAATGCCTGCTGCTCGGCTCACTGAGGTAGGAACCGATGCCGCGGCCGGCGCCTTCGCGCCCAAGTTAGTCACGTTGATAATCCTTCCGCCACCCTGTTCTCTCATGTGCGGAATCGCCAGACGACAGAATCTTATGGCTCCGAAGAGTTTCAGGTCCAAGTCCGTTTGCCAACCTTCGTCTGTCACGCTCTCGAAGGGGCCGGCCGCAGACGTGCCGGCGTTGTTCACGAGAATGTCCAGACGACCGAACTGCGACAGCGTGGCGTCGATCACCTTCTGGACGCCCTCGGCAGTGCTGACATCCGCCGTTACGGCCAACACCTCGCCCCCGGTCGCCGCGCGGATTTCGTCAGCCGCAGCGTTCAAGACGTCTTCGCGCCGCGCGCAGATAGTCGCCTTGGCGCCCTCAGCGACCATCGAAAGCGCCGCTGCCTTGCCGATTCCTTCACTGCCACCTGTAACCAGTGCGACTTTTCCTGTCAATCCCAGGTCCATGAAACTCTCCTCTCGGAATTGGTAATTTCTTTGCCTACTATTCTTTTTCTTCTTTGCGGTACGCCTCGTCTAACAGGTCTGTGACATAGCGGACCTCGACGGGCATATTATTTTCCCCAACGCCCATCTGTAACTGCATCAAGCAACCCGGATTGGCCGTCGCGACGATGTTGGCTCCGGTCTCCGCCACGGCTTCCATCTTCGTTTTCAAGATTCGGAGTGAAAGATTGCGTTCGGTGATCATGTAAGTTCCACCACCGCCGCAGCAGATCGAGGCATTGGGAAGCTCGACGAATTCAACGCCTGGGATCGAGTTCAAGATAGTTCGAGGCGGCGCAGTCAGCCTCTGGGCGTTGGATAGGTGACACGAATCCTGGTACGTCACCCGAAAATCCAGGGATGCGGTGGGCGGAACGAACGGCAGTTCCACCAGATACTCGTGGACGTCCTTTATCAATTTAGATAGTTCGAGAGCTTTCTCAGCGTATTCGCTGTCGTCCTGGAGCAGTTCATGATATTCCTTCATTCTCGACCCGCATCCCGCTGACGCAACGATGATCGCGTCTACATCCTCAGCCAGGAATCCGTCAATGTTTCTGCGAGCGAGATCGCGGGCGGTGGACAGGTCGCCGATGTGGGAGTTCATGGCTCCGCAACAAACTTGATTTTTGGGAACCACCACCTCAGCGCCGTTGCGGGTCAACACCCGGACGACGGCGTTCATCTGTGGGCCGTGCACCAGAGGCATGACACAACCGGAGAGAATAGCGACGCGATTGGTTTTTTCGCCTTTGGCGGGAATCACCTGGCCGCTTGCTTTGAAGGTCGTCGATGGAATCTCCGGCATTGAGCTTTCCATGTCGGCAAGGTCGGGGGCAACGCGCTTGAGCAGGCCTGACTTTCGGACCATATTTTGCAGTCCCGAGTTCTGATAAAAACGCGCCGCGCCGACGGCCAAGCTTAATCGGCCTTGCTCCGGCACGACCCACTTCAAAGCAGCGTCAGTCGCCATGCCCTTAACAGAATTCCTGCGTTTTTCCGAAACCTCGGCCATCGTCGTTTCTATAAGTTTGCCGTATGGCACCCCAGACGGGCAGGCGACTTCACAAGCGCGGCACTGAACGCACAGATCCCAATGGCGCATCACCGGTTCCGTCATCTCGATACGACCCTCGTTGACCGCTTTCATCAGTGCAATGCGGCCTCGCGGGGATTCAGTCTCAAGGCCGGTTTCAAGATACGTCGGGCACGCTTGCAGGCAGAACCCGCAGTGGACACACTTGTAAAGGTCTGATTCGTCTGCGCCTCCCAGGCCTGAAAAGAGACGTGAAATGCTGGGTTTTTGCTGTTCGTTCGGCATTGTCATCAGATTCGTCCAATGAAACGACCAGGGTTAAGAATGCCCTTAGGATCGTACTGCTGTTTCATTCTTCGCATTATTTCGATGGAGTCTCCTGCTTCTCCCCACACATCAAATTCGGATTTCAACTCGACAGGGCATCGTTCGATAATTGCTGAGCCTCCAAGGCTGACAGCTCCTCCACGCAATGCTCGAATCGCATTACCTGATGATTCCAGCTTGTTGTTTGTGTTTCCTGATTGCCAAAATACCATGACGTTGCCATAACCCGGACTAGCCACGAAGGAAGGAGCATTGTCAGCCAGCGACGCTTTGATCGCGTCAATATATGTCTGGACTTGGTTCGGAACCAAGGACACGCGAAGCACGACTTCTGGCGGCGGCTGATCAACCCATCCGAAGTCAGAAATTCGCCTCCAGAGATCAAGAGCAAAACCGCCATCTACGATTTCAATGGTCGTTCCGCCGCCTGCCCGGCTGGCCTGAATGGTTTCGTCTACCATACGGGCCAGACCGCGAGGCCTGCCGCCCAATCTGACAGCCAAATACTGCTCGCCTTCAATATTGCGCATGCCTGTTGCCGATAACACTCCGCGGTCGAACACATTCAAAGCCAGTGGTGTCACTTGTCCATTGAAGATGGAAAGCGCGACGTCGCCGCATGATTTCGAATTGTCGAACGCGGCCAACACCGTCTTCTCATTGGCAGGTTTAGGCGTCAGCTTGAACGATACTTCGCATACCACTCCCAGGCTTCCTAAGCCGCCTACATGCAACCTTGCCATATCGTATCCGCTGACGTTCTTCACGACCTGTCCGCCGCTCTTTGTTATTGAGCCGTCAGCCTGCACAACCTTCATTCCAAGCACAAGATCGCGCGGGTTCCCATACTGCCATTTCAGAGGGCCGCTGGTCCCAGATGCCAGGATGCCGCCGATAGTGGCATTATTCGACAATGCCGCGTCCATTGCGAGGAACTGATTATTTTCCGCGAGAATTGACTGGACGCTGTCGAGGGTCATGCCAGCTTCGAACGTCGCAGTGAGGTCTGCTGAGTTGATGGATACTGGCTGGTTGAGCGATGTAGTGTCCAGAGCGATGTCTGGAGTTTGAGCCGCATTGCCCAGCGACAGGCGAGTCCCGCCGCCCACCGGCATGACTTTCACATCCTGGGCATGGGATTCTGTCAAGATAGCGCTGAGGTCATCAATATTCTTGGGTCTGACGGCAACCGGGATCGGACGGCCATCAACCGAGTATCGGGAATCGTCGTTGATCACGCTGTCTGGCCCGAGGGAACGTTCAATTACTCTGATGGGCAGGTCACTTTGATCTGAGTTCATCGAGTTGATCCAGGCTCCCTAAACATAAGCGCCGGGTCCAACACGCGCGATTGCGGCAGCCTGACGAACGTCGCCACACGTTGCGCCAGTTGGGAACACTTTTCCGGGATTCAGCGAATCTTCGGTCGCGAAAGAAGGTTTCAGTTTCGCCATGACAGCCAAGTCAGATTCGTTGAACATGAGCGGCATGTGGTCTTGTTTCTCCAAGCCGATGCCATGCTCACCTGACAACACCCCTCCGACCTCGACACACAACTCCAGGATTTCGCCGCCGATCTCGAGAGCGCGTTTGGTGTCTCCGGGAATCCTCTCGTCGAATAATACCGAAGGGTGCAGGTTGCCGTCGCCCGCGTGCAACAGATTTGCTATCGGGTACCCGGTGTCAACAGACATTTGCCTGATTTTTGAAAGCACTTCGACGAGTTTGGTCCTCGGAACGGTGCCATCGACAAGGAGGTAGTTTGGCGCGAGCCTGCCCAGCGCTCCAAGCACGCCTTTGCGGCCAGCCCACAGCCTCTCGCGTTCTTCGGCGTCGGTGGCAGTGCGAATTTCTATGGGCCGGAATCTGTTGCAGACCTCCTCGATGGCCTCGACTTCTTCTTCCACTGATTCGGTTATGCCGTCGACCTCCACGAGCAGAACCGCGCCCGCTCCTTCTGGGTAACCTGCGTGAACTGACGCTTCAGCGGCCTGGATGCACAGGTCGTCCATCATTTCGAGGGCGGCAGGGACAATTCCTGCTCCGATGATGCCGGACACGGCAGCGCTTGCATCGTCGAGGTCTTTAAAAATCGCCAATAGTGTTTTGACCGATTCAGGTTTGGTCAGCAGGCGGACAACCACTTTCGTGACGATGGCCAGCGTTCCCTCAGAGCCAACGAGAATCCCGCGGAGATCGAAACCGACCGATTCGCGAGTCCAGCCACCGATCCACTGAATCGTGCCGTCAGCTAGAACGACCTCCATGCCCAAAACGTGGTTAGTGGTGACGCCATAAGCCAGGCAATGTGGGCCGCCAGAATTTTCGGCCACGTTGCCTCCAATCGTGCAAGCGCGTTGGCTGGAAGGGTCGGGAGCATAGTAGAGGCCCAAGGGGGCGACGTGAGTTGAAAGATCAAGGTTCACAACGCCGGGTTCGACCACCGCGATGCGGTTTTCGGTGTCAACTTCCAGAATCTTCGTCATTCTGGTCATTGCGATCACCACGCCACCATGTTCTGCGATGGCTCCACCGCTCAACCCAGTGCCAGCGCCTCTAGCAACAATTGGAAGTTCGTGGCGCCGCGCGACTTTGACACATTCTGAAACCTGCTGGGCGGTCTCAGGAATTACAACAGCCAACGGTGTGGCTTTGTCAACAGCGCCGTCGTACTCAAATACGATCAAGTCTTCCGGCGTATCGATTACGTAGGCGTCGCCAACCGCCTGTCGGAGTTCCTTGAGGGCCGAGTCCATTTCGGGATTCACCTGTCACCTCTCTTCGGAAGCATATAGTAGTGGATGCAACCAAAAGGACGCAACAATACAAGAAACCTTGCCAGGTGTCGATTCTCGAAATCGGGGCGATTCTTTGAGCGCGTCAGGAATTGACAAATACCCGATTCCATTAGTAGCTTAGAAGCATCGATATATGTCCATTGTTAACCTTATATCGACACGCAATGACCGAAAGGTAACTCCATATGAGTAAACGAGCATTGGTGACTGGCGCAGGCGGGTTCATAGGCCACCACCTGGTAAAGTATCTGGTCGACCGAGGGTATTGGGTCAGGGGCGTTGACGTCAAAGAACCTGAGTACGAGTGGACGTCCGCCCATGAGTTTGAGCTGCTTGATCTCAGGCGGCGAGATAACTGCCTTGTGGCATGCCAGGGCATTGATGAGGTATACCATCTGGCCGCGGATATGGGCGGCATCGGATACATTACGGCGGTCCACGCCGAGATTACGTCCAACAACGTGTTGATTAACACCCATATGCTCGAAGCCGCTAGTCGAGCAAAGGTTGAACGATATTTTTACTCGTCGTCTGCCTGCATCTACCCTGCGTACCTACAGGACTCCGCAGACATCACGCCCTTGAAGGAAGCCGATGCCATGCCCGCCGAACCCGAAGAGGGCTACGGATGGGAGAAGTTGTTCACCGAAAAGCTGTGCCAATACTACAAAGAAGACCACGGGTTGGAAGTTCGGATCGCCAGGTTCCACAATGCCTATGGCCCCTTTGGAACGTATGACGGCGGCAAGGAAAAAGCTCCGGCGGCGATCTCCAGAAAGGTCGCGTTGATTCAAGACGGGGACGATATTGAGGTGTGGGGCGACGGTCAACAGACCCGCTCGTTTATGTACATCGATGACTGCGTGGAAGGCATCTACCGGATAACCCAGTCAAGTGTCTCGGAGCCGTTGAACCTCGGTTCAGACAGGATGGTAACGGTTGACGAACTTGTTGACATCATCGCCAACGCCGCTGGGAAAACGGTCCGCAAACAGCACGATCTCACCAAGCCTCAGGGCGTGCGGGGTCGCAACAGCGACAACTCCAAGCTGGCTGATTTGTTGAGTTGGGAACCCTCGGTTACGCTGGAAGAAGGGTTGGCAATCACTTACCGTTGGATCGAATCTCAGCTAGCTGCTGAGGGACGAATTTCTCAGCCAGCCAAAGTCGGTTAATCTGCAATTGCAGGTTTCGACTCGGAGACTCAATTGACGAGACTGCTGGTAGTTAACCAGTACTATGCCCCTGACTTGGCTTCGTCCGGTCAGTTGCTTGCCGAACTGTGCGAGGCGTTGGCGGCCAGCGGCATGGAAGTTCACGTTGTGGCCAGCCAACCGAGCTACACCGAGGGAGCCGCGCCCGCCGCAGAATTCGAAGTCCTGAACAGCGTAAACGTTCATCGGGTGTCCGTTGGCGGCTCGGTCGGACGTGAACGAATGCGAACTCGTGCCGCCGGTTACGTCAAGTTTATGTTCAACGCGTGGAATAAAGCTCGGGCCTTAGCCCGTAAGTTAAAACCTGATACTGTCTTAACTCTCTCGAATCCACCCTCTGTTGGCCTAATCGGTGCGCAAGTATCCCAAATGATCAACGCTCGGTACGTGTACGTTCTGTACGACATCCACCCTGACGTGGTCATTGCGACAGGGTTCACCAAGGTTCCGGCTCCTGCTGTCTGGGCGTGGCACAAGATGAATCATTACATCCTGAAGCGTGCAGATACAGTGATCGTGCCTGGACAGGCAATGGTGGATACTCTGGTTCAGAATAAGGGTGTGCCGAGAGACAGAGTCGAGGTAATTCCGAATTGGGGAAGGCCAGAGATCGGTGTTGCTCCCAAGTCTAAGGCACTGAGGCGGGAGATTGGCGTGGATGAAGGGGAGTTGATGCTTCTATATGCGGGCAACATCGGAATTCAGCAACAACTCGATCCGATACTGGATGCCGCCGGTGAGTTGAAAAACGACGGGGTCAAGTTCATTTTCCTGGGCGACGGCGCCAGGCGAGAAGAACTCACTCAACGGGCCGAACGAAAAAGATTGAGCAACGTCAGTTTTCTTGGGTTCCAACCTGAGGAGCGATTCAGGTCGATCCTGTCATCTGCAGATGCATGCCTTGTGACGCTCCAACCTGGGATGGATCGTCTGTCCGCGCCGTCCCGAGCTTATACGTTCCTATCAGCAGGTCAACCATTGATTGCGATGATGTCCCCAGATGCCGAATTGGCGCAGATGATGTCTGAAACGGATGTGGGCTGGAATGTTCTTGACGGTCACGAACTTGCAAAATTGGCGCGTTTCCTGAAACGAGATACGCTAGAATTAGAAAAACGCGGCCTCAATGCGCGCGCGTTGTATGATGAACGGTTCACAAAGAGCAGAGTATCTCAAGAATACATCGACCTGCTCTCCGGGTCTTGATCAGAACATTACGTAGATGTATGGAGAAACGTCTTCGGCGTCATCGATCTCCTCAAATCGGGCGGCGAGATCAATAATTCGGCCATAAACGTCGGCTAGAATTTCTGATTCAGGGCCGTCAGCAATTTGTGCAAGCGCGTTTTTCACCCAGTCGATATCCTCCAGGTCCAACTCCAATTCCTCTGGTTTCATGCTGGACTGCGCCCGCTGAGAGAAGTAGGATAGCTCGTTAGGATCAGGCTTTGTGGTCAGAATCTCAACGTCTTGTTGCTTCAGCAGATCTGCCGCAGCCGCAATGATCTCATTGTAGAACCGGGTTAAAAATTCGACCTGCTGCTGGTCAGTCCACTGCATAGGTGTCTTTCCAGTCCACGTCTTCGGGAAATTCGGGTTGTTCGTTTTTGATCAGGATGCAGTTTTCGAGCACCAGCATGTCTATCCCAGTGCGCATGAAACATCGGTATGCATCCTCTGGGCTGGCAACGATTGGCTCCCCACGCACATTAAAAGACGTATTGACGATCAGCCCATATCCGGTCAATTTTTCGAACTCTTTGATGACAGCGTAGTAGTCTGGTTTCTCAGCGGGCGAGACAGTTTGAATTCGAGCCGAGTAGTCAACGTGGGTGACCGCTGGAATATCGCTTCTCGGACGGTTTATGAGAGGCAGCATGTCCCCGTCGTCGGGAATGACGGTATCGGAAACAATCCACCGATCTTCGTTGACTGGCGCGACCAACAGCATATAGGGACTGTCGGTTTTCAGACCGAAGTATTCCTCGCAGTAGGCTTCGAGAACAGAGGGAGCAAACGGTCTGAATGACTCTCGGAATTTGATCTTGAGATTCATGATTGACTGAGTATCCACGTTTCGAGCGTCACCGAGGATGGACCGGGCACCCAGTGAACGTGGGCCGTATTCCATGCGACCGACCATGTATCCGATGATTTTTCCGTCGGCGATAGCAGACGCGACAGTAGCCGCTCGTTCATCGTCAGACACTTGGGAGTATGGATACTCTCGGTAATCGAGGAATGCCTTGACCTCGCGGTTGGAATAGGCAGGGCCAAGGTAACTGCCTTTCTGGCCGTCACGACCTCTGGTTTCTACCTGTCTAGGAACGTCGAAGTAGGTGTGTGAGGCGACCAACGCCGCGCCAAGAGCACCTCCGGCGTCACCGGCGGCAGGCTGAATCCACACATTATCGAAAATGCCCTCGCTGAGAATCTTACCGTTGGCTACGCAGTTCAGCGCGACGCCACCGGCCAGAACCAGATTCGGCAACCCTGTCTGCTTGCGCGCTCGACGGGCCAACTTGAGCACCACGTCTTCCAGTACCACCTGGATCGACGATGCGAGATTCATGTCTCTTCGAGATATCCGTGACTCTGGCTCACGCGCAGGCCCGCCTAACAGGTCTTCGAATTTCTGGCTAATCATCATGTTCGAATCCAAAAATCCAAAGTAATCCATGTTGAGGCGGTAAGAGCCGTCGTCTTTGATGTCGATAAGATGATCACGAATCAGCGATTCGTATTCAGGTTCGCCATATGCCGCCAACCCCATCAGCTTGTATTCGCCGGAATTTACTCGGAAACCAGTGTAGTAAGTGAACGCGCTGTACAGCAAACCCAGCGAGTGCGGGAACCTGATCTCGTCGAAGATCTCTAAAGACTCGCCATGTCCGGCACCGACCGCAGTTGTTGCCCATTCACCCACACCGTCCATCGTGATGACCGCCGCATCCGAATAGGGCGACGGGTAAAACGCACTAGCAGCGTGGGACATGTGATGATCTGAAAACAGCACTTTGACGTCAGGGTCGAGTCTTTCGTGGATCGTCTGTTGTACCTTGAGTTTCAGTCCCAGCCATGTCGGGGCGGCTTTTAGCCATTGATCCACACCATTAGGAGCGGCATGGAGCAATGATTTAACGATCCTGTCGAAAGTTTGCAAAGGGTTGTCGTAGAAGACCACAGCAGAAAGTTCGTTCGGGTCGATCTCGCCTTCCTCCAAACAGTAGTTTATGGCGTTGTCGGGAAATCCGGGATCGTGTTTGCGTCGGGTGAATCGCTCCTCCTGAACGGCGGCGATTATCTCGCCATCCCTGACCAGCGTAGCAGCCGAGTCATGGTAATAGCACGAGATTCCGAGAACGTCGATGCTCACTTAGCAGCCTCGACGTATCTGGAAACGGCCGGAGCGAGAGCATCGGCAAGCACCTGATGCCCGTACGGCGTCAGGTGTGGATCAGTCTTGAACCGGCACCGCTTGCGATCCTTCGTAGGCTCCTCCCAAAATCTGGGCAGGGTGTTCACGACGTTGATGTTGGGATGCTGCTCGAGTTCCTCGAACCGCTGGACGATTCCATCAGCCGGAGCCGACTGCTCAATGTGATGGTACATGGGAATCGGCGCTATGAGCACCGGGCGACCGCCAGACTCTGATGCCCATTGGACAAGGATAGCTTTCATCAACTGCCAGTCTGGATTATTCGGATCATCATAGGCGGGCACTGGTTGAAATTTCGTCGCGCTCTGGATGACGGACTTTAGAGGTTTCAGATACGTATTGACTAGCTCTCTGGCCAGTTGATGACGGCCTCCGACGTCGACATAATCCTGATCTTGTTCGGGCAACTGATCTTTGGTGAATGTCCCTTTTGGAACGGGTACTTGATGCAGGTTCAACTTTCTGTCTTGTAGCTCAAAATATGGTTTCGCCAGGTAACCTTCCTCACCCTCGGCTCTTGAAGTCACAAGCCGATAGTGTGCCGCAACACGCCGAATATTTTCCACCCACGGGCAGATCATGAGCAGATCGAACTCGATCTCCTTAACAAACTGCTGATAGATCAGATACTGTTGATCGGTTCCAGTCCCAGAAAGTCCGAAATTCAGCACTTGCAATCCTGGAAAACGCTTCTCAAGCACGTCTCCATATCTTTGGCTGTTGTTTACACCATCACCTGCCGTGAACGAGTCTCCAAATAGTGCGATTCGATATGTATGAGGCGGTTTATCAGCCGTCACTTCGTGTTCGCATCGAAAACCCTTGCTATTGGTTTTTACGGTGTAACCGCCAGCTTCGTGGGGAATTCTGGCTCGCAGTTCTGGTATGAACGTGTAGCCGATGGTCGGGTGGTATTCGTGAATCTGTCTTGCCAAATCTCCCTCTTTTGATCAGATTATCGGGCTTCAGGCAGTCCTATGTGATGGCCCTGAAATTTCCAGCAATGACGTTTTCATATAACGTAAACATCTTTTCGGCAATTCTCTCCCACGTATAGTTAGACCGAACAAGCCGACGGGCATTTTCGCTCATCTCTCTCCGGAGATCAGCGGAATCCAGTAGGCTCATTAGAGCACTGGCGGTTTCAGAATCGTTGGGTCTGACAACGAATCCAGCCCTTGAATCGCCAACTTCTGGAAAATTGCATTCGTCGGTGATTACGAGGGGCAATCCAGCCGAAAGTGCTTCCAAGAGGGCCACTGAGAACCCTTCGGAGTAAGATGTTAACGCGAAAATATCTGCTGCGCCCAGAGCTTCCAGTTTCTGCTCGCCGGTCAACATGCCTGGAAATACTGCCTTTTCCAATGCGCCTTGTGATTTGAGGATTGTCTTGATTTCGGTTAGGGTGTTGTCTTCATCGGGACCGGCCACTACTAGCCTTACATCGTGTCGTGTACGGACCAGGTTTCCGAATGCCTGCGCCAGTATGTCGAGACCTTTTTTTTGCTGAATTCTGCCCAAAAATAGCACAATCAGCCTGTTTTCTAACTCAGGATACCGGCTAACGAACTGAGAGCGGTCAGGCAGGTTTTCGAATTCTTCGGTGTGGGTACCATTGGGTATCATCGCGACCGGAGTTTCGATTTCCAGTTGTCGAATTCTGTTCGATTCCGCTTGAGTTATCGCATGCAGAGCGGCTGATTTTTGGAGGATACCTCGCTGGATAGCCGTCATGTATATCTGTTTTTTTAGCCGCTTTTGTTGGAGGTTCCACTCGTTGAGTTCTCCGTGGATCGTGACGATATAAGGAACGTTCCGAGAGCGGGCGATTTTCGAAGCGATGTATCCCGGATAGTGCCATAATTCCTGGATGTGCACCAGATCAAAATCAGGAATTTTCCGAGCCAATGTCTTCTTGAGACCCGGGGTGTGGGCGGTCCAAAGGCGAGCTATAGGGCCGGTTTCAAATAGATGGATTGGGATGTCGTTGGTGACAGTTTCAGGGTTACCGACTCTCCGACCCTGAGCGGAAATTATTTCGCTGGATACACCTATGACTTCGAGGGCACCGGCCAACTCATTGACCACTTTGACCGGCCCCCCCCATTCAGGAGCGAGACTCGGAACCACCTGAAGAACTTTCATGGCCTCAGGTCAGTTCCAACCACTCCAGAATCTGCGACGCTCTGGCAGTGATGTCGGATTTTTGAGATTTTGCCAAGGCAGCCTTGCTCATTTTGTCACGAAGTTGCGGATCGTCGGCTAATTTTACGATCTCCGTTCTCAGTTGATCGATGTCCATTGGGTCAATCAGCGTGGAGTAGGAGGAATCGAGAAATTCTCGATTGGATGCGATGTCAGAGGAAACGATGGGCAAACCGCAAGCGGCAGCCTCTCTCATAGAGTTAGACGACGCCTCGGTCTTTACCGGCTGGACGTAGAAATCGACGGCGCTTAACCAGTCCGCCACCTCACCGTGAGGAATGCTACGGGCCGCCAGAACCTGTGGGCCATTCAATGGAATTGATCCTGATCCCATGAAAACCGCACAAATGTCGGGTCGACTCTCGATGGCTTTCAATATCCGATGAGGACCTTTATTCTCGTCGAAAAAACCCACGAAACCGATGATTATTTTATCTTCTGGTAGCTCGAGTTTGCGTCTCATCTCCATTCTGGGACGAGGGTAGAACCGAGTGTCATCCGGTGCGTTTGGGAACACAGAAATTCGGTCAGGATCGACGCCGAACTGGTCGATGCATCGCTCTCGGATGTCCTCGGAAACGGAGACGATTTTCCAAAAACGCGTGAAGAGGTTCTGAACCTTATCAAATCCAAAATGTGACACATAGCGGTCGAATGATCCTTCACCCAGAGCAACTACTGCTTTTGACTCGAACGATTCGGCCAAACTCAATGCACTGTCCCCAGCAGGCATCAGAAAGTGTCCGTAGATCAAATTCGGATTGAACTCTATAGCTGGCCTGGCACTGAGCACCGCTCTTGAGAAATTGTTAACAGTCCAACGATGGGTCGAACCTATCAACGGCAACATTTTGGCCGAGAGCGGCGTATATCTCGGTCTGATTACGTCTATGTTCTCGTATTCGTACCGTTTTGGGGCAATCTCGAATGGATTGCGGTTCTGTGTCAGACTGACCCGTTTTTCTGGAGCCACGACCAACGGAGAAATGCCCTGTCGATCAAAGGCTCGCATCAGATTGTGTACTTGTATCTTGGCGTTGGGATCAACCTCTGATGGGTAGCCTTCGGATATGGTGACTATCGACTGGTTAGAGATCGTTTCTGCCCGTTCATAGCTGATCTGTTGGCTTCATCGTCTTGTCGATGAACAACCTCCACCAAACTTCGAGACACACAAGCGACCACAACCGGCTAGCGTGATTCATTCGGCCAGACATGTGCTCATCCACTGTTCTACGAATAGTGGATCGGTCAAACCATTCTGCCCGATTTGCAATTCCATCTGTGACTAGTTGCTGAACCAACGGCGCCCATTTACCTCGGAGCCAGCTTGCCAGAGGCGGACCAAACCCTGTTTTTTTGCGGTTTAACGATTCCTTCGGTAGATACCTAGTGGCAAGGGACCGGAGCATTCCTTTCTGTTTCCAGCCACGCATTCGAGAGTCTATAGGGAGGCTCGCCGCGAATTCCACGAGGTCATGGTCAAGGAATGGAGACCTGATCTCCAGGGCGACAGCGTTACTGGCGATGTCAATTTTAGTCAGGTAGTCGCCCGGCAATCTCAGATGCAGGTCCGTGTAGAGAATTTGAGCGACGTCATCCAAATTCTGCGCGCGGGCTAGCGTCTGCTCCACTATTCTCAAAGGCGAATCACTGGCGTTCGTAGTACGTCGCTCAAGCGCGTACAAATCAGAACGAAGTTCAGAGTTCCACCACTCGGGCAGGTCGTAGAGTTCAATGGGAGATTTTTCCGCGAATTTTAACAGTGTGCCCAATCGGTGAACCGGACTGGGCGCACTCACGTCACGTATGGACCCAGATATTAACTTTTCCATATTGTTGCGTATAGACGTTGGAACCCAGCGCTTGACCTTGCTGCCGAAGTAAGCCGCGTACACATTGGCGTAACCTCCGAATGACTCGTCTCCGCCGTCGCCAGTCAGAGCCACGGTGATATCGTTCCGGGCCATTCGGGATATCTGGTGGGAAGGCAGTACGGACACGTCTGCAAAAGGCTCGCCTGCATTCCAGATCAACTGAGGTAGCGGAATTGTGTCTTCCGTACTGAGAAATAGCTCGTGGTGATCGGTCCCATATCGTTCTGATACCATTCGTGCAAGCGGGCGTTCGTCGACGCCGGCACTGTCGCCGTCGAAGCCTACAGTGAAGGTGCGTAGTGGCTCATCGAGTGAGTCAGCGGCCATTGCTGATACGAGTCCTGAGTCGATGCCGGCGCTGAGAAAACTGCCAAGAGGAACATCGCTCTCAAGACGTCTTACGACCGCCGCTTTTAGCAGTTTATCGACCGTGTCAACCTGATCTTTGAAACTCATGCGACCAGATGTAGCGCCGGGATTTACGTCCCAATACCTCCAACTCTTTGCCCCATGCGCGTCATATCTGAGAACATGACCAGGGGGCATTTTCTCGATGCCTGATACTATCGCGCGGTCAGGAGGAACGTATCCAAACGACAGATAATAGTCCAGCGACTCCCGGTCTAGACTGTCCGGCCCCATGTCAATGTCGTCGTAGAGTCCATGAGGTTCAGAGGCGAAGGCCAATTTCCCGTCTCGAATCTTGAAATAGAGAGGCTTCACGCCTAGACGGTCCCGGGCAAGCCACAATGCGCGCTTGTCACGGTCCCAGACTGCAATTGAGAACATGCCTTTGACCCGATCCAACAACCCTTCCATTCCCCACTGCTCATAGCCGTGAGCCAACGTCTCGCAATCTGAACCGGACGAGAAACGGTGCCCAGAATCCATCAGTTGAGATTTCAGTGCCCGGAAATTATATATCTCGCCGTTGCACATGACCTGAACGGTGCCGTCCTCGTTGGGCATCGGCTGACGCCCAGCGGGGCTGAGGTCGATTATCGAGAGGCGCCGCTGCCCCAATCCCGCATGTTGATCGATGTATTCGCCAACGTCGTCGGGGCCTCGATGGGCGAGGGAGTCGCGCAATGCAATAACAGCATCCCTGTCGATGCCTCTCCCTGTGAGATCAATTATTCCGCTGATTCCACACATGACCTAGTCAGTTCTACCACTGTTGTTTGATCTGATTTTGTTGCTGACAATAGCAGTGTAAAAGTCAGCGTACTGTTGGGCGACGGCTCTGGAGGTGAATTCGGTCTCGATGGTCTTGCGCCCGAGGATTGCGCGTTGTCTCCATCCTTCACGGTTCCGGAGGAAATCTATCACGTGTTCGACAATGATCTTAACATCTCCAAAATCTGAGAAGGCTATGAACCGTTTTTCAGAATCCAGAACTTCTATGCCAGGATGTGTCGATCCGATGACCGGGAGTTCACATGCCAGAGCTTCAAGCACCACCCTTGGCGATCCATCGTTGACGGTCTGGTAGACGAATATATCGGCGCTTCTGTAAATTTCGCGAAGTTCTTCGCGATTGACTCGACCCTGGAATCGCACGGTGCCTTCGAGGCTCAATCGCTGGATCGACTCTTGAATCTGTTTGGCGGCTATCGAATTTGGCTTGCCTACGACATTGAGAACCGCATCCACGCCTCGGTTCCGGAGTTCTGCCATCGTGTCGAGCAGGACGAAAAAACCTTTGCTGTGGTCCACGCCGCCTACGAACAGCAAATTTAGCTGGCCGTTGGACACCTGCTGAGGGCTTGGAGTCCAGAATTCGGCATTGACGTTGTTAGTGATTACGTGGGTCTTATTTCTGGTCGAAGGAACATCTGAAGCCAGGTGGTCGATCAGTCCCGGAGCTTGCAAAACTACATGATCCGCCAGCTGGGCCATGCGACGTTCCAGCCATCGATTGGGGTACATCATCGCGGTGCTGCTCGCTGTGAGGAGGCGGAATGTGTTGTATTTGTTCCAAACGTGGCTCAGCCGCCAACCGAACAAAATGAAGAACGAAGTAACAAATCTAACCTGAGGATAATCATTCTTCTTGCGAAACAAAGGGTACAACATTCCCATCGTGTCGTGGACTACATCGGAATCCTGTTCGCTCAAGATATTCTGGGCGATGCGGCTAGATTTCCACATATTGAGAGGGCGCATCCTGCGCTTGAAACCGATCTCAATCATTTCGAAGTTCTGATGATTTGAGCAGTCGACCGAGCGATCCAGTGATCCAACGATTAGGGTCATATGTTCAATCTGGTCAGATGCCTCCATGAGCAGGTTGACCCGATCCATGTACCCGCTGATGGTTGGCAGAAAGAAGATTACCCTGGGCATGGAATCAACAAATATCGACCGCCAAGATGTTTAGGAGTTTCCTGAAAAGGTCGCAATGGCACCGACGACTTGCTGAATCTGTTCATCGGTCAACTCCGGGTACATGGGAAGGGACAGAATCCGGTCACCCAGCGATTCTGACACAGGGAAATCACCCTGCTTGTAACCGAGATGACTGTACGCGGGCTGGAGGTTCAGAGCAGTAGGGTAGTGGACTCCAGTTCCGACGCCTGAATCGGCCAAGTGTTTTTGTAATGCGTCACGCTGATCCACCTGAATCACGTACAGGTGATAGACGTGTCTGGCATCTTCCATCGCCTCGGGTAAACCGATCCAATCGAATTCGCTGAGGGCTGCTGTATAGGCATCTGCGATTGCGCGTCTTCGGTCGGTCCACTCGGTTAAATGACCAAGTTTGACGTTCAGAATTGCCGCCTGCATGGTATCCAATCGGCTGTTGGTCCCGATGAAATCGTGGGTGTATTTTTGTGTTCTGCCATGATCCTTGCGCATGCGGATTGCAGTGGCAAGGTCGGAGTCGTTTGTAATTACCGCGCCTGCGTCACCGTATGCCCCAAGATTCTTGGCCGGGTAGAAACTGAAACACGTGACATCACCCCATGTCCCCACAGGATTTCCTGTGTATGAAGCTCCATGAGCCTGAGCCGAGTCCTCGATGATCTTGATATTGTGGTGGTTCGCAACCTCTGAGATTTCATTCATGGGCGCTGGCTGGCCGTACAAATGCACGGGGATCACAGACCTGGTCCTAGGCGTTATTGCTTCCTCAAAACCTGATGCTGTCATGTTGAAATGCCTTGGGTCCACATCGATAAATACAGGCGTTGCGCCGACTGCTGAAATGGCCTCGGCGGTGGCGATGAAGGTGTTGGCAGTGGTTATTACCTCGTCGCCCGATCCGACCCCCAAGGCGTCAAGCGCCAAAATTAGCGCGTCAGTCCCGTTGCCGACGCCAACGGCGTGCTTGGCCCCACAGTACTCGGCGAAGTTTTTCTCGAACTCCGAAACTTCCGGGCCGTTGATAAACTGAGTTCGTTCGAGCACGCCTTGGATCGCAGAGTCCATTTCCTCTTTGATGCTACGATATTGCGCTTTGAGATCAACCAACGGGATCATCAATTCTCCTTGCGGCACATACACGCACAGGTCTAGCGCCTGTGGTCGGATTTCTCATTCCCAACTTAACGAATCGACACATGCTGTCGCGATCTGATCTACATCAGGTAGGACAGCGCGCTCTAGTTCCAGGCTGGAAGGGATCGGTGTGTCAGCAGCCGCGACACGGATCACCCGGCCATCCAGATAGGGCAATGCCCGTTCGGCTACGACGGCAGCGATCTCCGCACCAACGCCACCGGTCTTGGGGCCTTCCTCTACGATTACGATGCGTCCTGTCTTCTCTACGGATTCCAATATTGTTTCCATATCCAAAGGCTTGATCGAGCGGATATCGATGACTTCCACAGATATATCGTCTTGTTGCAATTGATCAGCAGCGTCCAGAGCCATTCCTAGAACGTAAGAGAACCCGACGAGTGTTACGTCGGTGCCTTCTCGGAGCACGTTCGCTGATATCTGGTCGGGTATCTCGGCTGTCTCAGGGACTTCACCGGTGAGTCCGTAGAGGAGTTTGTGTTCCAAGAAGAGGACTGGATTCTCATCCTCTATCGCCCAGCGCAGCATCCATCGGGCGTCGGCTGGGCTAAAGGGCGCAAGTATTTTCAGCCCAGGAACGTTCATGAACCAAGCCGCTGGGAACTGGGAGTGAGTCGCGCCATAGCCCCTGTACCCACCACTGGCGGCCCGGACGACCATCGGCACCGTGATTCGTCCAGCGTACATGTAGTGGAATTTTGCCGCGTGGTTTATCAACTGGTCTGCGGCTAGAGCGACAAAATCGGAGAACATAATCTCCACAACTGGTCTCAGGCCGGATGTCGCGGCACCGACGGCAACTCCGACGAACCCGTTTTCCGAAATCGGCGTGTCGATTACTCTATCTGTTGTGAATTCCTGAACTAAACCTCCGGTGACGGCAAAGGCGCCACCTTGTGGCGATGCGACCTCCTCACCCATTACGATGACACGAGGATCGGCGGCCATCTCCTCACGGAGCGCGAGGTTGATGGCCTCCCGGTACCTAAGCTCCACGATCCGCGTAAACGCCGGTGAATGCCAAATTCAGGTCTTCGATCGGCGAATCCAATGCCTGTCGGGTCGCCTCTTCGATGATGTGTCGAACATCGTTGTCGATGCCATCTAATTTCACATCATCTGCAAATTTGTTCTCCAAGATACGGTCACGAAGCAGGTGGATGGGGTCGCGTTGATACCAAACCAGCTCTTCTTCTTCAGGCCGATACATCGTGGTCTTGACATCACTTTTGGAATGACCCGTCAGCCGATAGGTTTCGGCCTCTATTAGCGTCGGGCCCCCACCTGACCTAGCCAGTTTGACAGCCTCGGCCGTGACTTCGTACACAGCGTTAACGTCCATGCCGTCAACGGTCACGCCGGGAATGTTATAGGCGATGCCACGAGTCGCGATACTCTCAACGGAAGTCGACCGAGTTACCGATGTCCACTGAGCGTAGCGATTGTTTTCTACAAAAAATATGATTGGAAGTTTCCACAGGCTCGCCATGTTCAGCGATTCGTGAAATGTTCCCTGGTTGGACGCTCCGTCACCGAAAAAGCAAATAACGACTCGACCCGTGCCTAAAGTTTTTGTCGCCAGGGCAGCACCTGTAGCAACCGGAATGTTGCCTCCGGTGATGCCATTGGTTCCGATGAAACCTATTGGCGGGTAACTGGTATGCTGACTTCCGCCAAAACCGTTCCCGTAGCCACCGGAGCGGCCAAGAATCTCTGCCATCAGCATCATCGGGTCGCCGCCTTTGGCCAGAAAGTGACCGTGGCCCCTGTGAGTGCTGAAAACCTGATCAGTGGAATCCAATACTGAAACCGCGCCCACCGCACAGGCTTCTTGTCCGATCGAGAGATGCGACGTTCCAGGCGCGAGACCTTGAGTAAACAGCTTTCCAACGCTCTCTTCGAACACTCTGATCAGAAGCATTTCACGATACCATTTAAGCAGGTTCACGGCTCAGACTCTCCTGCTTTTGCCGGTAACACGGGCTGGGTTTCCGTGCATTATCACGCTATCTTCGACGTTGTCGTAAGTTACGACTGAACCAGGTGTAACGACGACGTTTCTCCCGATGGTCGAGGTGTTGTTCACGACAGCCCCAGCCATAATGACGGTGTTGTCGTGAATCCTCACGTTCCCGGATATCACACATCCGGGAGCAAGGTGGCAGAATCTACCAATGTCGCAGTGGTGAGACACCGTTACGCCAGTGTCGATAATGACTCCTTCACCTAGAATCGTATCGGTGCCAATTGTTGATCCCGGCTCAACAAGCACCCCCTCTCCGAGCACAACGCCGTATCCCAAGTACGCGTTGGGATGGACTAAAGCAGGGAAGGGTACATCTGGGAATCGCTCTCTTAATCGCTCGAAAACTGGCTTCCGTGCATTGGAGTGGATCGACACGGTCAGAGCGCGAATGTTGCCGTTCTCAATTGATTTTCTCAAATCATTTATGCCGAACACCGGACATCCACGGATTGAAGTTCCCCACAAAGATTCATCATCATCCACCAATGCGACGACTCTGAATTCATGCGAAAACCGCACGACATCCAGCACCTGGGACGCTCCGAGCCCTGCACCGAAGATCGCCAAGGGGATAGTTTTGGTGGCACGCTCGACGTCCTCTTTTTCAATAATCCTGTCACTTCCGACGGTCTGAGCAACGGACTGAAGGTCGATTCCCAGCTTACGAGCCAGATTACGGGCCGCCGGTGTCGCAGGTGCTCGTGTTCCCACTTGAACAGGTTCAGACGTTCGAGAGTCTGTCTCTGAGGAGTCTGGGGACCGATCAGCGTACCAATTGTTATGGGATTGGAGGGCATGTCGTTGATCGGATTGGAGGTTTCGTTTCGCTTCCTCAATCTCGCTCAGGTAGGCCGTGAGGTCTTCGTCTTTGGAGCCGATAACCGCGATGGGGATCGCCACGGGTACGTTGTCACCTGGTTCTGCAAGCTGGCGCAGCAAAACGCCCTGGAATTCGGATTCCACCTCAAACAGAGCCTTATCGGTTTCTACCTCGACGATGGGTTCGCCCGTTGACACCTGATCACCTTCGGATTTTATCCATCTGATGATAGTCGCTTCGGTCATGTTGGTTCCGAGTTTGGGCACTATGACGTTATGAGCCATGTGACCTTCGGTAATATGGGCGAGAAGTTGAAATCATGCCACACTAGAAAATCTAGAGTCCCATATAGGCTGTATGTGTTCGTCAGTTCCTTGCAAAATTTCTTCGTAAACCTGATTAGTTCTTTTGGCGACCACTTTCCAATCGAACACGTTCTCGGCCAGCAAGCGGGAGTTTTCAGACATACTGTTTCGTCGTTCCACGTCGGTCAGGACGAGTGAGAGAGCGGAAGCAAGTTCGCTTGAATTTCTTCGGGAGAATGGAATGCCATTGTCTCCGATTATCAGGTGGCGGGTGGTGTCTGACGCACTGAGAATCAGCGGCAGGCTGCACGCCATAGCCTCCAGTATCGAGACAGCCGGATCACCGGGCCAGACTCCGACGTCCGCTGCCGAGAAGAAACCTGGCATTTTGTCGTTAGGAATCATGCCGAGAAAATGTATGCGATTTGAGTGAGTCGGATCACATTGTTGAGCTAAATGGTTCTTGTACTCTTCGTCTATTGGGCCAACAAGAAGCAGGTGGAAATCCAATTTATCCCACAATGTGTTGCACGCGGCTATCAAGACATCGATATCTTTCGGTGGCGTAATTCTACCCGCGAACAAAACGAGTTTCGCACTGGGATCAATTTCCAGATCAGCAGTAACTCTAGTTCTAGCTTCGCTGTCGAATCGAAATTCCGCAGCATCGGCACCCAGAGATGTTTGTGTCACTATATCTGAATCGATTTTGAGGACCCGATCTAAAACGGTCTCAGCGTCAGGAGTGTGCGGCAAGAATCGTTTAATAACAGACCTGCAAAGCGGCAAAATCAGGCGAGCGAACGCTTGGTAGTATACTCGCTTCTTCATATTGAAGGGGCGCAGATTGAAGTAATTTATGTGACTGTCGATCACGACAGGAATTCTCTGTGTTCGGGCGAATCTCAGGCTCTGCACGGTCAACCCTCCAACTGGTGCATGGAGGTGAAGGACGTCGGGAAACTCGTCTTCAAATACGGTTCCCAGACCCTTGAGTATCAATTGTGATCGACTTTGGACTTCGATTGCAGGTGGGAGTCTCCGGATTGTTACGCCTCTATCAATCACAGTCTCAGCGTTCGAAGTTGATTCAACGCCGTTGTTCGAGTATGCCGCCCACTGGTGTGGTAATCCTGTGGATGTGACGATCGTTACCTCAACGCCCAAGGTGGCCTGAGCGAATCCCAGGTGATTTTCTTCGTAACCCAGCCCATCTTGGTAGTGTGGGACAACGTGGAGGACTTTCATTTTGTGAAATCACCCTCGCTCAATTCCAGTTCTGTGCATTGAATCACGCAGTCAACCTGGACCTGTTTTCGTCAAGACACGCCTGTACCATCTCCAGAGAACGAACAACCGAAATAGCGTGCTGTCCGCCAGTCCGAGGCTCCGATCCTTCGCGGATACACTGGATAAAGTGCTTCATCTCCTGGGCGAGAGGCTCTGGGTAGGGAATCCTCGGAATCACAGTGTCTCCGTGCCGGTGTGCGACCTGGAACTGTCCGAACGTCTCGAAGGGGTTAGCCGAAATCTGACCCGGAGGCATGTCTACTCCCATGTCATGTATGGTCAGGCGCGCATCGGCCGAAACGTCGTCGAATACAACCATTTTCTTGCTGCCAACTACGGTCATCGTCCTGACTTTTTGAGGGTCTAGCCAGCTAAGGTGTATGTTCGCAACCGCGCCGCTATCGAACGAAAGTGTTGCGAATACCACATCCTCGATTCCTTTTTGCAGGAACGTGCCTCCGGTAGCGGCCGCGCTGGTGGCTTCGTCGTCTAGCCAGTAATTAATGATCGAAATATCGTGTGGAGCCAGGTTCCAGAGGACGTTTACATCTTGCCTCACGGTTCCTAAGTTCACTCTGCGGCTGTATATATAGTAAATGTCTCCGAGATCACCGGAATCAATTAGATTCTTAACCTCTTGCACCGCGGAGTTATACAGGAACGTGTGGCCAACCATCAGTACCAGCTTTTCCTCATCGGCGAGTCTCACCAGTGCTTCAGCTTCTGCCGTGTTCATGGCCAGAGGTTTTTCTACGAAGGTGTGTTTTCCTGATTGGAGAGATTTTCGTGCCGCCCGGTAGTGGTCAGCTGCAGGTGTCGCGATCACAACGGCATCCACAACGTCATCATCGAACAGCGCGGCCTCGTCTGGCGAAGTTTCGAGTCCCGGATATCTGGAGTTCACATGCTCGACGGCGGCAGGCGCGCTATCGATTACTCGGCGCACGTCAACATCATCCGCCTGAGTCAGAACCCGGAGAAGGTTGCGCCCCCAGTACCCGCACCCCAGTTGGCCGACGGTGGTTTTGGCTTTATTAGTTATCTGAATCTCCGTATCAGCTAGTATGACTCACCATGCCAGTGAGCAATGGTATTTGAAGCTAGGACAAGCAGTATTCTGGATTGCAACGACTGCGGAACGACCCACACTCTTGGTATGTTGACTGTTGTTTCACGGTTTATCTGAACGTATTATCATCATCGTCTGTCTATGTGGATGAGGAAATCCGTCGTCGAACGTCACAACGTAACTATAACATTTGCATAGTTCGGTGAAAAAATCTCTCGAATAATAAAAGTTATCGGTCGCTTCTGCATGGAATTTCGAGGCGCCTTCATTGAAAGTCACAAAGAAGGCACCCGTGGCTTTCATAGTTGTGCCAAGAGAAGAAATGCACTCTTCGATTAAATGTGCAGGAATATGAGTGAACACTGAATTGGCAAATACAAAGTCCGCCTTTGTTCCAGCCATTTCATTGAATTGAAGGTCGTCATTTACGAAAAGATGAGGAGTCTTGGAGTCTAATCCGCGATCAGCAGCAAATTCCCATCCTTGAGCGATATTCTCTGGAGAAATATCTATGCCCCAGTAATTCCCTAAATTCAGATATTCGATTGCGTGAACTCCAATGCGAAGATTTCCGCACCCGATGTCCAGCATCACGTCGTCCGGTCGCATACCCTGAGAGATTAGATACTGGTGAAACTGCAGACCATGTTGTTCCCAGGATTTTTGACCGGTGTTGCCGACAGCCCACCAAGGTGATATCGCGGCTCGCCGACTGACCGTCTTGCGGCAGAACTCGACGTATGGTTTTCGCCCCCAACTTATTCGGTAGACCACGGTGCGGACAAAATTTTCCACGCTCTTGGCCTGGGTGTGAAGGTTCAGCTTCAGGGCCACGCTCTTTACCAAGCCTCTGAACGCCAGGTTTCGGCTCAATATAATCACTGACGGACTCCTTGGTATCTCTGACATATTGTGTTTTCGACCGTAAACATTACCTCTTGATCACTCCGAATATTGGCAAAATTGTGCGGTCGAATTCGGGCAAAGCCCCAATAACACGCCTTAATATCATCAAAGAGCAAGTCCAGTTTTTTCAAGTATGCTGTTCCATCGGGCAACTTAGTTATGTCTTGGATAACGTCAGACGAGGCGTTCGCGTTTCTTGTCATAGGCTTAATGGAGGGTTGAGCCAACAGTCATATTCGCCAGAATATCGCGGACCCTACGCTTCCAGGTGAAATTACTGACGTCGACGAGGGCAGTTGCAGACAGGTTTTTACGCCATACGGAATCAGTTTGTGCTCGTTTGAGCGCGGTCCGCCATCCGTGTATGTCTTCGGGAGCGCAGAGCGCGGCATTTGATTCGTTAAGGACTTCTCTAAGAACTGGCATGTCACTGGCTATTATCATGCGCCCGGTGGCCTTGTACTCAAACATTTTCATGGGGCTCATGTAGCTGGCTGTGTGTCCGCTTGACGTCATAAATAATTGACGCGATCTCAACACTCAGACCGTGCCGCTGTTTTGCAGGTACTTTACGGCGCAGGCGATGTCCAATTCGCGGGCGACATGTTCGATGAACAAAAGAACATCTATCTGTTTTTTAGCCAAAAGGTGTTTCCTGGGATTCGATGGCGATTATTTACCAAGCGCAGATGTTACGGTGGCGGCAATGCCTTCTGCGTCAAGTCCGTGGGCGTGCAGAACATCATCGTTTGAGCCGCACTCCGGTATGCGATCAACTCCCAGTTTTCTGGCTTTGGGATGAGACTCCAGAGCCAACTGAGACAGTTGACTCAGTACCATGTCGCCCTGACCACCAGTCAGGTAGTGATCGTCCAGAGTGAATACGGCGTCGTGAGAGCCGACCGTCTCGGCCAGCCAATCCGCGTCAATGGTATTTAACCAAGGCAGGTTGACCACCTTCAATCCGATCTCCTGGTTTTTTAGGTTAATTGATGCCTGGACTGCCTGAGAAAGCATCACTGGGCCGTAAGCAAACATCACGGCATCGTCGCCGTCGGTGAGTGCTACGCCCTTGCCGAGTTCCAGTTGATATCCATCAGGCAGCTGATACGGAGTCTCGATGGGGAGAGGAGTCAGGCGCAAGTACGAGCTTTGATCGTGCTGATTCACGCAAAAATCCACTGCCATCACAACCTCTACATCGGTGGAGGGCTGTATCAGCAACATGCCTGGAACCGCAGCCACTGCGGATATGTCCCGCACGCTCTGATGGGAATGTCCGGTGCCTCCAGGAATTAACCCGGCCAGCCCCGACATGTAGATGATCTTGGTACCCTCGGTGGCGTTTGTATAAATCTGCTCGTTGGGTCGAGTGGACAGGAAGCAAGCGAAAGAGTGTACAACTGGGATTAGTCCGTTCAGCGCCATTCCTCCTGCCTGAGACACCATGTCTTGCTCGGCAATTCCACACTGGAAATAGCGATCCGGAAATTCCTGTTTGAAGGGGATCAGGCCCGAGTCCAACATCAAGTCGGCGTCCAGAGCAACGAGTTTCGGGTTCTTCGCCGCCTGATCCAAAAGCGCACTGGAGTATGCGTCAACTAGACGCTGAGGCGATTGAGGCGCGGGAGCGGTCCGTGACTCGCCGTGGGCGGTGTTCAGTTCACTGGTTCCGACTTCGGTGAGCAGTGCATTCGCTTTTTCGAGCAATTCAGTTGATGCTGAAGCATAGTCGTCATCAGACGGTGCGCCGCTGTGGAACATGTAGCGCTCGTCCTCGGGTTTCATGGCTGTGTGTTCCATAAATGACACACCTGCGCCCTTCAAAGTGTCGGCGATGATTATCTTGGGCTGGTCGGGTGTGTCCTTGACGCCAGCAAGTGCATCTGCCAACGAGTTCAGGTCGTTTCCATCGCATCTGGCGACACGCCATCCGAACGCTGAGAATTTGGCTTCCAAATCGCCGAGGTCTGAAGTGTCAGACACGAGGAGATCAGACTGCACTTTGTTGTGGTCGACGATAACTGTCAATTCGCCCATGTCGGATCGGACAGCCGATCCGAGGGACTCCCAGAGTTGGCCTTCTTGAAGCTCTCCGTCACCTGTCAAAACGTATATGTGCTGATCCACACCTTGCAGTCGGTTGGCGGTGATCATTCCCTTGGCTTTCGATATTCCCATGCCCAGAGAACCGGAATTCACGTGCATGTAGGGCACGTGTACGTCGGGATGTCCTGGCAGACCGCCCAGGTTTCTCAACCGATGAATCATGGAAAAATCCATAAGCCCCTGACCGATAAGAATTGAGTACAGCCCCGGCGCGTCGTGACCTTTGGATGAGAAGTAGATATCTTGCGGGCCTTCGTCATCGACGGCGCCAGGATTCCTCATCTCATTGAGGAAAAGCCAAGAGACGATGTCAATGCAACTGAAACTGGTGCCGATGTGACCAGAGCCAGCGTATTTGATCATGTACAACGTGTTGACGCGACACAGGGCGGCGAACAACGATGTGCGGGTCACTGGATCGACATCCAGGTTTCGGACACGTTCGAACTCTGCGAAGGGCACGTATGACAAGTCAGCCAACAGGACACCTCTAGTTTGTGTATGAATTCGTGGAGCCGATAGGGGGCGTCGATTTCAGTTATCGAGAGGGTAGGGCGTTTGAGAAATCGGCGGCAAACTGGCGTACCCGACTTCAATCATTTTCTCTACTAGCATCCAATCGTATTCGTTGTTTACGTCAAGCCCCTCGTCGTCTCTGGTGATGAAAGGCATCAGAACATTGCCGGCAATCGTGTGACCGGCAGTTGCAACTGTAGACCAGGCGATCTCCAGGCTTGCGTTCTGGACGTACACCTCTGGAAGGGTCGGATATTGGCTGCTGTGCCAGGGCTGCTCTGCCGGACCGAAGGGGATCAGAGGCATCATCCTCTCGCCGCGGACTACCCACATCTTGCACGGGTGTTCGTGACATAACTCAACGGCTCGCAGAGAGTCGACGCCTTCCTGTGCCAGAAATTCGTTCCAGGCGCGTTGGATAGTTTCGGCCTTTCGAAACGGACTTGTGGGTCTGAGGATGCTGAAGGCATCGTACTCTCGACCCTGATCCTTCAGATTGTTCAGAGCGTGTTCGACAAACTCGATGTCGGGAGAGAAAGATTCTGCATACTCTTGGGGTCTCAGAAACGGCACGCCGGCTCCGTAATGGCGGGCAATGTCTGCATACTTTTCGGAGTCGGTGGATACCAATACTTCCGAGAAGACACCGCTGTTGACCGCCGCAGATATCGAGTAGGCGATCAGCGGGTGGCCGGCCAACGGGCGAATGTTTTTGTGGGGCACACGCTTCGAGCCGCTTCGGGCGGGGATGAGCGCTACGATGGTCGGATTGTCCCTAGACATACCTAAATCACCACGCAGTAAATCCACCGTCGATTACCATGTTGGAGCCGGTCATGTACGAGGACGCTTTCGACATCAGATAGATCATCGCGCCGTTGTATTCGTCCTCGTTAGCCATGCGTCCCAGCGGAACTTTCGGGTTGTAGTTCGTCAGGAACTCTTCGTCCTGATTGTTGAACACGCCTGCCAGTGTGACCGAGTTGACCCTGACGCCGTTTTCTGCCCAGTACGTCGCGAGATAGCGAGTAAGGTTCAGCAGGCTGGACTTGGAAATCGAATATGCGACAGGTTTGTAAAATGTGTCGCCTCCCTGTCGCCTGTACTCATATATTCGCTGGTCTGGAGAAAGAACACCGTATATCGAACAGACATTAACGATTGAGCCTCGTCCGGCGACGGCCATAGCGCCGCCAATAACCTGGCAACAAAGGAACACGCCCTTGGTGTTGACCTCCATTACTTTATCGAAAGAGGCTTCCGGGTAGTCCTCGAAGGGGCCGTTTTCTGCGGCAGGAGCGCCTGGAGGGGAGTCGAGGGCCGCGTTATTTATCAGACCCGTAGGGGAATCCCAAGCACGTTCAACTTGATGCACAGCCTCTTCAATCGACGCTCTGGAGGTCACATCTGACTCGACAAACATAAGAGCTTCGTCCGATGAGCGGTCGCCGAAACGATCTTTGACTCGATCTGCGTTAACGTCCATGTCGAACACGGCCACTTTCGCTCCGCGATCGGCAAGCGCCAATGTGTATTGACGACCCAGTTGTCCCATTCCGCCGGTCACGATGATTACGCTGTCACTCAAATCAAATAAGTCGTTTTGCATGTCTGACAGTCCATTCACGAATTGTTGAGTAATGGCCCGATGTAGGAGGTTCGATCACCCACGTACGTGCTCAAACAGGTCGCAAACCTCTCGGACAGCGCCATAGCCTCCGAGAGTTTTGGTGGTGTACTTTGCGAGCCGCAGAACCTCCGGATAGGCGTCGTTGACTGCTATTGGCAAGCCAACCATTTCGAGACAGCCAAGATCGTTAATGTCGTTGCCGACGAAAGCGATTTCCGAAAAGTCGATCCCGTGTTCCTGGGCGATGCTCCGCAACTTGGCGCGTTTATTTTCCACGCCGTGGACGCATCGAATATTTAGTTTCTTCGCGCGTTCGGCGACGACTTTGTTGACCTCGGTCGAGATTATTATCGTCTCGACGCCGAGACGATCCAGTTTTCGCAGCCCGATTCCGTCAGAACGCGAGCATCGAACCGCCTCGCTGCCATCTTCAAACACATACACCGAGTTGTCAGTGAACACGCCGTCGAAATCGAATGCTACCAGTTTGACTGCTCTGACGAGTTCGTCGACCGCATGGTCGATGGCGTCGAACGTCATTATGCCCGATCTTCCAAGACCTCGAATGTTACGTTCTCGTCTTCGTCGAGAGCCTTGGTGGTCACTTTGTCGATCATTGAATCCACATGGTAAGGAGGCAAACCGTCGTTAGGAACCTTGAAAGCGAAGTCGGCTTCCGTCATCACGTGCCCGGCGGGGATGCCGCGAGCGGCCACAATCTTCTTGCCAAGCTTTTTCATGGGCGTGTCTTCCGAATCCATCTTTCGCTTGACGCCATCGCCAAAACTAACCTTCGCTCGCTGAAGGTCTCTGACCAGTCTACGGAATCCACCCGGCTCCAACGAGAATGGCTGGTCCGTGCCTCTCCATCCACGGTTCAGGGTGAAGTGCTTTTCGATGACTCTGGCGCCCAGAACGTAGCCCACCAGCGCCATCGCGATACCGTTCTGGTGGTCGGAAAGGCCGATCACGCAATCGGGAAACGCTTCTTTGTAAGTCTGGATTACTTTGAGATTCATGTCCTCAGCTTCAGCAGGGTAGCTGGATGTTCATTGTAGGAAACACACCTGACCGTTTATCGGCA
>Ga0208113_1000084_pt1 | contig 43508 bp, 48 predicted proteins | sample Knorr_S7_td_NADW_FD_185598 | JGI IMG/M metagenome (GOLD analysis project Ga0208113, IMG submission 185598) | Marine microbial communities from Southern Atlantic Ocean transect - Knorr_S7_td_NADW_ad_2505m_LV_A (SPAdes) (version 2) | ecosystem: Environmental > Aquatic > Marine > Oceanic | place...
AAGAAGTTAAAGAAACTAAAGAACCTGAAAAGAAAACAAGAGGAAGAAAACCAAAGATTAAAGAAGTTAAAGAAACTAAAGAACCTGAAAAGAAAACAAAACGTGGAAGAAAAAGTAAAACTGAATTTGCAGATCTTACAGCAAGAGTTTATGAGATTGTAATTGAAAATGGCAGAGAAGGAATACTACAAAGTGAACTATGGAAGAAATTAGGTTTGAGTAGTAGAGAAGGATCTAGATTAGCTATAAAATTAGAGAAGAGAAGAATTGTAGATAGACAAAAACTTTTGGAAGGTGGAAGATGGACTTATAAATTAACACCTGTTAAATTCCCAGTTAAAATTGATTCAATAGAAAATATTCCGTGTATAACCTGTCCAGAAGAAGAGAGATGTTCTGCAGACGGGGTTGTTACGCCATTTGATTGTTTATTTATTGAGAATTGGGTATTAACAGAACAAGATAAGATTAAAAAAGAATAATATATATTAGAATTATATTTTGCGATTAGAAGATGCTAAAAAAGACCATTATAGAAAACTAGCAAAAGAACTAGGGTATAGAAGCAGATCTGCATTCAAACTAATAGAATTAAATAAAAAATACAATTTAATCAAATCAAATGACAATATATTAGATTTTGGTGCGGCGCCAGGAGGATGGCTACAAGTATCGTCAAAATTAGTCATGCCAAAGGGAAAAGTGATAGGTGTAGATTTACTGCCAATAATGCCAGTAGAAGAAAATGTTACAATATTTCAAGGAGATATTAGAGAAAAAGAAGTGATAGAAAGGATATTACATGCAGGAAAGGGAAAAGTGGATGTTGTATTGTCAGATATGGCCCCAAACATATCAGGAATATGGAAAATAGATCACAATAACCAAATAGATTTAACAATGTTAATTATTGACAGATTTCCAGAGTTATTAGAAAAAAATGGTAGTTGTTTGTTAAAAGCATTTGATGGACCTAGATTAAAATCATTAGAGAACAATTTAAAGAAGAATTTTAAGAATGTGAAACTAATAAAACCGAAAGTAAGTAGAAATGCAAGCAGTGAGTTATATATTTTCTGTAGAGGATTTAGATAAAAATTTTGTTTATCTCATTAACATTGGCATTAGTCCGAAAACCAGTAGAGTGTAAGACGGTTCTGGAAGAAATAAAATTATTCTCATTTAATTTAGATAAAATTGTTTCAACTGGAAATGATGAAATTTTGAGATTTTGAGAGATATTATCGGTAACATAATACAAAGGAGGCATAGAAGATTCCGAAATTGCTATTTCAAAGAGTTTTGTTAGATTAGAATCTGTAGAATTATCAATAGAAATATTTAGAAGAGATTTATCGAATATATTCCCAATCCAGATTGGACCTGCAAGTTTACAATTTGAAGAACATAAATTACATGATAATATAGGAAATTCAGATACATCTCTATGATTACATTCAGGACAATGTCTAAGAAAACCAAGTTTTCCTTCAGTATCGGAAATAGAGTCAGTAATTTGAACATAAACTTGGATATAGTGTTTATCAGTATGGCAGAAAATAGGTTTAATGCCTAATTCGTAATGAGATGAAATAGAAGCTAGTGAGAAAAGCATTATTCTTAATGCAGTTTCATTAAAATATTCAGTATTAAGAGATAAACTTCCATATTTTCGTAAACAGACTTTTGGATATACTCCACAAAGAACTGCCCCATCAGTTGCAGTAAGAGATAGTATTCCATTAATTTTTAATGCACGAATAGCAGAATCTATATATTGGATAGGAGAACCGAAAGGATCTAAATCGATAAAATCAAAACGATTTTCTCGGTCAGTAAAATTAGATAAAAATTTATTTGCTTCGTTTGTTGAAACTTCAGCTAATGAATTAAGGTTATTGTGTTTAAGTGAATCATTTATGTAGTTAATAGCGTTGACATTTGTGTCATTAAAATAGATTTTTTTAATATAATTTGATTCATTAGCAAGACGTATCCCAGTTGCGCCTACTCCTGATAAAGTATCAGAGAAAGTAATTTTATCATCACATTGAGATGCATAACTATCAAATATTGTAATAAGTAAATCGCGTTTGAGTTTAGCCATTGTATTAAAAAATGCAGGAGTTCGTGGGGGAGGAGATTGCTCAAGGCTATTTGTAGGAACATAAAATTGTGTTTTACCTTCCGAGAACAATTTACCTGAAGTATTAGAATCAGTAGACATGGATAATCATTTTGAAGACTTTTTTGTTTCGCCTTTAACAATAGTAAGCATTTTTGCAATATCCTGAAGAACCAATGTTTTTTTATTCTTTTTAGTAATCGATATATATCCAGAATTTATCAATGTGCGTTTAGGATGTATAACTTCATGACTGACAGGATTAAGATTTAATCTCTTTGCTGCTTCTAGTAAATCAGATAAGATAGGATTTTTGATAGAACGATTTCTTGATATACGCCGGCCTTGAGATCTAGAATAAGATGAATTGAAATAATCTAACCAAATTACTTGTTTCTCATAGTCTTTCATAAAGAAATTACACCAGGATAGTAAAACAATTTGAAGGGAAGTTATTATTCAAGAATTAAGACTTAGATTGTTTACCTAAGTACCACCACATAAACCAGAAACCAAGTGAAAGGAGTAATACTACTATACCAACTCCCCACGATACTAAATTTTGTAGGGATGGATCGGAACCAACAAATACTTGTGCTAAAAATTTCATATCATAAATCTCCAATTAACTAAATTTAAATCTGTTGACATAAAAATTATTCATTAATAAGTATTCCATTTATAATTCCAGTTTGTCCAGGTCTGGATAATACACGAACTTTACCAAGTTCAGTATCAAGAATTGCACCTCTAGTAATAACACGGCGTCTTTCATAGTCTCGATTAGAAGGGTTTTTGAGAACACGATTAATAGAAGTTTTCTTTATTGTGTTAGTTGATTTGTCTATAACATTAACCGAATTATCAGACACAAGAGAAACTTTGATGTTTCCACCACGAGAACTTTTTATGCGAACTGAATGATCTCCTAACAAAGTATCAACAGAGAATGTGTCTTTTTCATCAGAACGCCTACTACGAGTGTGCTTTATAAGTCCGCCAGTATGTTTCCTCTTTCGTATATTTTCTAATGCTTTTACCATTTTACATCATATTAGATATCGCAATCTTATATAATTTTATGCTTTATTTGACGTAGTTTGAATTACAGGGGCTTTTTTAGGCTTAAATCCATATTTTATTAGTTGTTCCTTTAATATAGCAGGGTCATTTGCGATTCCAAAATATTCGGCAAGACGACTTGTTGTACTAAAAATTTTAGTTCGGCCACTAGGCTCAGATTTTATAAAACCAAGTTGCTTTAACGTTCTAACGTGTTGATACGAATTAGGTCCACGTCTATCAGCTAAATCTTTTCCAGAAATCGGTTGAAAATAGACAATAAAAGACAGTGTCTTTAACTCGGCAGTTGATAATAGGGGTCTTGAAGAGAATTTTCTCGCAGATGTTGTAAAATTAGATTTTAATTGAATAACAAATCGATCTCCTTCTAATTCAAACATTTGAATAGCCTCAAATGTTGAATTAATTTTTGACATAAGATTTCTAGCAATGGCAGAGGATTTAATTGTAGAAGTAATACCTGCAGCTTTTGCTAATTCAAATTTAGATAAAGGTCGTCCAGCAGCGTATAATGCAGCTTCAATCTTGGCTTGAAGAAGCTTATCTTTAGGATTTGAAGAATCTGGAAGATCAGTCATTGTAATACACGTGTTATGACAATATCTGATTCAAGAGTATCAGGAGATTCTAGTTGTTCAAGTGTCACTATCCCATCTATTGCAGCAAATAATAATAATAAAAATGCTCGAGATTGTTCAAGTAAATTTTTTTCTTCAATAAGTTCTGTAAATAATATTCTATCAGAGTTAGTTAATTTAGCAATAAGTTCCTTCTTGAAATCTTCTACGTTCTCTTCGAATTTAATAATATATTGATCAAAATCAGGTTCAGAATCAGGCTGTAATAGTGAGGATTTATCTTTCTTTTCTATATCTTGTCTAGAAACGTCTTCCAAAATTTTTTCAAGATTTGTAATTAAATCATCGATGGAAGTAGAATACAATTCATATCTGAAAGGCAATACAATAATACTGGGTGGTCCGCTACGAGAGACTCTTGGACGTTTTACTTTAAGTTTCTCAAAATAAAATAAAGTTTCTACTTTAAATCTATATAACACAGCAGATGAAAAAGCGGCAGTTCCGCATAGGCGTAAATCAGGATTATTTTTGGTAATTATTTGTTTAAGAAATAGATCTAATAGATCGGCTATATCAATTTCCCAAGGTTTTCCTTTACGTACAGTTTTCGGATTGACTAATAAATTCAATGGTGCTTTTGACAGTTTATTAGAATCGCTCATTTGACATTAATTCCTTTAGCATATTCGATGTCTTTTTCAGTAGGTCGGAATTTTAGAATCTTAGTGATACTTCGTTCATGATATACGCCATACATAGTATCAACGCGTGATAGAATTGTATCTTTAAGACTAATCATTATGACCTGAGATTTGGAAGTTCGACTTTGAAGTATTTCTGCTAATTTACTAGAATTAACTGCATCCAAGTGGGCGTCTATTTCGTCAAAAACATAGAACGGAGCGGGTTTAATTGCTTGAATAGCCAGTATCAAACATAATGCAGCTACTGTTTTCTCACCGCCACTACATATTATAATATCTCTTTCAATTTTATTAGGGAATTTGGCAAAGAGAGTAACACCTGCATTAAAAATTTCGTCAGTATTATCTAGTTCAAGCCATGCATCGCCATGTAAAATTCGACCAGGAGGACAATTATCATGGTTACAAAAGCCGGCATCACGAGTTGTAAGTTGTGCAAAGATATTTCTAAATTCTATATCAATTTTTTGGAATGCGTCGAGAAATGTATCACGTTTTTCAGAATCAATATTATCGATAAACTCTACAATAGCAGTTCTTTCTTTTTGAAGTTGATTTCTTCGTTCTGAAAATCCTTTATAACCGGAATACATTGCACGGTATTGTTCATCAGCAAGTAGATTAACTCTTGTTCTTAGACTATTGTATTCTTTATCAAGGTCAATAAGAAGATTATCAGCGCCAGAGAAATATTCAATTAATTGATTAGAATCAAGATCATTCAGATTATTTTTATATGTTTGTATAGAATCAGACAATCTAGAGTTATGATGATCTGTATTATTGTATTTTGATGTATTTTCCATGACATGTTTTTGAATTAATTCTTTAGTTTTATTATAAGACTTTATTTCTTTATCTAGAGCGTCAATTATCGGTTTCATTTTTCTTGACTCATCCGATAATGATTTCTCATTAATGGTAAGTGATTCAACATTAGTTTGAAGTTCAGATAAACCATTTTCACTAGTAGTAAGAAATTCAGTTTTAGTTTCTAGTTCTTGTTTAAGTGTGGAAATCTCATTATTTAATTGTAATTTCTGATTCTTCAAATTATGTTCAAGATTTGCACGTTCTTTAGTAATTGTAGATTGATTATTACGGATTGTCTCAGATAGTGCATCTATAGTAGTAGATAGGTTAGTTTTTTCATCATCAAGAGAATTTAACTTATTTTTTTGAGATATTAATGAAGACTGGGAATCAATTTTATTTTTTTGATTATTAATAAGATTATCAATAGTAACAAGTGATTTTTCTTGATCAGTTATTATGGATGAAAGCGAAGTAAGTTGTTTTTGTAAGACATCATAATGTTCTTTAGTTTTACTAATAACTTTCGTATAACGAGTTTTTACAGATTTGAGATTCTTAAGTTCAGATGTGAGTTTTGTAAGGCCTAAATTTCTATTATATTGAGTCGATTCTATTTCCTTAACTTGGGAATTGAGATTAGTGATTGAAGTTTTACGTTTTCCAATTGATTCTCTCAAGTTATTAACACTAGATTTAATTTGAGTGAGTGATTTGGAATCAAAAAATAGATTAGCAATCGGTGAAATACTACCAGTTTCAAAAACAGAACCGCCTGGTTCAAAGAGATCACCAGAAATACTCACAGTGCGATAGCCTTTTTGAGACAATAAATAGCCAATTTTGGCAGAAGATACAAGAAGAGTGTCGCCAAAAATGAAATTCCTTATTCCTATGTATTTATCATCTACTTTAACAAAATCAGCCAAAGAGCCCAAAATATCTTTATTTTTAGGGGGATTAGCTTTCTCGAAAGTAGCCACGTCAGATAGAGGGATTAGAGCTACACGACCTAGTTTATGTTTTTTAATTTGTGTAACAATTTGAAATAATGAAGTCATATCTTCGACTATAACTGCATTGGACCAACGTTTTGTAGCAGCATGTATAGCTGTTTTGTACTTATCAGAATAATTAAAAAGATCATTAGTTCCTCCCAGATATCCAGGAACTGAATTCTCTTTTACAATAGATTGAATATTAGATTGAACATTTTGTTTAGAAGTGATTTCTTTTGCAGCCTCTACTTTGGATTCATGTTTAAGAACTTGTTGACTAGCTTTAGTGAGAATATCAACAGCTTTTATTAATTCAGATTCAATTTTTTCTCGTCGGTCTGCTAATTCAGAATTTGAACCGCCCAGGTATGAAAGAAATTCTTCTTGACCAGATTTTAGTGATTCCAATTTAGAGATTGATTTTAAAATTAAATTAATAACAGTTTCTGTCTCTTTATGCTTTTTCTCATTATTAGAAATTTTTTCTTTGAGAACGGTTTCTTTTGCAATTGATAGAGAGAATGAATTATTGAGTTTAGTTTTTTCGTCATATGAGTGTCTAAGTTGTTGATTAATATTAGAAATTAATTTTTCCTCTTCCGTAATAGATTGCCGAAGAGAATTTCGTTGTGAATCACATTTTTTCATATTATCATTCAAAAGAAGGAGATCTTTTTCATCAGTATCAAGTGTTTTTAATAGATTATTAATAGTAGTCTCTGATGCAATACTATTTTTATTATTTTCAGAGAGCATATCAGCAAGATAAGGTAATGAATCATTAATTTTTTTAGTGTCTTGTTCATATTCTTTAATTTTATTTTGGAATTTTACAAGTTCTTCTTTTTTATTTGAAAGATTAATCTGAACTGTCAATAATTCTTTAGGGGCGCCTCCAATTGCCTGTGATAGAGTTAATTGTTTTTCCTTCTCCAACTCCTGAAGTTTTTTATTGATAATAGTTAATTCTTCTGAGAATTTTTCTTTCTCAGTAGAGAGTTGCACAAGAAGTTGATCGTTATTGTTAATAGAAGTTTTAGTATCTTCAAGTTTTTGATTAATAACTGCAGATTTTAGATTATTTCGTCCATGTTCAAGATTCTGTAAACGTAATTGATCATTTCGTTCTCCTTCCAATGAGTCTATTTTTTTCTTTACTTCTCCTATTTTTGCCATAGCAATTTCTAGTTGTCTATCAGCTATATCGAGTTGTTTAAGAGCGTCCTCTTTTTTTTCGTCAAATTGTGCTACTCCGACTATTTCTTCAATCAAACCTCTCTTTTCATCGGAATCAAGATCTGCCAAATGAGTTACCATTCCTTGAGGGACAAAATTCAGACCGTCTGAACTAATTAGTGCAAGACGAAGTAATTCAGACAAAGTGCCTTTTTGAATTTTTTTTCCATTAAGCAAGTATACACTATCGCCACCTGAACGGATTTCTCTAGTCAGAGTAACTCGATCGTTATCAATAGCGATTTCTCGGCTTGTATTATCAAGCGTAATTGTTACTCTGGCAGAAGTTGAAGGAGTACTACCGGCCCCATCAAAAATTAGTCCGCTTAGCTTTGGAACACGCATCATACGTGGCCTATTTTCACCAATAGCGAAGAGAATTGCATCAATGATATTACTTTTTCCAGAACCATTTGGGCCAGTTATTCCAATAAAACGACCTTCAAAATTTACACTAACAGGTCTAGAGCCAAATGACTTGAAACCTCGTGTTTCAACTTTTTTAATATATACCATTTACATCAATCAGATTAACACTGCAATTGTGTCATTGTCTTTAACAAATATTTCATATATAAATCCGGACAATAAAATTATATTTACAGAATAAGAAATAGATGGAATTATTTTCTATGATCAGGGATTATCTGCAATTAGAGGATGATTTATAGTGTATTTTTCATGATTGTTTGAAGATCTTTAAGAAACATATCAATATGTTTACGGTGTATATGAGGCATTATTACAAGTCTAATGTGTGTAGGAAACACAGAAATAGACCAGCCATATTGTCTAAGTATATTAATAATTAAACGATGGTTAGAATTTATTTTGAAGCCAATGATGTTAAGAGTAGGTTTCTGAATAACTGAGACATCATGAATTTTCGATAATTCTTCATAGAGATAAGTAGTATTCTCCATACATTGATTAACGATTTTGCGGTATCCTATTTTCCCATTGAAGTTAAGAATAGTCCATAAAGTAATGATTGATGCGCCAGGACTAGTTCCTAACAAAGTAGGTCGAGGTTCAGAACCGCCAGATAAATAACCGACATTAATTTTAATATTGTTAATTAAGTTTTTTTTACGAAATAGAATACAACTGGAAGGAATGGGAGACACGCCCATTTTATGTGAATCTAAACTAACTGAACTGACACCAGGAAATTTAAAATCTGATAAAGGTAGATCAAATTTGCTTCCTTTAAGAAATGGTATGATAAAACCACCAAAAGAGGCATCAATATGAAGTAATAATGAGTTTTTATGAGCGATATCAGATAATTCTTTAATTGGATCAATTAAACCTAATGGAGTAGTACCAGCAACACCCACAAGCATAATGGTATTACGATTAATTCTTTTTTGAACCAGATTTGAATCAACTATTCCATCAATACAAGGTATTTTTATCAATTTAATACCCAAAATATCAGCGGCTTTATCGAAGGAATGATGAGAATGCAATGGAACTATGACTTCTGGACTATTTTTTTTGCAATAATTTCTTGCAGACCACATTGCAATAATATTCGCTTCAGTACCGCCAGAAACAACAAATCCACTACATTTAGGGTAGAAAAGCAAATCTCCTAGTTGATTAATAATTTGTTTTTCGAGTAATAATGTGCCTTTGAATAAACCAGGATCACCAATATTTTTTTCGAGAAATTTAGAATAGATAGATTGAGAATAGGAATCAGGTTTAGTGCACATTGAACCAATGATTTTTCCTGAATCAAAAGTTTCATCCATAGATAGTAAAGAATTTAATTTTTTAGATATTTCATTTTTAGTTAGGCCGTATTCATTCATCATTATCACACGGATTATAATTTATTTTTTTTAATTAGGCCAAAATATTTTTGTATTTTTTTTAGTTCAGAAGGTTCGAGAGACCAAGAATGAGCACTGGTTGGAAAATTATTAGAAGAAATATCATCTTTATAATTAGCTAGAGCTTTTTGAGATTGCTTTTTCAAATCAGCGTATTGTTTAACAAATTTAGGATGTAGTGAATCATTTAAATTTAATAAATCGTGTAACACAAGAATTTGACCATCGCAATATCGACCAGAACCAATTCCTATTGTAGGAATGCGTATTGATTCCGAGATTATTTTTGATACTTCTTCAGTAATCATCTCGAGTACGATACAAAATGCACCGGCTTGTTCGAGTTCGTGTGCGTCTTCAATAAGTTGTTTTGCAGATAGATAATTAGTTCCATGAACTCTGTATCCGTCCCATGATTGTGCCATTTGTGGTTGTAGGCCAATATGGCCCATAACAGGGATTCCAGCTTTTGTAATTGCACTAATAGTTTTTGCGACAGTTCTGTTACCTTCGATTTTTATAGCTTGCATTCCACCTTCTTTAATAAAACGCCCCGCATTACGAATAGCATCTTCGATTGATATATGGTAAGACATGAAAGGCATATCTCCTACAAGTAATGATTTTTTAGAACCACGAGACACGGCTTTGGACATTAGAAGCATTTCTTCCATAGTCGCAGGAGAAGTAGTTTCATAACCAAACATAACCATTGCACCTGAATCTCCAACTAGAATAATATCGATTTCAGCATCGTCGGCAATTTTAGCAAATGAATAATCATAAGCAGTAATTGCAGAGATTTTTTGAGATTTTGCCTTCATATTTGACAATTTCTGAACGTTCAACAGTAACACCTGTAATTAACTACTAAGTAGACAAATCTATTAATCTTTTAGACATATATTTTAGTATTAAATTTAATTGTTTTTTGTTATTAAATTTTTTGATAATTTTTTGAAGATCTGATTCAGAGAGATTAGACATATTCCTTGATTGTTTAATCATTTCAGGTAAAACTCTAACCAGATTATCCACAATAGTGATATCAGACATGGCAGATGTACGTGAAAGTGGGTTTAAATCAACAGTAATGACAGTTTTGTTCATTTTTTTCAAAAATTCTGTTCTATCTCCGTCTTCTAGGGGAACAAAAATAATGTCAGACAAGAATATACCACGTTTGTCAATATACTTTCTATTACTCTTTAAACCAGGGATTTTAGTAAGATATTTGGTATTAAGTCCATAAACATCTTTAGCGCCATGTTTTTTTAACAATTGAGAAATTTTATTAGCTCTTATTTTACTTTTATGAAATAGATTAATTTCAATTTTAGAATTTGTAAGGTTAGCTAATTGAACTATGCTTTTAGCACATAACGCAGCAGAATTTCCATTTACAGAGATTACAGAATTAGAAAGTAGCAATTGTGCAGTTGCAACATGTATTGTTTTAAGAGAGATTTTAGGAGTAGTTTCACCAAGAATATAATCAAATGCTTCTCCTCGCCCATGGGCAATTAAACCAAATTGCGAAATAATTCCATTGTCGAAAGAATCAGATAGACTAGCTCTTATTTTAAGAGAATTAGCTCTTGGATGTTCCTTAGGAATATTATGACGAGTCAACGATTTTAGCACCAGAGTGATTTATTGAAGAGAATAATAAACAACCAGGAATATTACTTTTCAAGAATAGACGATAAAATTCATTTATTTCATTATTTTTGAGAATTGAGAAAATAGTATTACCAAATAGATTCATACTACAAATCATGTCAAACCGATCTGCAAGTTTCATGAATCTATATAATTCAGATGGAAAGAAATTAATTTGTAAAGAGAATTTTCTAGATAGTTTTAGGAATTCATCAGAGCTAGGATTATCAATCAATTGTTTTAATGATTGACGTCCGAATATATTAATTAATTTGATTAATTTGGAATTATTTAGAATATTGAAAGTAGGCAAATGACCAAGCGTGAAGGACGCAATAGTATTTTTATTGGTAATTGGAATTGGACTAATTTTTCCAATTCCAGGTGCTCCTGGATGAGATCGAATTTGTGCGCCGCCATAATAGGTACCTAAAACAGTTCCCAAACCAGTTTTACATTTAATTTCAGCAACATGTGCTTTTTGTGCAGCTTCAATTTTTGTAAAACCAAGATTAAGAGATTCATTGAGCGCATAAGAAAGACTAAGAGCTGATGAACCGCTTGAGCCATAACCGCACAAAATTGGTACGTTAAGAAAATGATTTATTATAAGTTCCTGTTGACAATCAGATTTGTTTATCATTTGATTTACAACAGAACGAGAGACTAATGCATTCGGATAAAGAATTCCGTTAATAAATATTTTTAATCTGAATTTTGTAGAAGGTATGACATCAACAGTGGTTGTAACGCCTTTCTCGAGGCAAATACCTGCGCCTGTTGAACCGGTTAATAATTGATTTTTTGAATAATTTGCTTCAAAGAAGCCAGTAATATAGCCGGGAGAAAATGCAGTAATCAAAATATACCAATAATATATACATAATATTAATTAAAATTAATCAAGAGTAGTTATATTTTCGAAAATGTTAAAACCAATAATAGTTACTTTCTTATATGCAGGTAGTAAAGCAAGATTCGGGTCAGCAAAATAAATTTATATTTGTTACAGGCGGGGTGCTTTCCGGAATAGGAAAAGGAATAATAACAGCTTCTATTGCCAAACTACTGGATTTGTATGGATTACCAACTACTTGTGTGAAAATAGATCCTTATCTAAATGTTGATGCAGGGACAATGAATCCGTTCGCTCATGGCGAGGTATTTGTGACCGATGATGGAGGGGAAACTGACATGGATATAGGAAATTATGAAAGATTTTTGAATAAAGAATTATCGAAAATTCATAATATAACTACAGGTCAGGTTTACTTGGATGTAATAGAATCAGAACGAAAAGGTGATTTTCTGGGTGAATGTGTACAGATTATTCCCAATATTACAAATTCAATAAAAGAAAAAATAAAATATGTGACAAAATTTCAGAATAATGGAATTGTATTAGTGGAATGTGGTGGAACTGTAGGAGATATAGAGAGTCTGCCATTCATTGAAGCAATAAGACAATTAAGATTAGAACTTGGTCAAGAGAATTCATTGTTTATACACGTAACACTAGCCCCAATAATGGGACCGGTTGGAGAAGAAAAGACAAAGCCAACTCAGCACAGTGTGCAAGAATTAAGAAGAATAGGTATACAACCAGATATAATTGTGGTAAGAAGTGAGAAACAATTATCGCAGACTTCTAAAAAGAAGATTTCGTTATTTACAAGTGTAGAATTGGAGAGTGTAATTTCAAATCCTGATGCAAATTCGATTTATAATGTTCCCGAAAATTTATACAATGATGGAATAATAACATCAATTATTAATAAACTAAAACTACCGTCAAGAGAGATGAATTGGAGAGATTGGAAAACCGTTTCAAAGACATTCAATAAGAATAAGAAATCTATCAATATTGCAATGGTTGGAAAATATGTATCGTTAACCGATAGTTATGTGAGTGTAAATGAAGCATTATCACATGCGGCAGCAGGAATGAATTTTACTGCAAAGTTAGAGTGGGTTGAAAGTGAAGATTTTGAGAAAGATAAGAATAATTTAGAGAAATTAAACAAATATGACGGAATTATTGTACCTGGAGGATTTGGGAAGAGAGGAACTGAGGGAATGATGTTAGCGGCAGATTATGCAAGAAAGAATGAGATTCCATTTTTAGGACTCTGTTTTGGTTTTCAATTAGCATTAATTGCATTTGCAAGATATGCATGTGGATTAGATGATGCAAATTCTATAGAACTAGATCCAAAAACAAAGAATCCGATCATCAATATATTACCATCTCAAAAAAAGATTAAAGAAAAAGGCGGAAGTATGAGATTAGGAGGACATGATGTAGAGCTAGTTAAGAATACTCTTGCGCATAAAATTTATGGAAAAGATAAGATAAGACAGCGTCACAGACACAGGTTTGAGTTTAATCAAGAATATCAAGAATTATTGGAGAAAAATAAAATAGTATTATCAGGTTTTAGTGATAACGGAAGACGAACCGAAATATTAGAAATTCCCAATCATCGATTTTATATGGCAACTCAATATCATCCAGAATTTTTGAGTAAGCCGGGTAAACCAGAACCAATTTATTATAGTTTTATTAAAGCAGTAACTGAAAATAGAAGTTCAAATAAAAAGTGATTATTTATTTTCGGAATCAAGTAAGATAAACAATTTACCATAGTAACCTAGATTAAATTGTAGTTGATTTCTAAATTCATTAACATATCCTTTTTCAACTCGTATTTCAGAATTTATTTTGATTTTTTCAATTAGTGATCCCCAAATATTCACGGGAATTGAACCGGAATCATCTTGAATTGTTATTGTTGTAACTTTTTCAATATTACCGGATTTTAATGAAACATCACGAGATTGACCAATATAAGTTACGACGCCTCCAATGCTTACATTTTTTTGTTCGTTCTGAAGATCAGATATTCTCAAAGCGATTCTCGAACCAATTCAATCAAGTATTTATGAAATATGACAGTGTTGGAAAGTTCTGGATGGAAACAAGTTCCGATTATATTACCCTGTTTTACAGCAACTACATCATCATTTAATTTAGCAAGAATTTCGACGTTAGATCCAATACTACGTATTCGGGGTGCGCGAATGAATATACCCATAAATTTATCTATTCCAAATTTTGGAATTGGAAACTCAGATTGGAACGATTCGTGTTGTCTTCCAAATGCATTGCGTTCAGTCTCTATATCTAGTGAGCCTAATAGTTTTTGCGAAGTATTAGAAGAATTTTGAATAATATGATTAGATAAGAAAATCAATCCTGCACAAGTACCTAAAACAGGCATACCTTGAGTTATCTTTTTTTTAATAGAAGAGTGAAAATCATCATTGTTAGATAATTTACCAATAGAAGTACTTTCCCCGCCAGGAATTATTAGTCCATTTATGAAATCAATTTCTTCAGGATATTTAATTATGCTTACAATACCATCTATAGTAATTTCACGAAATGCAGATTCAACAGATGCCACGTGTTCTTCAACATCTCCTTGTACTCCAAGAATACCGATATTGACTTTTTTCATCATACACCGCGATCTTGCATCTTAAGATCTAAATTGTTGCCAAGGCCAACCATAGATTTTTTTTCATCAATCATTTTTTGTGCTTCTGCTACAACTTCAACTTTATCATGAAAAGTAGTTGCTAATACAATAGCTGAAGCTCTTTCTAAAGGATCTGAAGATTTGTATATTCCTGAACCGACAAAGACTCCATCACAACCAAGTTTCATCATAAGGGCTGCATCGGCAGGAGTTGTTATTCCACCTGCGGCAAAATTAACAACAGGTAATCGACCAAGACGACCTGTTTCAACAACCAACTCATAGGATGTATTGAGTTCTTTAGAGATACGGAATAGCTCTTGTTTATCTTGTTGATTGTAGAAATAAGTTATCTTTGCAATATCTTGATTCATAGCACGCATGTGTCGAACAGCTTCAACTATATTTCCAGTACCAGGTTCTCCTTTAGTACGCATCATGGAAGCACCTTCTTCAATTCTACGCAGTGCCTGACCAAGATTCTTAGCTCCATCAACAAACGGAGTAGTGAAATCCCATTTCCATATATGAGAAGATTCGTCGGCAGGAGTTAAAACTTCAGATTCATCAATCATATCAACGCCTGAATTTTCTAATACCATTGCTTCAGAAATATGACCAATCCGACATTTTGCCATTACAGGAATAGATACATTATTAACAACATCTTGGATTATCTTCATGCCAGCAGTACGAGCAACTCCACCTGATTGTCTTACTTCAATAGGTAATTTATCAAGAACCATAACTGCTACAGAGCCAGCCTCTTCTGCAATTTGAGCTTGATTGACGTCAGTAACATCCATAATAACTCCATGTTTAAGCATATGAGCAAAACCTCGTTTTAGTAATATAGTACCTGTTTTAGAATCAATATTGCTAGAGATTTGTCTGGAGAGTAAGGGGTTTTGATGTCCGATTAATGAAATCATGTTATTCAATATTTATTATATATAGATAAGTAAAAAGTTTTTTTATTCTAGAAGTGAATGACTAACTAAATCACGAGTGTATTAATTTAAGTATCAACAACAGGGTTAGAATTTTTCAGTTTTTTCCCATGGTACATTCTTATCGCCAAAATGTCCATATACACAATTTTTTGAATATTCAGTAAAGTTGAAAAGATCAAACTTTCGAATTATGCCAAAAGGTGTAAGATCTTGTGAATCACGGATTAAAGAGGCAATCGATTGATTATCTCCATTAGAATCAACATAGAGAGAAGTGGGCTCTTTAACACCAATTGCATAACTTAATTGGATGCTACACCAATCTGCAAGCTTGTTAAGAACGACATTCTTTGCAAGCCACCGAGCCATATACGCGGCGGATCGATCGACCTTGCTAGGGTCTTTACCTGAGAATGCACCACCACCGTGCGGGGCATATCCTCCATATGTATCTACAATAATTTTTCGTCCAGTTATTCCAGAATCTCCTTCGGGTCCACCTATAACAAAGTTTCCTGTTGGATTAATGAAAAATTCAGTATTATTATTAATAAGTTCCCCACAAGCTTCATGAATTGCAGTTTCAGCTAGTTCTCTGGCAGAATTATTTTCATTAACAGAATGTTGAGTTGAGACTACTACCTTGTCAATGAATTTAGGAATATTATTTTCATAAACTATGCTCACTTGGCTTTTTGAATCAGGGCCCAATATATCAAGATTTTTATCTCTAATAGATCGTAAATGTTTCAGAATTTCATGTGAATAATGTATAGGTGCAGGAAGAAGAGAGGGAGTTTCTTTACATGCATAACCAAACATCAAACCTTGATCGCTTGCACCAAAGTCATCTGTGCCTAATGCGATATCAGCAGATTGATTGTGTAAACGATTATCAATGTTCAGATGTTTCCAGTGAAAGCCATCTTGTTCATAACCAATTTCGCGAACTTTATTACGAATAATAGATTCAACTTCTTCAGAAGTAGGAAGAAAGTTTTTAGTCTCTCCAAATACTAATACATAATTAGTAGTATTAGCAATTTCAATACCACATCGAGTAGTTTCATCACCGGCAGAAAGAGCAGCGTCAACTAGTGCGTCACTAATTTGATCGGCAACTTTATCTGGATGTCCAGAAGACACTGATTCAGAAGTAAAAGTAAAGTCATTAGTCATTTTGAAATTACCGAAGTTTATCAACAATCCATGTATTGAAAAGGATTAATAATTGAATACAAGGAATTGCAGGTAGAATTCAATAAATGTCACATCAAGATATCAGGTTTAATATTAATAAATAAAACATTATTTCCACGTATAACAACTTTGCCATAATTTGCAGATAATGTTCCATCTGCATATTCTTCTGCGTCGTTAAGAATAACATTCATGTAAGCATCTACATTTGTCATTTTTCCTCGATATTCAATATCATTTTTCAGTCTGATCATAACGTTCTTGTTAATAGACCTTTGTAACTTATTGAGAGGTTTTATGATTTTCAGATCAAAGTTGTCATTAAAGTTGTTACTCATCTAAGAAAAAAAGACGTAAACAAAAATAAAAAGCTTGGTATTGTATAAAAAAGGTATATTTAAGGAAGATTCAGATGAATAGCAATTTTACCAATATAGATGAATTCAGCAGATTTGATAATTTCATAACAGGGACAAATAAGAATGACATGGAAAGGATATTTGGCGGATTCGATTTATTAGATGAAGATAGACATAGAAGAATAACAAAGCATGAAACTGGTGTAAGGGAACTTGATTTAGTCACATATGGTTTTCCAACTGGAACAATTACAGATTTATTTGGGCCAAATTCGTCAGGGAAATCACAGATTTTATTCCAGATTGCGGTAAATACATCAATTAAGAAACAAAAAATTCTTTTCATTGACTCGTCTGGAAACTTCCGTCCTGAGAGAATTGTTCAATTAAGCCATGCAAAGAAACAAGAATCAAAAAATATCTTAGACAATATCTATACAAGTAGATGTAATTCTTTAGATAGTCAATTAGAAACAATTTCAAAGATTGAACAATTTATTAAAAATAATAATATCACATGTGTAATGATAGATGACATAACAAGAAATTTTACTGAACATCAATTTGAATTAAAGAACGAAATGATGGACATATTAATAGAATATGTAAGAGAATTGTCTAATTTAGCATGGAATAAGAATATTGCAATAATAACAACAAACACAGTACGGGCAAGAATAGATGATTCAAATATGAAAGAAAGAGAAACATATGATTTCTTAATAAATAGATTAATACATCTAAAAGTGAGTTTAAAAAGAATGAATAACTTATGGTTAGCAAGAAATAACGATGGAAACCAATGTATTTTTAATATTTCTGAAGACGGAATAGGTAGAGTGTAATGACAAAAGAAGCGATTAATGAATGTGTAGAAAAAATAATTGCAAAGGATTTTACTAAGGCAAAAGTAATAATAGCTGAACATCTGAAAAATTCTCCGAATAATAAAATTATTGGATCAGTTTTTGCTCTTGAAGGAATTATAGCAAAATATTCGCCCAAAAATGTGGACATGAATGATTCAATAGACGATTTTAAGATGATGAAAAAAAGTATTAATTCTAAGTTATCTTCGGTTTGGATTGATGATTTTGAGAAAGGCTATTTTTCAGTATGGAAAGTATTTACAAAAAATGCAATAGAAAAATTAGATAAAGAAGGTATTGTAGATAATCCAGCTGAAAAGGAACAAGCCAATGAAGCTTCCCACACCAGTATATGATAGCTTAAGACGTTCATCTTCTTTAATCTTTGAATAATACATCTGACGTACAAGTGCCAAAGTAAAAAGATACATTGATATTCCAAATAATATGCCTAAATTAGCATTGGGATTATTAGATGTGAAACCTAGTAAACCAGCAGAGAAACCAGAAATTATGCCGAAAGCGACTCTTATCCAAAAGATGGTATTAAATATAAATTTAGAGTCAGCCATGATTAACAATTTAATATAAAAATACAAGAAGATATAAAACTATATGAATAATGTTATTTGGGATTTAAAATGGAATTATCGTCTATTGAAATATTCAAGATAATTTCAGCATTGAATAAAGAAATAGAATCAGACAGCATTTATTTGAATAATATCTACCAAGTGATGAATGATTCGTATTTATTCAAGTTACATCAAGTAGGTAAACCAAAGAAATACGTAATGGTAAATCCAAAAATTGGAATATGGGCTTCAAAATACGACATAGATAAAGATGAATCTATTGGATATGTGACCGCATTAAGAAAGAATTTGCTAAGAGCAAAATTAATCAAGTTTGAACAACCTCCAGGAGAAAGAATATGCATCATTCACTTTGAAACTAAAAAAGGACTGAGAAAGATAATTTGTGAATTTTTTAGAGGAGGAAATATCATAGTTGTAGATGAAAATAATAAGATTTTATCGTGTTTAAAGAAATTAAAAGTGCGGCATAGAGAAATATTTCCTGGCAGCATATATGAATTTCCGCCATTAAAAGCAACCAGCATAGAGAACTTTCAAAAAGATGATTTAAAAAATATCAATGAAACAGAATTAGAAATAGCAAAATGGATTGGAAGAAATTATTCAATATCAAAAAAGTATATTGAAGAAATACTTAAAAAAATAGAAATAGAAAAAGAGAGAAAATGTAATACTTTATCAGACGAAGAAATAGAGAATCTAGAAACAGAGATAATAGGATTAATTAAAATAATGAAATCCGATGATATGAGTGTATGGATTGCAAGAGATGGAGAAATAATCGATGATATTTCTTTGATGAATTTGGATATTAGTAAAGAAAAGACATATCATAAATCAGAATCGCTAATGAGTGAACTAGATAATTATATTACATTGAATTTGTCAAGAGTTCAAACTATCAACAAACAGAAACCATTAAAAAATAAGATAATCGAGTTAGAGAAATCAATCAAATTGCAAGAGGAAGCCTATAATAATAATAAGAATAAAGCTATAGAATTAAGAAATATAGCAACAGAATTGAGTAAAGCAAACAGCTATATAGAAATATTAAAAGGGAAAAACATCGAAATAATAAAATATAGAAATAACGTTATTAAAATCCCATTCATTGATTCGGAAAAAGAGTTAGAAGAGAATATTGCACCTATAAAATTATCATCTTTATGTTTTGATTATGCGAAAAAGATGGAAAAGAAAATAAAAGCAATTGAGATTGCGTCAAATAAACTAAAAGGGGATTTAGAAAAGATTAGAAACAAGATAAATGAACGTGAAGAGATGAAGTCCACAATAAAAGTAAAAGAAGAGATGTTATGGTTTGAGAAATTTAGATGGTTCATATCACCAGAGGGAATATTAGTAATAGGTGGAAGAGATGCACAGTCAAATGTGAATATAATAAAGAAATATGCAAAACAAAATGATTTAGTTTTTCATTCAGACATAGTGGGATCGCCTTTTTTTATAATAAAAGATGGAATAAGTGAAATTTCAATTGCTGAAATTGCAACAGCTACTGCATCATTTAGCAGAGCATGGAAAACACAAACTTCAGTAAATGTATATTATGTAAAATATGAACAAGTAAAGAAAGGCGCGCCAAGTGGTATGTCCATGTCAAAAGGAAGTTTTATGATTGAAGGTAAAAAGAACATATTGAAAAATGTAAAACTGGAACTTGCGGTAGGAGCAGTAAAATATCAAGACAAATATACAATAATGAGTGGTCCTGTAGAAGCATTAACGAGAGAATCTTTAGCATGGGTAAGAATACAACCAGGTAAAGGAAAATCTTCAGATATTGCAAAATTGATTAAGAACAAACTTATTTCAAAATTAAATAATGATATATCCGAAATATACAAAGGAAAATCAATTGATGAATATTTACGAGTGCTACCGCCTGGAGGATCAGAAATACTAGATAAGTAGGAATGAATTGAAATGAATCTAAATATAATAAATGGAAGAGTGTGGATAAACAGTAATCTAGAAGATATTATAATATCAATTAAAGATGGAAAAATATCAAAACTGGCAAATCAGGACAACATTCCTGAAGCGGATGTTTCGATAGATGTAGAGAACAACATTGTATTTCCTGGATGCGTAGATGTGCATTCGCATTTAAGAGATTCAGAATTTTCATATAAAGAAGATTTTATTTCAGGAACGCAGGCAGCAGTGGCAGGAGGATTTACAACTGTATTAGATATGCCGAATACAGATCCACCCATAATTAACGTAAAAGAATTAAAAAAACGACAAAATAATGCGAAAAATAGAATTTTTTGTAATGTTGGATTCTATAGTTCGCCTATCAAATCTGAGGATGTAAATCAATTAAGATTATCAAATGCAATTGCATTCAAGATATATTTACATAAACCATTCGAGGAACAGGATTTATCAGATGTAAATTTGATTAGAATTATGAATAGAATAAGTGAATGTGATTCAATATTAGCAGTGCATGCAGAAGATCGCCAACTATTTGATCAAAATAACAATCATACAATCGAATCAGAAGTTCATGCCATAAATAGAATTATAAAACTAGCAAAACAGACAGATTGTAAGATACATTTTGTACATGTTTCAACAAAAGAAGGTATTGAAGCGATTAAGAATAACAAGTCGATTGTAGACATATCATGTGAAGCAACGCCACATCATATGATTTTGAATACAGAAAAAATAAATAGTGAAAAACATTACTGTGAGCCTCCTTTAAGGGATAAAGAAAATCAGGAAGCAATATTTAACAGCGTGGTGGATGGGGAAATTGATATTATAGGAACTGATCATGCTCCGCATTCATTAAGAGATAAAGATGAAGGAAAACCAGGTTTTCCAGGTCTAGAAATAACTCTGCCCTTGATGATTGATTTGTATATGAAAAATAAGATTACGCTACAGAGAATATATGAAATATTGGTAGATAATCCAATCAAAAGATTTGGATTAAGAAATATTGGTCAGATTAAAGAGGGGTATAATGCAGATTTGATAGTGATTAATGAGAATAAGATGAATACAATAAATGTTAATAATTTTTTGTCTAAAGCAAAGAATTCACCATTCGATGGCAATCAGATTTTAGGAGTAGTTACAAAGACAATAATTAATGGTCAAGTAGTATTTGATGGAAAAAAGATAATAGCTAGTCCTGGAACTGGCAGAGTGTTAGAAAAAGAAGTCGACTTTTGATAATCTTGGGATGATAACGTGTTGAAAAAGAAAGTATATTTTCCTATATATGGATCAGGAGTAGGACATGCAAATAGAACATCATTAATTGCAAGTTCATTGAATAAAGACTTTACATATACATTCAGTTCATTCAAAGATGGTTATGAATTTTTAGTGGCAAATAAATTTCAATGTAAAAAAATTCATCCATTAGATATATCTTGGAAAGACAATGGAACAGTATCAACGACAAGAACAATAATTAGACTTCCAATATTAGCAGGAACTTTTTTATATCATCTAGAAGAAGAATTGCGATTCTTGAAAAAATATAAACCAGATATAGTATTTAGTGATTCAAGACTATCTCCGGTTTTGTGTGCGAATAAGCTGGGAATACCATCAATTGTAATTCTTAATCAGATCAAATTATTAGTAGAAATCAGGAATACACGTAAAAGAAGATTAGAGAAAATCAATGGACAGTTATTAGCCCATTTCTGGAATTATGCAGACGAGATATTTATTCCAGATTTACCGCCTCCTTATACAATATGTAAGGAAAATATAGAAGGAATAGACTCAATAAAAACTAAATTAAGATATATTGGATTTCTAGCCAAAGAATTAGATGAAAAAAGAAAGAAATCAATAATTAATGAGTTGAAGATAGATGGAAAAAAGAGTACAATATACGTACAAGTAAGTGGACCAAAACAATCAAGATTAAGTGCATATAATAGAATTATTGAACAGATTAAATCAATAAAAGACGAGTATAATATTATAATTTCCAAAGGCGATCCAAATGGAGAACCTATACCAAAAAAGAAAGAGTATTGGACTGAATTTGAATGGTGTCCTTGGAGAGAGATGTTCGATATATCTGACTGTGTAATAATACGAGGAGGTCATTCGAGTATAGGGAATGCAGTATCTTTAGGAAAACCATCAATAATAATACCAATAAAAGGACAAAGCGAACAGATACAAAATGCAAGGAGAATTGATGAACTAAATTTAGGAATACATATGGAAGAAGACGATTATTCATTAGTTGAGAATGTTAAATCAGTATTAAACGATGGTAAATTTTTAAAGGCTACAAATAATTTTAGAAAACTAACTTCTAGATACAATGGAATAGAGATTTGTAAAGAGAAGATTCAAGAATATATAAAATAATTATTTTCTATTAGATAATTTCTTTTCTAATTTAATCAAATCGTCGTGATTAACGAGTTGATTGAATTTATCAAAGGTAATTAATTGATCTTCAATACCAAGAGAGGTTTGGTGTTTCTTTAGATAAGACAAAGAATCAAATACAGCCTTAGTAGATGCGTAAAGAGAGGTCAAGGGAAATAAGATAATTTTAAAACCGATTGTTTTTGCTTTTTTCATAGAGATTAAAGGAGTGCGTCCTCCTTCTAATTGGTTTAATAATAATGGAAGTTTCACTTGTTTTGCAATAATTTCTAGTTCGTCGACTTTGTTAGGAGCTTCTATAAATAAAATATCTGCGCCAGCTTTACTATATCGTTTAACTCTATCAATAGCCATATCTACTCCTTCGACTGCTAAACTATCAGTACGTCCTACAATCACCAAATCTGATTTTTCTTCTTTTCGACTTTGTGCAGCGGCAATTATTTTTGATTCCATCTCATCGATGGGAATGACTAATTTTCCTTTCATATGTCCGCATTTTTTTGGCCATACTTGGTCTTCAAGAATAAGTCCTGCTGCGCCTGAACGAATATAATCTTTGACAGTCCTCATAGTATTCAGAGAATTACCGTAGCCAGTATCTGCATCAGCAATTACAGGAATATCAATAGAATTACAAATATTAGAAACTCTTTCTTTCATTTCCGAAAAACTTACAAGACCAATGTCAGGAACGCCAAGTAAAGTTGCGGCAGTTCCATATCCCGTATGAAAAACTGCATCGAATCCTACTTGTTGTGCGATTTTTGCACTTAATGCGTCATATATTCCAGGTACAAAGATAGTTTTGTTTGTTTCGAGAAGTTTACGCAGAGACTTGGATTTATCCATAATTTACAATATTATTGGTCACTATTAATTATAACACAGTAATAGACTAATATTTTATAATACAAGAATTATAAGTAGATAGATATGGAATTCAATGAGAATAGTTATAGACAGCCAAGGATTACACAGGCAAAATGGACTCTGAGGTTTATTGGAATATCAGTTATATTTTTTATATTTCAAAATATTCTTGGCCCAGAGATTTGGCAATATTTTGCATTTTTCCCTGCACTGGCAATAAAATGGCCATGGACTTTAATAACTTCAGTATTTCTTCATGCAGATTTTAATCATTTATTGTTCAATATGTTTGCATTATTTTTCTTTGGGTCATATTTAGAAAGATTGTTGGGAAGTAACAGATTTTTGATAATATTCATATCTGCTGGAATAGTTGGGAATATAGGATATTTTGTGACTGCATCAAACAACATGATACCAGCAATAGGCGCGTCTGGTGCAGCTTATGGGCTAATGGGTACATTGGTAGTTCTAGCTCCATTTATGTCGGTATATATTTGGGGACTATTACCTGTGCCAATGATAATATTAACTGCAGTATATGCGTTCATTGACGTTATTGGATTGTCTGCCCCTTCAGGAATAGCACATGGCGCACACTTAGCAGGATTAATTGTAGGAATAGTATTTGGATTGTATCTAAGACCGTATTTTGGCTACAAAAGAAAAAGAGATATAGATCTATAATTATTTTTTTGTATAGGCACGTCCACGCCAAACAAATGAAGAATTTGAATATATTTTAAAGACTGAAAGAATCATACAGTAAAAGAATATCAGATTAGTAATTGGTTGAAAGAGTATATACAACTTAGAATGATTAATATCAACAAATTCGATAAGATACGATATCCCCATAAAAGTTATAGTGAGAAGAATTAAAACAGAATATAAAATTTCTAATGAAGTTACAAAAAAGATTAGAAAATAAGGAAGTACAAGACCTATAAACGCGAGAAAGATAGATATTAATCCAAGAAACAAATGAGATTCTATAAATGATGCAGATGTTGCACGTTGTACAGCATCAATATTATTGGTAAAGCCAGTATTAGAATAGGTTGTAACAAAATCACCAGAACGTATCAGTTTTAGATTATAACCAGATTTTTTAAGACGTTCGCCAAGAGATTTATCTTCAACAAAGGATGATTTTATACTTTCATGACCGCCAACATCATCATATATCTGTTTTTTAATTAAAATAAAACCACCAACAAGATAAGCAATAGATGTACTTTTTGAGTTTAATAATAAAGGAGAATACAATATATTAATCATAGAAATCAAGATAGGCAAAATAAGTTTCCCCCAAAAGTCAGAACATGTTAATTGAGGAAACATAGTAAATACGTCAAGATTACTATTTTGCATATAGGATAAAGAAGATTTGATTGAATGAGTTTGATGTTCCGTATCAGCGTCGATAAATAATAATAATGAACCATTGGATATTTTAGATCCTTCATGACATGCACGGTTTTTTCCAACCCAAGTTTTATCATCATTATTTAATTTTAAAAGTGAGAATCTATCATTATTCTGACAAAACTGGTTGGCAATATGGTATGTATCGTCAGTAGAATTATCGTCTACAACAATTACCTCAAAATTACTATAAGTTTGTTTCTGTATGGATTCTAAACAACGAAGGATATTTAATTTTTCATTTCTAGCGGGAATGATAATTGAGATTAACGGATTATGCAAAGGGTTTTCGTCTAAACTTAATTTATCTATATTGAAAAAACTGAATATTCGGAAAAGAAGAATAATAAACCAAGATAATGCCAGTATCGGAATAATAATTTCCAATAATGTATAAAATATCACAGTATTATCTGGGTTTTAGGTTATTTATCTAACAAGGTTTATTTATTACCATAGTTGAGTGGTAATTATGAGTGAAGATAAATTTCCAGTATCAGGAATAGCATGTGATTTACAAGGAAATATAACCGAATTCGGCAAAGGTGCTGAAGAATTATTCGGATATACGAGAGACGAATTAATAGGCAAAGGAAATGTAGGAATGTTTCATATCGAAGCAAACTTACAAACTTTAGTCCCGTCATTACTCCAAACCGCTTCAGAGAAAGGTGAATGGGAAGACATAGTAGAATTAGTACGAAAAGATGGATCACATTTCAAAGGAAAATTAAATGTTAAACCATTGATGCAAGATGGTCAACAAATTGGCTTCATGGGAAAAACAGAGTTTATTGAGAATATCTAGAGAAAAATAAGGTGATTAATTGAAACTAGAAGTCTGGGCAAAAGAATTAAGAATTCCATTTCTCAGTCTTCCAGCAATTTTTGTGCCACTTGGAATAACTGTCGCTTTACTAGATGGATATTTCAATCTAGTACATGGCATATTAACACTAATTGGAATTGTATGTATACATGCAAGTGTTAATGTCTTAAATGATTATTTTGATTTTAAGAGTGGAATAGATACAGCTACCACACCAACACCATTTAGTGGAGGAAGTAGAGTGCTTCCAGAAAATCTTTTAACTCCGAGAAGTGTTTTGATTGGAGGAATAATACTACTTGCAATCGGATCTTTGATAGGATTATATTTTCTTTATATATTTAATTTTCCGCCATTATTAATTGCATTAATTTCAATTGCAATAATTACATCGGTTGCATATTCGCCAGTGCTATCAAAAATTGGGGTAGGAGAAGTTTTTGTATTTTTGAATTTCGGTCCATTGTTATTCACAGGTGTATATTACATTCAAAGTGGTGGTTTAATCAGTACAGAAGCAATAGTTGTTGGATCAATAGTAGGATTAATGACTACAGGAATACTGTACATTAATCAATTTCCAGATACAGATGCAGATAAATCAAAAGGAAGATTTCATTTAGTTGCAAGATTAGGAAAAAAACGTGCTGCAGGAATATACAAGTATATAGTTAATGCTAGTTATGTCATAATAATACTTGGAATAGTTACATTTACAATACCGCCAACAACAATAATTGCACTAATCACTATTCCGAAATTCAGAGTTGCAAATGCCATATTACAGAAAGAATATGAAAAAATCATGGAATTAATTCCTGCAATGGGAAACACTGTAATGGGAACAATACAAAGTGGAATATTATTATTGGTAGGGTATTTAATTTGGTATTTCTTATCAATATATTTCCCCGGAGTGACAACAATTCTTCCTGAAAATATCAGCTAATTTTCTATAAAAGCTAACAACAAAGATTATATCGAAGAATGCTTTTCTTATTATCATGAGACAGTTTAAAATTATAGCAGAACAATCTAAAAAAGTATTTGAAGAAGAATTAAATAAATTATCAGAAGATGGATGGGAGATAATTCATTATGGTAGTTCAGTAAGTATTGGTTCAACACGTTCAAATACAGTGGCATTATTCAGTGCTGTATTAGAAAAAGAAAAAGCTGTTTCAATAAAAAAGAAAACAAAAACAGATAAGAAAAAATCATCTACAGTAGCAAGAAAAACTACTGAAAATTCAATTTCAAGCACAAATGATTTTCAATTAAATTAGCTTTCAACAGGAAGATTGTCGCGAGTACTCCAATCAGCAAATGAGCGATCGTAAATTTTAACATTATTGTATTCACAAAGTTGTAATGCAACAAATGTATGAGATGCTCTTTCTCCTACTTGACAATAACAAATTATTTCTTTATCTTTTGTAATACCAAATTTTTCAAATAGATTATTTAGATTTTCAATGGTTTTAAAGATGTAACCATCATCTCCAACTGCCAATTCCCAGGGAAAGTTTTTTGAATTTGGGATTCTACCGGATTTTGGTCCAGCGGCAATAATTCCATTGAACTCATCAGGACTACGAGTATCTAGTAAGATTGAACCAGAGTCATCAAGTTTGGATAATACATATTCATGATCAACTTTGAAATCAAGTTTAGATTGAGTTATAACAAAATCGGTATTATTAATTGCTTCAACTTTATCAGTAACAGGATAACCTATGGACATCCATTTAGAGAAACTGAGATCAAGATATTTTACTTTAAGACCATAATATGTTAATGACCAAAATAGACGTGAAGCAGTTGTGCCACCACGATCGCCACAAATTACAAGAACAGAATCATTTTTAACTCCAAGAATACTAAGCAACTCTTCGATTTTTTCCTTAGGAGCGATGTCAAAATACGAAGAATCTGCATTAAAGTCTAAGATTTTATCGTATGGAACGAGCTTGGAATTAGGAATATGTGCTGAACTATATTCTCTAGGAGATCGAATATCAAGAACAACAACATTAGAATCAAGAAGATTGTCTTTTAGCCATTCGGCGTTTAACAAAATAGACATTATTTTTTCCTCAAAATAAATTTCAGATGATTATTTTCTTCTTTAATTTCAATTATTTCATGTCCGACACGATTAGCCCACGCAGGTATATCTTCTTTAGAAGCTGGATCAGTAGCAGATATTTCAAGAACCTGTCCACTTTCCATCTTGGAAATAAATTGTTTAGTCTTAAGAACGGGAATTGGGCATACAAGTCCTTTTACATCAAGTGATTGGTCTATTTTCATAAGAATCACCAAGAAATAATTTAGTTATTATTGTGTTTTATGGAAATCTTGAAAACACCTTCGTCAGTTTCTTCGGAACTGAGAACCTCGTGTCCGTCTTTTTTAACTGCTGAAGGAATATTTATTGTAGAAGGTAAGTGATCAACAATAACTTCTAAGACGTCTCCGTCTTCTAATGTTTTTAGTTCTTTAAGAGTGAAGATAACTGGCCATGGGCATACTTGTCCAATGAGATCGAGTTTCTTACTTTGTTGTTGCATTAATCATTCCACTCCTATATTTAATTGATTTAACAAGATATCTGATGTAATCATATCATTTACATCTTTCGAGATGTTGACTGTTCCATTTCCTTTACCTAGAACAGTGCCAATAATATGTGGGTCATAACCTGCAGATTTTAAATCAGAACTAATATTTACAATTATATTAGGAGAAGCAATTACTGCAACTGCGCCATTAGTACCTGCAGTAGCATTATCCATAAGGAAATTCTCAGTAGCATATTTAACAAATTCAGGATAACGGAGGGGAAGATTATCTAGAGATATATCCACTTGTGCATTATCTGCATGTTCTTTAAAGATCATTATACCTGGTCCAGACAAGTCGCCCGTTGCAAGAACATGTTCATTAATATCAAATGAATTGCCAAATTCGGGCAAATACTTGTTAATTATTTCTGCAACCTTCAAATTTGGTTCATTCATAGTACTAATAACAGAATTTTTAGCATTTTCAACATCTTTGAGTGTATAACCAGTTTTTTCCAAGTCTTGTAAAAATGTTTCGTCTGCAACGCAGGATAAGAAGACATTAATTGGAGCTAGATCGCCAAATGGACGAGTAACCAAAATCTGCATACCAGTATTTAGAAGGTTTAATTTAGTAGGAGGTTCTTTCCTAAGAGTTCCAAACATAGTAGCGCCAATCAGTAATTTTCCACGCTGAGGTGATTCAGATGTTAGAAGTTCAATATTATATTTGTTTGCAAAAGTTTCCATATTTTTAGAAATATTATTTTTAATTTCTTCATTAGGTGCATCAACAACAGGTAAAACTTTTAGTTCTTCGAAACAACCAAGAGAAATTAAATCATTTAGAGAATTGGAGATGGCGACATTTGTTTGCTGTTCAGATGAAGGATCTGCAGTAGGATCAATAATTTGAATTGTATCATTATTTGATAAACACCAACCGTCAGATCTACCTTCTTCATAGGATATGAAATCAAACAATGCAAATTCTGCTTCTGGAAAACCGGTAATGATCGAATGGCCTTTACCAACAGTAAAATGAACGTCAGATTTAGAAATAGATGAATAAAGTGTATTCAATAATGCTTGAAACTTTTCTTGCTTCTCAGCATTTTTCTGAAAGACTTGCAATAAAGAGATTGCACGTTTTGGATTAATCTTTTTTAAATCGTCAAGATCAATTTCAGGATTAGAAGGATTATAGATTCTACGAGTTATTACTGGACCATTTTCAGTTAATGGAAATATATCGGCATCAACCCTCTCCCCTAAAGAGATTCCCATCTGTTTCAGACTAGGTTTTAAGTTATGCAAACTAGGATATACTACTGTATTTAAATCAACTTTCACGGCACAGCCTGCTACCCACCTTAACGGGTCCATGCCCATTTCTCTATATTTGGAGACATTGTCCCAGAATTCTTGTTTTGTGCTCATAAGTGAAACAATTAATCAGATGTCGAAAAGTATATAAATATAACGGCATTATAAAATAGAGAGAATAGAAATGTCAAACATAAACGTAAATCGAAGAGATTTTATCAAATATATCGGCGGAGCAGCTGTCGGGTTAGGGATTGGAGGAGCAGGTTATCTGTCTGCCAATTCTCAAGTTGGCATAGTAACAAGTGAACTTGAACAGGTAAAAGAAGAACTAAAAGGAAGAGGACATTTAGGATATGTCTTTGGTGCGGAAGGATCAATTGCGACAATTGACCTATCTCGTGGAAAAGTCTTAGCATCATCAGGACCTACATGGATTGCGGAAGCAGGCAGTATAGACTGGTGTAACCATTATCCGGATGCAAATGGAAATGTATGGGGGCTAGTAAGAAAATCAGGGCAAATAGGATCGACAATTGGAGTAAATCCAGCAACTAATGAACTAGTTCATGATGTTCCATTAGATGGAAGATGGAGAATAAGATTAGGAGAAACAGACACAGAAGGAAGATACGGATATATGTTGAATGGATATATTGCAGATAAATATGATTCAGAAAAATTCAATGCTTCTAGAGACGAATTTGAAATTCCATATAAAGACATTGATCCAGGAGTAATTCACAAAGTAGATCTTCTTAGTGGAAAAGTAGTTGATAAATTAGAAGTTCCAAAGTTCTGTTGTGATGTGGCGATTGCACCTGATGGTAGATTGTGGCTTGCAAATCAATTAGAGAGTTTGTTAACTGTAGTCGATACAAATAGCTTTACAATTGAAGAGCATTTAGCTACAGAATACTTTGACTATGGTGCAAGTATGGTAACTATTTCTCCTAACAATGATGTTGCTTTCATTGAAGTAAATTCAGCAGGAAATTGGTCAAATGCAGCAGGATTTAAGAATTTGGATCCAATTGAAATGGTATGGGACATTCAAGCAAAAGAAATGGTTAAAGAGTTTCCATTAGAATCAGGTCCACGTACAAGTGAATTCACACCGGATGGAAAATACTGCATTGTAAGAACTAGACCAGCGTCAATAGTATATGATGTAGATAGCTTGACTGAAGTTACAAAGATAGAAATCGAGAATACAGGACATCCTGCATTTAGTCCAGATAGCAGTCTTGCATATATACCAAATCCAGGAGACAGTTCAGTTGATGTGTTCGAGGTAGGCTCGTTTAAGAAAGTAGATAGTCTGAAACTACCTTATTCGCCATCAAAAATTATTCCAATAAATACAAACAATTAATAAGTGGAATAGTTGTCAGAACAAAACAATCAGAGATTTCTATTAGTTAGCGTAATAATAACTGCGCTAACAATAGGTTTTTTGATTGGAGGAACTTTTGTTTATCATACGAATAATGAATTAGAACAGTATCAAGCAGTAGTATTCAATACTATAAGTAAAACAGCAACAGTAATAGACAATATTAAATTCAATACATTAACAAATATAGAAATAGATATCGAAGCAGGTCAATATGGAGCGTATTTTAATGAGAACAATAATAAATTATATTTAATTCATGATGGCCAATCAGAACTATTAATACTCAATCCACAATCATTGGATATTGAATCAAGGGTTCGAGTTGGTCCGAATCTTCAACATGCAGGAATATTTGACAAAACAGGTGAGATATTTTTCCTAGTAAGTAGAGATTCAAATTCTTTAGTAATGATAAACACAACGACAGATAGAATAATATCTAGGATAGAAGTTCAAGAACAACCTCACCATGTTGCATTGTTAAAAGATTCAGTGGCAGTTACAAATACAGAATCTCAGTCAATATCAATTGTAGATATAATAAGAATGGATGTAAAAAACAATATCAAGATTGATGCAAATCCATTAATGATAACATCAGACGGAGAAAGTAAGATGTTTGTGGGAGCCGTAAAACCTTCAAAAATATTCTTTATCGACAATAATGAAGTGAAGATCAGTATAAGATTAGAATCAGATCCTCATGGAATAGCCTTAACTTTAGATAAAAAAAATCTTATTGTGACTTTACCGGATGAGGATAAAGTATTAGTTATAGATATGAAGGGCGCAATAATTAAAGAACTAAAAACAGGAAGTTTTCCTCATAATATAGATATTGACCCTAATGGAAAATACGGATATATAAGCAACAGCAATGGTGCAAGTGTATCAATTATGGATTTAACAAACTTTGAGATTGTTGCGACGATAGAAACAGGAAATGGATCACATAATGTACAATTTTACAATATAATGAATAGTAATACACAAATTAACACGGCAAAAGATGGTGGTAAGATTATTAGTGCGAATTTTAATTGTGGAGGCTAGAATATGTTCGAATATAATAATATTTTTTCATTAGTTGCGACATTATTGATTGGACTTGGTTTTGGAATATTACTGCAAAAAGGACGTTTTTGTTTCACAAGTGCATTAAGAGATTTCATAGCATTCAAAGATACAAGGGTACTAAATGGAGTAATAATTGGAATTGTAACAATGATGCTGGGTACTAGTTTGGTATATATTTTTGGGGTTTCTAGTTCTAATTTCTGGGTATCAAATTACGGACTATCGAACATCATAGGAGGATTTGTTTTCGGAATAGGAATGGTTTATGGAGGTGGTTGTGCTTCAGGTACATTATATCGTGCAGGAGAAGGTTACATACACTATTGGTTAGTGTTAATTTCTGCCTGTGTAGGATACATATTATTTGCTGCTTTATTCCCAGAATTCTTTTTGCCATACTTTTTTGTTCCTTTACAAATTTTTGATGGGTACAGTTTAATTGCAAGCTTAGAATTATTAGCGCCAGTTGTTCCAATAGTATTGATAGCAACATCAATAATTTATTTAAGAAGTAAAAATAAATTGATAATAAATCAGACTATACAAAGTATAAAGATATCAAATATTTCCTCTGAGAGTCTCAAAGCTGAATGGGATACAAAATTAGTTGGATTAGGAATGGGGATATTAGCCACGTTATGGTTTGTCGTTTGGGGGACATTAAGTGTTACAGGTCCGCAAGCAAAATGGACAGGTTTAATTTATAGTGAGATAGTTGGATTAGAAACTCTTCAACAAAACGTATACTGGAATAACGTTGTATTTCGTGATGGTATATTTTCAATTAGCTTAGATATGATATTATTTGTAAGTTTAATTCTAGGAGCTTTCATCTCAGCGTATTTAAGCGGAGATTTTAAGGTAAGGGTAATAAAGAGATCAAGAATTCCAAATGCAGTAATTGGGGGATTGGCTATGGGTTTCGGTTCAAGAATGGCGCCAGGTTGTAACATCAGTAATACATTTAGTGGATTAGCATTTTTGTCCGTAGCAGGTTTTATAACATCACTAGGTCTATTATTAGGAGTATATGTTGCTACTCACTGGATGTTTAGAAGGTCAGGTTGTGCAATTTGATTATAGGTGAAATATAATGGAAGAAAGAAAAGTGAATGACGAAGATATGAAAGAGATTGAACAAAGTGCAGTAATAATAGACATAGAAGGAGAAGTATGTCCTTATCCGCAGATCATTGCAAGAGAAGAAATCAAAAAAATTGATTCTGGGAAGATTGTTGTTATCCAAACAGATCATGTAATGGCAACTAAAGCAGTACCTCAATCAGTAAGTAACGATGTTTCTGAATATGGAATATGGAAATCAGGTTCAGGACAGTATAAAATAATATTATGGAAAAAATAATAATAATCAAGAAGAGAAAAGATTATATTAATAATATGTTACAAAGAAAGTTGTTTAATTGACATTAAGAATAGCTTATGCAGGAATTATTCAGCTAATTGCGCGGTTTTCTACATTAATTACAGGACTTATTTTTATTACATTAGTAACAAGAAATCTTCCTGTTGATGAATTTGGTTTATGGCAAACATTAGGAAGTTCAGTAGGATTATTGCTGATACCATTAGCCCCTTTAAATTATTGGACATTAAGATATTCTGCAAGAGGCCAAGACGTAGCAAGAACCTCTTTATTGGCAGGAATTATTGCAGTGCCAATTTTTGTCATAGCATACTTAGTACTTGCACTGACAGCCTCTTCATCAATAGAACCAATATTGATTTATGTATTGATTTACAGTATACAAATTCCAGCTTTATGTATTTGGGAGGTGGTTAAGCCAGTTGCAAGATCATATAAACCGGAATATCTAGGATATGCAACGATTGCATTAGAAATTGGAAAAGTATCTGGTGCTTATTATACAATAGCAATTCTAAAACTTGGTTTAATTGGTGCGATATTATCATTAGCGTTAGGGCAATTTTTACAATTAGCTATTGTTATCTACATAATAAGACCGAAATTAAGAGGCTCATTTAAGAGTTCTACTATAAAAAAATGGTATAAAGCAGCATGGATACCAATATCGAACGTGTCGGTTTCAAGATTATCGATTTCTGATTCAATACTTGTAGCAATAATTCTTGGTTCAACGACAGTTGTCGGAATATTTCAAGCAAGTAGAGTATTTACATTAATAGTTCGTTATAGTGAAGAATTTTTACGTGTTTTATATCCAAAATTAATTCGTGATAATAAAAATGAAGATATTACATTGACGTTTAGATTACAGAGTTTTGTCGTAATTCCACTTGCTGTTGGAGCAGTGATGTTGGCAGAACCACTTTTGGGAATTTTGGGTGAACAATATGTAAAAGCAAAACTTGTTTTAAGAGTTTTGACAATAGTGGCAGTAATTGAAGGAATAGAGTATTTTATGTGGAATATATTAACAGGTTTGGAAAAAATTGATGAAAATATAAACAATCTACAGTTTAAGAAATTGAGAAATAGTTGGTTAGTAAGGCTGCCGTTAATTGATTTAATGAAATATGCAGTATATTTTTCAATATTGGGAGTAATAATGTACACGTCAAAAGGTGTTGGAAATGAAATGACGCTTAGTGTGTATTGGGCAATAACATTGTTATTGATAACAACTCCAGTTACAATATACAAAATACTATTAGCAAAACGCGTAATGCAATTCGAGTTTCCTAAGTTATCAATATTAAGATATAGTTTTTCAGGAATAATAATGGCAGGGTTTTTGTATGTTTATCAAGAATTAATTCCGTTAACAGGGACTTCAGTAGGATCAATAATTATTTATATCATACCTCCAGGATTCATTTCTGTATTAGTTTATGCTATAATTGTGTTGAGTATAGATTCATTTATTAGAGAATCGACAATAGATTTTATTAAAAAGATTAGGAGTTAAGGGATCAAATTAATATCTATAATATTTTTGCTATTTCATCTTTGAGTTGCATGTTATTTTTAACCCAATTCATGTCATTATTCCCTTCTTGTTCGCCTCGCCTAATAATTATTGATTTACATCCAGCTTTCTCGGCGGATTCAAAGTCATTAATTCTATCTCCAATCATCAATGTTTCAAGTGCATTAACATCAAATTTCTTCATTGTATGTATTATTTGGTCGTACCTGTTGGTATAATTGTCTCTTGTAAATATGTTTGAAAACAGATTCTTTATACCAATAATCTCTAAAATCTGATTTGTAGCGCGTTCGCATTGTAGAGTTACCATTGCAAGTTTCTTATTTCGAGCATGAATTTCTTTTATTACTTCTATTGCACCTTCATGAATCTCTAAATTATTTATTGAATTACATTCTTCTTTACAAATAAGTTCAAATGCATCTCTTTTTAGTTCGTCTTTCCCTTTTGTACTATCTACGATCATAGGTATAAGGAAGAATTCCCCTTCTATCTTAAATTTATCTTTTAATTCAGTTCTAAGCCAATCATATCTTACAGGTAATTTAATTAGTGTTCCATCTAAATCAAAAATAACTAGTTCAATCAAAGTATCTTTACCTTGTATCCATCTTCTTTCCAAATCCATGTTCCTGTGTCTATATGCCTAATTAAATAGAGACCATCTGGATAGATATCAGTACCAAGACTTTCTGGTTCTACTAAATTCATTCCTATTGCGCAATAATAATCTGCCAAGTTTTTCTTAGAATCTAATCCTAATCTGTCTGATACTATTCCCCACAACGCAGTAGTAGTATGGAATTTTCCCGAATCAATTTCAGTTACAATTGGATTGTCCTTTACATCACCTTTCAGATCAACCGCATAACTTCCATGAGGCCTTGAATCTGACGACAAAATTGCTTTCTTAGAAATAGCATTTACCTTTTCATCTATAACAATTCTGGATACAGTTGGTGTTCCAGTAATTCCTGATGGGGAAATATGTTTGAATGGATATTCTAATCTCTCTCTTGTAAATGAAGCAATTAATTTTCCATCATGCCATAAGCTATCACATGCAATATTTCTACCTGGAAGATACTCTTGAATCATAAAATCTGAATATTCTGCGATTCCTCTATTTACCCATATTCTAATCCAATCTTGTATTTGTTCTACAGTCTCACACAATAAACTTAATTTTCCTCCTGCACCACTTTTCATTCGCACCCAAACTTTCTCATCTCTGAATTTCTCCTTTGTGGATTCGACTTCATCTAAAGAATTCACTGTTTCGGTTTTTGCTACAGGAACATCGTTTCTTTTTAAGATCTCCTGAGTTTGTAATTTATCTCTAATTATGATGTCGTATCTAGGCAAATATGTTGCGGTGTTTATCTGATCTATCTCCTTTGCAATTACACTAGCTTCAGAATGTGGACTTGGATGTAAAAAGTCAATTTTATCTTTATCAATTATTTCTTTAATCTTCTCTAGAAATTTAGAATCCGTATGTCTTGGTGTTCTGTATTTGAAATCTAGATTCGGTAACTCTAAATAATATTTGTTAAAATCAGTTCCAGAAATTATGTATTCTCTCTTGGCAATCTTCAATGCATTGACAAAATTTACTCCACCGATCCCACCAGAACCTGTAACCAAAATGTTTTTAGACATAAAATAACTCACAATCTCCTTCTAATTCAATCCTATAATGTATTTCTCCTTCAGCTTCTGATTTATCAATTATTCTTCCCGGTCCATTAATTGAAATACTCTTTGTTAAGTCAAAAATCTTTGCTTCTATGCACATGCCTTTTGCAGCATTGTTTATGATGCATTTCCACCCTTTCTGGCTATCTTCGACGATTGATATCTCGGAATTATTTCTATTATTCCACCATTCTGCGATAGTGATTCCCGATGATACAAAGCAATTTTCTTTAGATAATTTTTCTAAAATACGTGTATAAATCTCACCTCTTTTCATCAAAAATGCTTCTTGATGCCATAATATTGTGAGAAGGCCACCGAACTTTTTGATATTTGCAATGTAATATTCTATTACTTTCATTCCAGATTCTTCATCTAGATCCATGTATCCCCATAAACTTGTGTCCATTATGATTAATGGTAATTCTATTATCTTTCTTCTTTCCCAATTCTCTTTTGGAGGATAAAATGGCATAGATGTTCCTAAAAAGAAACCGGGATGTTCTCTAAAACCTAATGTAGTATCATATACAAATTCATTTCTTTCTAAGAAGTCTAATGTTTTGTGATAATCAAATTGTAAGTAATGTTCACGCACGCCTCTTGGCCTATATCCTAATTGTTTCTTGAATTCTACTATGTCTTCTTTCATCTTATCTTCATTATCGTGTGTGTCAAATCCTGCATGTAATCCTATTTCCCAACCATTCTTCATTAATTCGTCCAAAACATCCTTGTATTGTTCAACATTATATTCACTTGTTAGAAAATAAAAAGACGATTTGAATCTAAATTTATCTTCAATTTCTTTGATTCTTTCTATATTCCAGTATAAATTCTTTCGTCCTTCTAATGCTTCCTTTAAATCACTTTCACTAAAACGATCTTTAACTTTCTGTAAATGTTCTTCTGTAACCTCAATACTATCTGAATCATGTGTTAATGCAACTGCAAAACTTTTACTATTCGGCCATCTACTTTTCCAAACCGCGGGAATATTGTTTTCTTTACACACTTCTTCATAAACTTCTTGAGCCCATTGTATGAATTCATCAACTATTGGAGAATCGTCCTCTTCAAAAATTTCTGTGTGTACGTCTTTTCCTGTTAGTGCAATAGATATCTGTTTAACTATATCTTCAGGAATGTCTTCATATATGGATTCCAACCCGTTTGGAATTCCTATAGATTGCGATATAAATGAAATGACGTATTCCTTTGTTTTAAGCAAGCTCACAATATCTATAAATCGTTTGCATCTATATTTGATTTTATATTCTAGTGATTACAAATTGTATGTATAGGCCCGTAGCCTAGATTGGATTAAGGCGTCAGCTTGCGGAGCTGGAGATCGGGAGTTCAAGTCTCTCCGGGCCTGTTATCTATCTATTTGCCATTCAATAGTTTTAGAAAGTCCTTGATTAAGTTTAACACGAGGATTGAAGCCAATTATTTGTCTGGCTTTAGTTATTTTTGGTAAACGACGTCGAGGATCGTTGTCAGGCATCGGTAAATATTTAACTTTAGATTTACTGTCAGTTAACTTAATGACCATATTTGCCAAGTCAACAATTCGTGTTTCTTTAGGATTTCCAAGGTTAATGGTTTCACCTTTAGTTTTTTTAACAAGTAAAGAACCCATTAATCCATTAATCATATCCGTAATATAACAAAATGATCGTGTTTGTTTTCCATTTCCCCAGATAGTAATTCTTTGATTGTTTATAGATTGCCAAATGAATCTAGATAACGCTCTGCCATAATTGCCATCGCCACGAAGTCGTGGGCCGTATGTATTGAATAATCTTACAATTCGCAGATCAAGGCCATAGGTTCTGTTGTAAGCCATACATAAAGATTCACATAATCGTTTACTTTCGTCGTAACATGATCTAGGTCCAGATGGATTTACGTTTCCATAATAATTTTCAGGAGTTGGAAAAACAGTTGCCTCGCCATAGACTTCAGAAGTAGAAGTGAATAGAAGTTTTGCATCAGTTTTTCTGGTGAGTTCAAGAATTTTTTTAGTTCCTTCAGTATTCACGTCAATAGTTTGTATTGCATTATTTAGATAATCATCTGGAGAGGGTCTACTAGCTAAATGAAAAATATAATCAGGTTTTACATTAAGAGTGTTTTTTGTGATATCATGTTTTTTAAAAACAAAAGATTTATTCTTTAATAGATGTTTAATATTTTCAGCACGGCCAGAAGATAGATTATCGATACAATATACTCGAGCATTCTTTGCTATTAGAAGGTCACACAACCAACTTCCTAAGAAACCCGCACCTCCAGTAATCAAGAATTGTTTATTTGAGATACGAAATTTTTTGTTGTCAGATAGAAGGGTTGCTATGTCAGAATTTATTATGTCGCTCAATTACATCCAACCTTTAGTAGCAAGTTTTTTAGAAGATTGTTGAGCATGCCAATAAGTATCTGGTGTGCCAATATCAAGCCGTGTACAAGAATGATGATATTCATATCCCAAAACATCCATCTTTGAATCAATCATATACTGTATTGCATCAGTAATCTGTATTTCTCCTCCATATCCAGCAGGAATTTTCTTTAAAATTTTCATGACGTCAGGAGTAAACTTATTTAATGCCATAATAGCAAGGTTAGAAATTTTTTTCGATGGTTTTTCAACAGCTTGAATTACTTCGTATACCTTTTCATTTGAAGGAAGAGAATGTTTTTTTGTGCGTTTGCCGATTACGACACCATATGCACTTGGTTCAGAAATTTTTTCCAATGCTACAACACAATCAGATCTACTAGATAATTTATTCAAGACAGTAAGATGTTGTCTATTTGGTTGTACAATTAAAGTATCACCAGCATGTAAAATGAAATCATCGTTACCAACAAAAGAAGAAGCTAATGAAACAGCATGTCCATAACCTAACTGATGACTTTGATTAATCCAAGTAATATTTGATTTTTCTATGCGTTTGTAAAAGAATTTCATATCTTTATATGAAATATTATTTTTTTTGTTAGATAGGTCATCGAGATATTGATAATCTAGAGAAAAATGATCCTTAATAGCGCGTTTTTCTTGGCCAACAATAAAACAGAAATCACGAATACCAAAATCAAATAATTGTTCAAAGATAATCTGAACCATTGGTTTTAGTAATATATCGCCTTTAAACGAAGAGAAAACAGGGAGCATTTCTTTGGGTTGAACTTTTGTAGTAGGAAGTAATCGAGTTCCACGACCTGCTACAGGAATAACTACTTTCTTTAACACTATTAATCCCTATAATATTCTCATAATCCATTTATTTCAATGTATCATCAGAATATGTATGGAATACGACGTGGCTTTCGTAGGTTTAGGTTATGTAGGGCTTTCTACCGCCGTTTGCTTTGCAGATAGAGGAATAAATGTGTTAGGTGTAGATATCGATAGTAAAAAAATAAACAGGATAAAGAATGCAGATTCTCCAATTCATGAGAGATATATGAATGAATTACTAGAAAAAGCCATCAAAAAGAATAGATTATCATTAAGTAGAAAAGTGGCAGATGTAACAAAAGCAAAGATAATATTTCTTACAGTAGGTACACCAAGTCGGAAAAATGGTTCAATAGATTTGAAATATATAGAACAAGCATCAAAAGATATAGCCATTGCAATAAAGGATATAGAAGAATATTTTGTAATTGTTATAAAGAGTACCGTTGTTCCTGGAACGGCATTAAAGATAATAGATAATTTAGAAAAACATTCAAGGAAAAAAAATTCAATACACTTTGGAGTAATAGTTAATCCAGAATTTTTGCAAGAGGGTAGTGCGATAAATGATACATTAAGACCGGATAAGATTGTAGTTGGAGTAAATTCAGAGAAAGATAAGAAAATTATTTATAAATTATTCAAAAAAATCTATAGGAAGAATCTTCCCATAGTTTATACAACGCCAAGCAATGCTGAACTAATTAAATACGCAAACAATTCATTATTGGCAACGAAGATAAGTTTTATGAACTATATATCAAGAATAGCCGAACGAATACCAGATGGCGATGTGAACGAGATTAAATATGCAATTGGTATGGATAAAAGAATTTCTGAGTCATTTCTTAATGCAGGCTTGGGTTTTGGTGGATCATGTTTTCCGAAAGACGTTAAAGCATTAATTGCTTTTAGTAAGGAATTAGGTGTTAATTCAGAAATTTTGCAGTCAGTATTAGCGATTAACGATACGCAATTTATGAGTGTGTTTAATATTCTAAATAAAGAATTAGGCCAATTAGAAAGAAAAAGGATATCAATTCTAGGACTTGCGTTTAAACCTGAAACCGATGACATACGTGACGCTACGTCAATTAAAATTATCAAGAGATTGTTAGACAAGAAGGCTAAAGTCAGAGTCTATGACCCTATAGCAAATAATAATATGAAGAGAATATTTGGAAGTTCTATCACCTACGCGAAAGATTCAGAGTCTTGTATACGCAATTCAGATTGCTGTATTATTGTGACTGAATGGAAAGAATTCAAGATGCTCAAACCTAAAGATTTTATTCGATTGATGAAAAGGCCACTTATAATTGATGGTCGTAGAATCTTTTCGAAGAAACAATTCAACAAATTAGAATACCATGCAATAGGCTTGGGATAATCTAATTAAGATGTAAATAGTGATTATATAGTAATAAATGACTGTATTGAAAATCAATAAACGCATATTAAAAAAGATAATAAACCCAGCGTTAGAGCCTTATGAAATTGAGATAGATGCGCCAGAATTTACATTTTATGGAGCAAAGAATCAACCAGATTATGCAACAATAACTATAACAATGATTCCAGAAAAATCTATAATTGAGTTAAAATCTTTAAAGGTATATCTACAACAATATAGAAATCAAATTGCTTCGTATGAAAGAGTAATTAATGTAATTTATGATGATTTGATACATGTGTACAAACCAAAGAGATTGTTAATTGAGATGAAGTTCAAACCTAGGGGAGGAATAACGTCAAAATTGGCAATAGACTCATTCGAACGTGAATTATTTATTGAGCGAGAAAGGTAAATTTAGAATCATTAGAACAGTAAATGGAGTAAAATGCAGCTCGTGTCCACTTAAAGACGATAATGGAGGAGAACTGCCATGTTCATTAAGAGTAACAATGGATCCAAAATTTAGTTTTATAAGAGTAATTTGCGGATATTGTGACTTCAAGTCAAAAGTATATTATAAGGACATACTGGCGATAGAAGGAATTTTAGATGAACATGCAAAAGTAAAGAAGTTAGAATAAGTTTTTTATAACCAATCTTTATTGATAGGTTTCAATTCGAGAGTTGATTCATCTAATATACTATAAAGTTGGTTGGACAAATCAGATTCAGAAGAATTTGGTTGCCTTTTAGCAAGCATCATTCCATACCACATCTGATTTTTAACAAATTGGTTCCAGTTCAAGGCAGCATGATGAAGTAGTACAATGTCACTTTCAATAGTGTTACCCGCTATTCCAGTAATAGGCTCTCTACCAAAATATGGTCTGAGTTTCTCTTTACCTTGTAAATGTTTGATTAATCTTTTCCATAAAGTTCCAGCAGGATTAGGAAAATGAAGAGCGGGCGTAGAACGAACCAAGTAACTATTGTAGGCAAGAGAAGAAAATTTTTCAGGTCGGTCTACTCGATATTGTTCCGCGGTATTCCAAAGCCAATATCGACGAAATTTATACATTCCTACATCAGGATTATTGATGTAATCACGAATTGTTGTCTTAAATCTAGGTTCAAATGTTTCATCTGCGTCCATAAACAAAATCCAATCGGCATCGTGATTTTTTGCCATACGTAAGAGAGAATTCATATCGTTCCATTCAATACGAGATTGATTATCAGGATAGAAATTAGTTTCAACTACTTTGTTGCACCTTGCAATAATTTTTTTACTATCATCAGAAACGCAGCCTCCAACAAGAATAATTTCATCCACTATTTCAGACATATTCGTCAGACTAGAATCTAATATCCAAGAACAGTTTCCTCCAACTTGCATACAGCCAATTATTTTCATATAAACAGAATTCATGAAGATTCATATATAATGTATTGGAATTCCAAAGTATTCAATGAAGAACTATCTAATAGTAGGCGGCTCTGGGTTCTTAGGGTCACACGTAATTACTGAGTTACTAGAAAAACAAGCGGATGTTTCTGTATCAGATATAATTGGACCTAATTATGCAAATCGAATAGGAGATAAAATGGAGTCAATAAATTATATTTGGAAAAGTGCAGAAGATTTGAATGAAAAAGATATTACAGATATTGATTGCATATTATTTTTAGCAGCTCAGGCAGATGTTCCTCTAGTTCTTTCTTCTCCTAAATATTCGTTTCATACAAATACCGCAGGTTTGATA
>Ga0208113_1000085_pt1 | contig 43467 bp, 35 predicted proteins | sample Knorr_S7_td_NADW_FD_185598 | JGI IMG/M metagenome (GOLD analysis project Ga0208113, IMG submission 185598) | Marine microbial communities from Southern Atlantic Ocean transect - Knorr_S7_td_NADW_ad_2505m_LV_A (SPAdes) (version 2) | ecosystem: Environmental > Aquatic > Marine > Oceanic | place...
GGTTGTTCGGAGCGACAATAGCGAATTGTAGATCCGAACCAGGGATAGAAATCGAAAAGGCCCCTAACCAACGTCAGAGGCCCTTTCGTCTTAAGTCGACAGTTTCTGAAACCTGACAACCTTCATCAGAGACTAGTACTTGGAGGTCGTCTCCTCTTCCTTGGTCATCATCTCCAGGAGGGCGGGCTTGCCCTCTCGGTTGGCGGCCAGCGCTCGCTGGATGGCGGGGGCTATGTCGTCAGGAGATGAGACCCGCTCGCCGTAGGCTCCTAATCCTTGGGCAACGTTTGCATACTCGCCGCCCAGCTTGTTGGTGCCCCAATGCTCGGTGGCGTACGGGAAGTGGTCGTAGTAGTGAGTCATGACGCCGTTGTTTAGCACCACGGTCAGAATGGGAATCTCGGAGCGAGAGGCGGTCTCGATGTCCAAACCTGACATGCCGAATGCCGCATCGCCCATGACGTTTATGATCTGCTTCTCAGGAGCGGCCATCTTGGCGCCCATTGCTAGACCCAGTCCGTAGCCCAACTGCGTGGATTTGCCCCAGCCAAGGTAGCTTCGAGGGTTTAACGCAGGCCAGAAGGGAACGATCTGCTCGCGGGGATAGCCGGAATCGTGAGTCACAATGGCATCTCGTGGGTTAACGGCCTTCATAAGCTCGGTGAACACGCGGTATGGACTGATTGGAACCTCGTCAGAGTTCAGGTACGGGTTCCACTGGTCATAGTAATCTTTTTTGTCGTTTGCGATGTTGTCTCTGACGCCGTGCACGTCGCCACGGCCATGCTCGCCCAGCTGGCTCTTGGCCTCTTCGATCATCTGGCGAAGGACGATCTTGGCGTCGCCAACGGCGCCGAAGTCAACCCGGTAGTCCTTGTTGATGTCCTCGCCAGCGTTGGTGGATTGGGCGAGGGTCACGCCGGCGGGCATTGAGGCGTTGAAATTGGAGATCGTGAAGCTCGTGCCCATGCCCAAAACGAAGTCGGTCTTTTCAAGGGCGCGATGGCTCATCAAGGTTATAGTTGATGCGGCTGTGCCCAGAGCTAGCGGATGGTCTTCCGGGAACGCGCTCTTGCCTGCCAGCGTTGTCATAACAGGGACGTTGGTAAGCTCGGCAAACTCCACCAGATCGTCGGTGGCCTCGGCGTATAGCACGCCCTGTCCGGTGTTGATCACAGGGTAGTCGGCCTTGAGCAACGCGGACACCAAATCTCGCACGTCATCAGGGTTGGCCCCAGACTTGAAAGCGGTGACAGGCTTGTAGTTGTCGATGGCGCTGTCGGGAATCTCGGCGATCGCGGCGTCACGGGGGAACTCAAGCAGAACGGGCGCCGGCCTGCCGTGCTTCAACTGGCTGAACGCCATGCCCATGAACTCTGGGATTCGGTTCACCATGTTCATGTTCGCCATGTACTTGGTGATACCGCCGTAGTTCTTGACCGCCTCGAAGTTGGGGTGAACGTCGGTCCGCGTGCTGGGCTGTCCGCCTGGAATCAGCAGAATAGGGACGTTGTCCGCGAACGCCTGGGCCACGCCTCCGAAGGCGTTCTCGGCGCCTGGGCCGGTCTGCATGGTGAACACGCCGATGGTCTTGCCATTCTTCACACGGCTGAAACCATCTGCCATGTTAACGCCGGCCCGCTCCTGACGGCAGAGAATCGGGCGGATGCCCTCTCTCGCGCAGGCGTCTATGAGGGTCTGAGCAGGGAAGCATGAGAGCCATTCCACGCCCTCTTTCTTGAGAATTTTCGCTACTAACTGGTCACCATTCACTGGTTACGCTCCTTAGATTGTGTTGAAATCTCATATTCTGAATGCTGATTTCCGAAGGCTGATGGCTACCTCACCCTGATGAACTTCTGCACCCGTTGGCCCTGAAGCACCTCGCCGACGTAGATGTCTCCGTGGGAGTCCACCGCTACGCCGTGAGGAGCCACGAACTGCCCTGCGTCGTGACTGCTATCGCCACCCCAGCGGGCCAGCAATTCGCCTTCGCTGTCCACGATGCTGAACCTGTGACCCAACTCTGGCACATACACTTCGCCCTCGGGGCCGACTTTTACGTCGGTGGGCTGTTTGAAGCCGGTCCACATGGACAGAAACTCTCCCTCCTGGTCAAAGACCTGGATTCGTCCGTTTTCCCGATCACAGACCAGCACCTGTCCCTCGTGGTCAATTGCGATGCCGTGAGGCAGGTGGAAGTCACCGGGGTTCACCTTTCCGGGTATGCCCCAAGAGTCGATCAGCGCGCCGGTGGAATCGTAATGGTGGACTCGGCTGTTGCCATAGCCATCGGCGATGAACACGTCGCCGTTATCAGCAATGGCGGTGTTGGTGGGCAGGTTGAAGGGGCCAGCCGCCTGATGGACAACCCTGTCATCCCCATAACCGGTGTCCGAGGGGCGGTCCCGGGTGCCGAGGGTGAGCAGCAATTCCTCGTCGGGACTGTACTTCAGAACCACATGAGAGTCGCGGTCTGCCAGCCAGAGGTTGCCGTCCTGGTCGATGGTAATACCATGAGGACCGCTGAACTCTTTGTCCCAGGACTTGATGAAATTCCCCTCGCGACCATACACCTGCATCTGGTGGGCGCTGCGATTGAACAGGTAGACGTTGTCGTCCTTGTCAACGGCAACACCGGCGACCTGGTGGAACTCGTAGCCATCGGGAAGATTGCCCCAACCCTCGGCCAGTTCGTAAATATAATCTCCGCTGCCATACGACATGATGTGACCCCCTGTCTTGGTTCTCCCGTGGATACTTGGATAACGGTAATGAGGAATAATTCAACCCTGGCCCAGCCTCGCTCTGGACACAAAGTGGGGACTCTGCGCCATCGAATAACGGCGCGTCGCTAATATACGAGTTAGCGCATCGAGGGTCAAGTACGGGCAGGAGTTTCTGCTTCGAGCCTATGTTGGAAAAAGTTGTCGGAAAGTTGATAGTAGCAACGCCTGATTAGGATTAGCGCACCTACACGCTCCCATCAATCGACACGTCTAGGACTGCCGGAGCGCCGAGTTCCAGGGCTTCGCGCATGGCGGGGGCCAGGTCTGATGGGTCGGTGATGGTGCGTCCGTGGATTCCCAGGGCTTCGGCTATGCCGGCTATGGGCATAGGATTCGGAAAATCCATCTGCAGGTACTGGCTTTGAGGGTCTTCCTCTTTTAGCACCTGTTGTTTGTACACGTCCATATTGAGCTTAAGTATTCGATATGCCTTGTTGTTGCAGATGACGTAAACGACAGGGATGTTGGCGTTGGCCGCTGTCCATAGCGCTTGGACGGTCATCATGGAGCTTCCGTCTCCGATCACGCCAACGACAGGACGGTCGGGGTGCGCCAGTTTGATTCCCAGCGCGCCGCCCATGCCCCAGCCCAGCGCGCCGCCTCGCTCTCCGAATACGGACCCTGGCTGGTTGAAGTTGATGGCATCGTGAATAGCGTCGCGGCTAGTCACAGAGTCGTCGGCGATGATTGTGTCGCGGGGCAGGACACTGGCGATCTCGTGCATCATGCGTTCTGCGGACATGGGAGACATATCGAAGCGGTCCTGAAGCCTCTGGTCTCTGGCCTGACGCTGGGCGGCCCACTCGTCGGCCATTCGGAAATCGCGGCCCTTGGCGGCTTCCTGAGCTGAGCCGGACATGCTCGATTCCAGAGCTTCGGCCAGCTCTGCCAGCGCGACTTTGGGGTCGGCGGCGATGCCGATGTCCGTTGGCTCACTCTTGCCGATCTCTCGCTGGGCGGAGTCTAGGTGAATGAGCTTAGTTCCCTCGCTCAGGGCGCGGCCCTCGAAGTAGAAGAACCCCGAGAACACATTGGTTCCCACGGCCAGTACGACATCACTCTTGGACAAGATGGCCTGGCCTCCGGGCATACTCGCGCCGATTCTTCCCATGAAGTGTGGGTGGTCGGTGGGGAAGTTCATCTCTGAGTAAGAGGCGGCATAGACCCGCGCTCCGATAAGCTCAGCAACACGGACGGCCTCGGCGACACCGCCTGATTGAGCCAGCCTGTCGCCAACTACCATGACCGGACGCTCGGCATCGGCCAGCAGTCGGCTAGCGTCGGCTACAGATCGTTTGTCGGGAGATAGTCGGAAGTATCCAGAGGCCGAGGGGATGATCTCCATGTCTGCCTCGCCGTCCAGGGCGTTGGCAGAGAATCCCACGTACACGGGACCTGTTGGGGGCGTCTTGGCCTCGGTGAAGGCGCGGCGCATGACAGATGGAATCTGTGCAGGATCGGTGACCTCGACGCTCCACTTGGCGAACAGGCGGACCATCTCGGCAAGCTCCGAGCGACCTTCGGCCAGCTTACGGATGTCCTTGTTGGCTGAGGTTACGACCATAGGAGTGCCGCCCTCTTTGGCGTTGTGAAGAAGGCTGAGTCCGTTGGCGAGTCCAGTCTCGATGTGGAGATTGACGAAGGCAGGCTTGCCGGTCGCGCGGGCGTAGCCGTCGGCCATGCCCATCGCCGCGCCCTCCTGGCTGGTGAGCATGTACTTCAGATCGGGGTAGTCCTCCAGAGCGTCGAGGATCGGCCCTTCGCTGGTGCCGGGGTTGCCAAAGATATACTTGACTCCCTCGGCCCGAAGCATCTCCATCAGCCCTCGCTTGCCGGTCATCGTAGCCATGTTGTCTCCTTACGGAAGCTGTCAGCCTTCAGCTTTCAGCCTTGTTTAGCTGTGAGAATGCTCGTTCGGCGATTTGATTTGAAGAATGAGTCCATTTCGGATGTATTTATTAATTTGGCGGGGCGTTCGATTTCATAAGCTGAAGGCTGACTGCTGATAGCTGACTGCTAGCCAACCGACTGCATGATGTGTTCGATAGCCTCGGTGCGGAAGCGTTCGAGGTCGTCGGCGTTTTTGACCAGCGCTCCGAGGGTCTGGGCTATTATGTCGGGTTCCAGATTGTCGTAGTTGAGGAGGATCATGGCGTTGGCCCAGTCCAGGGTTTCCGAGATTCCAGGCACTTTCTCCAGACCGAACTCCCTTGCTCCTCTGACGAACTCGCAGACCTGTCGAGCCAAATCTTCATCGATGCCCTTGACCTTGTTTCGGACGATACGAAGCTCTTTCTCCAGGTCGGGGTAATCTATCCACAGGTATAGACACCGACGCCGAAGAGCGTCGGACAGGTCTCGCGTGCGATTGGATGTGAGGATGACGAGAGGTCGGTGTTCGGCTTTGATCGTCCCGATCTCGGGTATGGTCACCTGAAACTCGGATAGCGTCTCAAGCAGGAACGCCTCGAACTCCTCGTCGGCGCGATCGACTTCGTCGATGAGCAGAACTGGGGCCTTGTCCTTCTGGGTCAGAGCCGCCAGCAAGGGGCGTTCCAGAAGGAACGGCTCGCTGAATATCTGCTGCTCGCGCTCCTCTGTGCTTCGTCCGCTTTGCTCGTCCAGCTTTATCCAGAGCAGTTGTTTGGGGTAGTTCCACTCGTAGAGGGCAGTCGTCACGTCCAGGCCTTCGTAGCACTGGAGGCGGATGAGTTTGGTATCCATCAACTGCGCCATGACATTAGCGATCTCGGTCTTGCCGACCCCGGCCCGGCCTTCGATTAGAAGAGGACGCCCCAGAGATTGCGCCATGTAGATGGACGTGGCGATAGCTGGATCGGCGATGTAATCCGCTCCGGCTAGCTGGTCGATTATGTTAACGATGGGGTCTTGCTTTGCCAGTTTTATGCCTCTTAACAGCACCGCCCCGAACAATCGGGGCGGTGGCAGAATTCGATCTATCGCGCTACGGGATTGTCAGCCGGACTAGCCGCCATTTATGAGCCGCCAGACGTTCTCAGCCTTGGCGGGCATGTTCATGTGCTTGACTCCGAAGGGGGCCAGCGCGTCCACGACTGCGTTGATGACTGCTGGCGATGCCGCGATCGTTCCGGCCTCGCCTGCGCCTTTGACGCCCAGTGAGTTGGTGGGTGATGGAGTCACGGTCAGCGCCGTTTCGATGTTTGGAACGTCCGTGGCGTTAGGCACGGCATAGTCCGCCATGCTTCCTGTGATTAGCTGGCCGTTATCGTCGTAGACGGCCTCCTCCTGAAGAGCCTGACCAACGCCCTGGACCACGCCGCCCTGGACCATGCCTTCAACTATCATCGGGTTGATGATGTTTCCAAAGTCGTCCACCGCAATGTATCGCAACAGCTTGGTGTCGCCGGTCTCTCCGTCCACCTCAACGACTGCGATGTGGGTGCCAAAAGGCCATGTGAAGTTTGAAGGATCGAATACGGAAGTGGCCTCCAGGCCGGGCTCAATGCCCTCGGGCATACTGTCGTACCAGTGCGCGGCCAGCGCGATCTCGGCAAAGGTCTTGGCTTCAGCTGGAGCGCCCTGAACGAACATCTGGCCGTTCTCGTAGACCACATCTTCTGGGGCAGCCTCCAGCAGGTTGGCGGCGACGCGTTTTGCCTTCTCTTTGATCTTGTCTGTGCTCATTCGGATGGCACTGCCCCCGACGACCACGGAGCGGGAGCCGAAGGTCCCGACTCCCATCTGAACCTTGTCGGTGTCGCCGTGAATGATCTCGATGTCCTCTACGGGTATGCCTAGCTCTGCGGACGTCAGCTGAGCGAATGTGGTGTCGTGGCCCTGGCCGGTGGATTGGGCGCCGGTGTAAACTGTGACCTTTCCTGTGGGATGCACCCGAACCAGCGCGCTCTCCCAGGTCGGGGCGCGAGCGCCCAAGGTGTAGGCAACAGCTGAGGGAGCCATGCCGCAGATCTCAACGTAGGTGGACAGTCCGATGCCCAGATAACGTCCCTGCTCACGAGCCTCGGCCTGTTCTTTGCGGAAGTCTTCGTATCCCACCATCTCAAGGGCCTTGTCCAGCGCGGGTTCATAGTTGCCGCTGTCATAGGTCACTCCGGTGGCGATGGTGTGACCGTCCTCAAAGGGCGGTATCAGATTTTTGCGACGAACCTCCACCGGGTCCATACCGATCTCCAATGCGAAGCGGTCCAACATGCGCTCGATTACGTATGTCGCCTCGGGCCTGCCAGCGCCGCGATAGGCGTCAACTGGCGTGGTGGAGGTGAATACTCCTGTCACGTTGCACTGGAGGTTGTCTATCGTGTAAGGCCCAACCAGTATTAGTCCAAAGAGGTAGGTCGGGATGGCTGGAGCGAAGGTGGAAAGGTACGAACCCATATTGGCCTTCACGTCGACTCTGAGTCCTGTAATCGTTCCGTCGCTGTCGCCGACGATCTCTGCTTCGCAGATGTGGTCACGTCCGTGGGTGGTGGCAAGATAGTTCTCCTGCCTGCCCTCGATCCACTTGATGGGCTTGCCGAGCCGCTTAGCAGCTATCGAGGCGATGACCTCTTCAGCATAGAGGTATATCTTGGAACCGAATCCGCCGCCAACATCGGGAGAGATGACGCGTATCTGGTGCTCGGGATGTCCTGTGACTAGGGCCAACAGCAGTCTCACCAGGTGGGGAATCTGGGAGGATGTCCACATCGTGAGCTGGTTGGTACCGGGATTGAAGTCTGCTATGACAGCGCGTCCCTCCATGGAGTTGGGAATCAGCCGCTGGTTGACGATACGCTCGGTAACTTTCACCTGGGCGCTGGATGCGGCGGCGGCGAAATCACCACCACCGACCTCCCACTCGAAGGCAATGTTATTCGGCGCGTCGTCGTGAAGCTGGGGCTGTCCGTCCTGGATGGCTTTTTCCATGTCCACGACTGCGTCGAGCTCTTCGTAGTCAACCTCGACCAACAGCGCAGCGTCTGCGGCGGCGGCGGGGCTGTCCGCGATTACGGCAGCCACAGCGTCGCCTGTGTATCTCACTTTATCGACTGCCAAAGGAGGATGGGGAACCTCCTTGGTGTCCGGCACAACCCAACCGCAGATCAGAGAGCCAAGCTCCTCATGGAGTTGTGCGCCAGTAAACGTCGCCACGACGCCGGGAGCGTCTTGGGCCGCCGAGGTGTCGACGTTATTGATGTTGGCATGAGCGAAGGGGCTGCGAACAAGCGCCATGTGGAGCATGCCCACTAACTTAATGTCGTCAACATAAGTCCCTCTTCCAGTGATCAGCCGAGGGTCTTCCCGTCGCTTCATGCTTGCGCCTATGGCTGTCTGAGTAGTCACGGTGTCCTCCACATATTTACAGGGGTTCGATCAACTGCTGTGTCGGCCTGAGCAGTCGGGCCGTCAAATATATTCACGTTAATTCTGGGAATCCGTTGCTCGTCACTTGGAGGAAGCTGCCACCAAACCCTCCAAGTAGAGTCCAAGAATATCTGAATCCAGCCAACCAGCAATTCTAAAGACAAACACGCAGGAATACGCCTGGTACTCTACCTCACTACCACCCCTATGGCAAGAGTCCGGATATTCTGCGTGTGGGCGAATGCCGCTGATTCACAGTTCAGAGTTTTCGGATGACTGAGCCTAAGAACTTGAGCTTGTGTCAGAAGATTCCCAATGGTGAATCACGCAGAGTGGCAATAGCGTTGTTGGAGTGTATTTGAGCGCTTCAGGGTCCGATTGACAACATCACCAAGCAGCCGCAAACTCCGTGATATTTCAGGATGGCGTGGTCATGGAAACAGCGGATTCCATCTGGGAAATACCGGGCAAGGGACTTTCGCCTATTGCTCTCCGGGTGCTTCGTGGTTCCATTTAAGACCTTGAAGGTTTTGGTGATTTGTGGCCAGCACAAAAAAGCACACCAAGTACCTTACGGATAACTCGGATCGTGGGAGTTTCAACAGCCTTAACCCAAAAGGAGACGACCACATGTTAACCACAACGGTCATTGGCAGTCGGCCGAAACCTGACTCGTTGTCTTCGAGAAATCATGACACCTCCGGCTGGACAGTGGATCGCCATTGGGAATTCCGGCCGGAAGAACTAAAGGCCAAGCAGGGCGAAGCCATTGAGTGGGCGGCTCGCCAACAGGAAGCTATTGGTGTCGATGTCGTTTCTGATGAAGAGCAGCGTTGCGACAATTACGTTTACTATTTCTGCGGTGGTCTGGATCGGTTCGATTTCGATAATCGCGCAGTCGTCGACAAACGCTCTGAGGCTTGGAGTTGGAACGCTCCTGGGATCACGGGTTCAGTTGCGTCAGCCGGGGTTTTTCTCGTTGACGACTTTCGCTTCACACAGAACCTGACAGACCGCCAGATCAAAGTGACGATACCGGGTCTGATGACAATAATCGACTCGGTGAAAAACGAATATTATCGCGATGAATCATCGCTGGCAATGGATTTGGCTGCAGCCATCCTCAAGGGCGTGCGCGCTCTGGTGGAGGCGGGATGCCAAATTATTCAGTTCGACGAACCGGCATTAGCCCGGTACCCTAAGAAGATGATTGTCTACGGTATTCGTGCCCTGGAAGCATGTTTCGACGGCATCGTCGGTGTCACGACGGCAGTCCACATCTGCCGTGGTGCCCCGGTAGAAGGGTACGCCAAAGCCAACATAGATAACTACACTCGCATTGCGCCCACTCTTGCAATATTCAAGATCGACCAGGTCTCAATCTAAGGGTCGGGCCAGCCTATCGAACCACAGTTCATGGAGGCGTTCGGCGACAAAACGATAATATTTGGCCTGATCGACATCGGAAAACCCGAAGTTGAGACCGTCAGCGGAATAGAATCTCAGATCAGGCGGATTCTCGAATATGTCGGCCCCGACCGCCTCGCCTTAGGCCCTGATTGCGGGATGATTTTCTTGATCCTGACACGGCCAAAGCCAAACTGACCAATCTAGCGCTAGCCACTCATCCAGTCCGAGAGGATGTCTAACCTGGCTCGACAGGGAATCAGACGCCCATAATTGCGGCATAAGGCTGGAACATTGGCCCAAGCGCTCCACGGTGTTCGCATGCTGGACTTCACTGGGCCTTATGCCACCAGGCTGTTGGCGGACATGGGAGCCGAGGCCTTAAAGGTTGAGTTGGCCCACGCATGGGACCTTTATCGGATGATCGTCGGGTCCGGCAACATGCCTGACGGAGACAGAGGCTCCGATTAGTGGAACCGCTCTAATTGATTCATCACTCTGCACCATAGCAAGCACGGTATCAAACCCGACACCTGACACCCGGATGGCAGGTCAATCTTTGAAGAGCTTGTCAGTGTCAGCGATGTGGTGATCGAGAACTTCCGATGACCCAGTCGCACTTTGGGGCAGCATAACGCCTTCATTTTCAGACTTCTTCTCGACCTGCCACCATAGGTTATCGCGCAGTTGGAAGAGGGCGGAGTGACAGGCACGGAGCGTTCACACTAACCTTACGCCCCTACATTGTTGAACATACCTTCCTCTGGTATACTTGACCCCGGTTTCGGCTCCCGGGGCAGAACAGTGTTTCGAGGCCACGGACACTCGGTATTATTCTGATTATTGCAATCCCTGTGCGCGTGCCTCCTACCTCAGGATGTGACCTCCTGAAATACGTCAGTACGAGTGTGCCAGTTGGACGGCGACCGTGTGTTATTCCAGTGGCCGCCGTAGAACCAGAATTATACAATCGAACCTTATTAGAGATAGAGACCTGGAAAGGAGGCTGGCTATTGAAGTGGATTGATTACGCAACTCCCCATTCAGTAAGGGAAGCCGTAGACGTGTTGAGCGAGGCCGGTGGCCGTGCGAGGGTGATGGCAGGCGGAACAGACCTGTTGGTGGCTCTCAGGGCAGGAGTCTACGATATCGACCTGGTGGTTGACGGGAAGAACATCCCTGAATTGAACGAGATCACCTATGACCCCACGAACGGTTTGACCCTTGGCGCGGCTGTTCCCTGTTACAAGATATATGGCAACCAGGCCGTGGCCACCGCATATCCCGGACTGATCGACGCGGCATCGTTGATCGGTGGAACTCAGATTCAGGGCCGCGCCTCTCTGGGCGGAAACCTGTGTAATGCTACCCCAAGCGCCGACTCCATTCCTCCGATGATTGCGCTGAATGGCACCGCCAACATCGCAGGCCCCAACGGCAACCGCCAGGTCGCCATTGAAGACTTTTGCACAGGCGTCAGGCAGAATGCCCTCGGCTCAGACGAGATTTTGGTTTCGCTTCACTTCCCCGCCCCCGTTGCCAACTCCGGCGCGAACTACATCCGGTTCATCCCCCGAAACGAGATGGACATCGCGGTAGCAGGAGCAGGAGTGTCGGTGGTCCTGGATAACGGCGATATCAAAGAGGCTCGCGTGTCCCTGGCATCGGTTGCTCCCACGCCGCTGTTCGTTCAGGAAGCCGGGGACGCCATTGCTGGCAAACCTGCCAATGATGAGACTGTCCGAATAGCATCCGGCATCGCTCGTGACGCCGCAAGGCCCATCACCGACATGCGCGGCACCATAGAATTCCGTCAGCACCTGTGCGAGGTGCTTACCCGAAGAGCCCTTAACACGGCCATCGAGAGAGCTAAGGAGAACAACTAGATGCCAGGAAAGACCTACGTACAGACGAATATCAACGGCGAGCATGTGGATTTCCTGTGCGAGCCTCGGCAGAGCCTGCTGGAGTGTCTGCGCGACGTGATCGGCTTGACCGGCACCAAAGAGGGTTGCAACGACGGCAACTGCGGCGCCTGCACCGTCGAGATGGACGGTCGCATCGTGACATCATGCCTGGTTCTGGGCGTTGAGGCCGAAGGCAAGGAGATCACGACCATCGAAGGTATCGCCGATGGCAGCACGCTTCACCCGATTCAGCAGTCCTTCCTTGAGAATGCCGCTCTGCAGTGCGGCATCTGCACACCCGGTTTCATTGTGGCGTCCAAGTCACTGCTGGATCAGAACCCCGACCCGACAGAACACGAGATTCGCTTCTGGCTCGCAAACAACCTCTGCCGCTGCACCGGCTACGATAAGATTATCCGAGCGGTGCAGGATGCGGCTGTCAAGATGCAGGAGGCTTAACGAATGGCAACTACCAGAGATTACGAACCAAACGTCGTTCTCTCCAATCAGGACTACAACGTGGTGGGCACAAGGCCCCTTCGTCCCGACGGAGCCGACAAGGTGACGGGACGCGCTCTATACGGCGCAGACTTCGCAGCAGCTGGATTGCTGAGTGGCAGCGTCCTTCGCAGCCCTCACGCTCACGCTCGAATCAAGTCTATCGACACCTCCAAGGCCGAAGCTCTCGATGGCGTGCGCGCCGTCGTGACCTCCGCGGACTTCCCTCAGGGAGGCGAAGGCCCTGTCCTGTGGCAGCGTGACAACGTGCTGGCGTCGGATAAAGCCCTCTACAGGGGCCATGCCATCGCCGCTGTTGCCGCCGCCAGCCCTCACATCGCCGAAGAGGCTGTGAGCCTCATCGACGTTGACTACGAAGTCCTGACCCCGGTGACCGACGTTCAGTCTTCTATGAAGGGCGACGCGCCTATACTTCACGACAGCCTGATGACAGACGAGTTGGGCGAGAAGGCCGACAAGGCCAGCAACATCGCCTCACACTTCCAGCACGTCAAGGGCGACGTTAAAGCGGGATTTAAAGAAGCTGACGTGGTGATTGAACGAGAGTTCACAACCAAGACAGTTCACCAAGGCTACATCGAGCCTCAGGCCGCGACTGCTTTGTGGAACAACGACGGAAGACTGCACATCTGGTGCAGCACTCAGGGTTCCTTCGCTGCCCGCGACGCCTGCGCTAGGATTCTGGACATACCTGTCTCTCAGATTCGGGTCGTCCCGCTGGAGATCGGTGGAGGTTTCGGCGGCAAGATCGACGTCTATCTGGAGCCTGTGGCGGCTCTCCTGTCCAAGAAGACCGGAACGCCTGTCAAGCTAGTGATGTCTCGCGCCGACGTGCTTCAGGGCACCGGCCCGACACCCGGTTCTTACGCGAAGATCAAGATCGGCGCGAAGAAGGACGGCACAATCACCGCCGCCCACGCATACCTGGCAATGGAAGCCGGAGCATATCCCGGCTCGCCAGTGGGCGCAGGAGCCATGTGCGTGCTGGCGCCATACGACCTGGAAAACGCGCTTGTGGATGGCTACGACGTTGTCGTCAACAAGCCCAAGACCGCTGCATACCGAGCCCCCGGCGCTCCCAACGCGGCGTTTGCCGGCGAGCAGGTCATTGACGAGGTCGCCAAAGCAATAGGAATGGACCCAATTGACTTCCGCATGAAGAACGCAGCCAAGGAGGGCACCCGCCAGGTTCATGGCCCCACCTTCCCGCGAGTCGGATATGAAGAAGTCCTGGAAGCTATGAAGAGCCATCCCCATTACAATGCGCCTTTGGACGGCCCCAACCAAGGCCGGGGCGTCGCTGTGGGATTCTGGTTCAACATCGGCTTCGACTCCGCGTGCAACATCGCGGTAAACGCCGATGGCACCGTAACCTTGCAGGAAGGTTCCACCGACATCGGCGGGACGCGAGCATCCATCGCCATGCAAGCCGCCGAAGTGCTGACCCTCCCATACGAGAAGGTTCGTCCTACCGTGGTGGATACTGACACGATTGGCTTCACCGCAGTCACAGGCGGCAGTCGCACCACCTTCGCCACCGGCTGGGCAGCCTATGAGGCCGCTCAGGATGTCAGGACGAAGATGATTGACCGAGCAGCCCAAATCTGGGAAGTGGACGCCGACACGGTTGAGCTTGAAGACGCCGTGTTCAAGTCGAAATCCGATCCAGAACTCAGTATGACGTTCGCGGAACTGGCCGGACAGCTAGGCCGATCTGGTGGAGGAATCACCGGCACAGCCGCCGTCAGCCCCTCTGGAGTAGGCGGAGCCTTCGCCGGAAACATCGTGGACGTCGAGGTCGACCCGGAAACCGGCAAGACCGAAATTCTGCGGTTCACTGTCGTGCAGGACGCTGGCAAGGCTATCCATCCCAGCTATGTCGAAGGACAGATGCAGGGCGGGGCCGTTCAGGGCATTGGTTGGGCGCTCAACGAAGAGTATTACATGAGTGACTCCGGCACGATGGACAACGTCTCTCTGCTGGACTATCGCATGCCCACGAGCCTGGACCTGCCTATGATCGACACGGTGATCGTCGAGGTTGCCAACCCTGGCCATCCGTATGGTGTCCGAGGAGTGGGCGAAGCGCCGATTATCCCGCCGACGCCCGCTATCGCCAACGCTATCGAGAACGCCATCGGCACGCGCCTGTTCGCTCTGCCGATGAACCCCGCGGCGGTAGCCAAGGCCGTGATGGATAAGTAAGGACAAGACCTCTCTTGTAGAGTCAGACGTTTCGCCGTCTCTATCAGGATTGATCGAACTCCAAAGCCTGAGCGCCCGACCTCAGAATACCGAGGTCGGGCGCTCAGTGTTTGTAAAATGATCGAAAGGGAACACAATTGACCAAATCACAGTATATTATGGACAACGATTGGGTTTATTAGCGGGAACGGCTAGCTGTGTTTGAACATAACTTGGACCCTGGAACGATCAACGCTCTTGACGCTATCGGCGTATCGAGTGGGTGTGATTGCCTGGAGGTTGGACCCGGTGGCGGATCAATAGCAGAGTGGCTTTGCACAAAAATAGGCCCAGAAGGAAAAGTCACGGCAGTTGATCTAAATACCCGCCTCATCGACGTGCTTGAGTATGCAAACCTTGAGGCACGGAAACTCAATGTGGTGACCGAAGATCTGCCCCGACGCGAGTATGATCTTGTCCATCCACGATTTTTGCTGGCGCATCTTCCTGAGCGGGAATCTGTATTAGCCAAGTTGTCTCAGACGCTCTGGCCTGGGGGGAGGATACTGGTCGAAGAACCCGATTTCGGCACGATGGAACCAGACCCCTCAGGAGAAGCTTCGATGCAACGGTTGTTCAAAGCTGGAATGGCTGCAATTCACAAACATTTGGATAACTGAGGTGTGGACAGGCATTTTGGGAGTCGGCTGTTCGGCAAGTTGAACTCACTGGGGGTTACTCATGTGAAGGCCGTTGGTCGCTCCATTACGACGCAGGGGGGAACGCGCGAATCGAAAGAGATGTCCTTGACTACGGAGCAATTACAGGTAGGTTACATAGCCACAGGGTTGATTTTTGAACGGGAATATTCGGAGTTCAAATCTCTATTCGATGATGAGAGCTTCTCCTGGCGTTTTAACCTCATGACTTCAACCTGTGGTCAAAAACCAGAATAACCGATACTGGCAACTCAGTAGGTTTATACGAGGAATGAGCGCAACACACGGCGTCACGTCATGAGACAACCCAGTGTGATTCTGATTGGGGGGCCTTCGATGATCGGCAAGACGACGATAGCCCGCAGGCTCGCCGCAAGGCTGGACTATGGGACGATGTCGACAGACGACCTGGGCCAGTCTATAAGGGACGTCACCACTCCCGACTCTCACCCAAACCTTCATCTCATGAGCGGGATCGACCATCGAGAATACTACGTGTCGCGTTCGACCGAGCGGTTGATTCGGGACGCCGAGAATCAACCCCAGGCCTCATGCCTGCCGTCGAAGCAGTTATCCGCCGCACGCGGACTGGGCAGGCCCCATCGTCATCGAGGGCTGGACGTTGATGCCCGAAGCCGTCGCAAATCTAAACCTTAGAAGCGTTGAGTCGTTGTGGATGGTGGCTGAGGACAGCTTTCTGGAGCAGAGGATTCGAGCGAACGAGGATTTCTGGCACGGCGTATCTGACGAAGAATTGATGATCCAGTTGTGCCTGGAGCGAAGCATCTGGCACGACTACCGCACTAGGGCAAGAGCGGAACAGCTTGGGATGAAGGTCGTCTATGTTTAGTCTAACGCGACGCCTGACGATCTATGCGACCTGTGCCTGCGAACGCTGTGAACATTGCCATGCGGTGCTGCGGCGAAGCATCTGGTCGCGTGTGAGTCAGCCGTTGCCTATCTGACGTCAGAATCAATCTTCGAAGCCCCCCTCTCGGAATGGCAGGCTAGCCCACAGCTAAAAGCTGATTGCCGACGGCTCCCTGACACCTGAAAACCTGATACCCACGAACCTATTCCGGAATCCACTTAGTAGCGTCGGCCCGCAACTCAGCGCGGAAGTCGGGGTGAGCTATGGCGATTAGCGCCTCGGCCCGTTCTCGATGGTTCCTGCCTGCAAGCTCGGCGATGCCGTACTCGGTCACGATGGTGTCCGCCCAGAAGCGGGGGATCGTCACGATCTCGCCCTCGGCGAATCTGGCGACGATTCTCGAAATTGCGCCGTCTGCAGCAGTTGAGTAGAGCAGAGTTATCGCTCTGCCGCCTCTGGAGTAAAGAGCGCCCATGTGAGTCTCGGGCTGGCCGCCGATGCCGTTGTACATCTGGCCCCCGAAAACGCTCTCGGAGTTTATCTGTCCGACGAGATCAACGCTCAGGGCGTTGTTTAGGCCCACCTGCTGGTGGTTCTGGGCGATGAGCCAGGGGTCTAACAGATAGTCTGGCTCGTAAAGCTCAAAGGTCGGGTTGCCGTCGATGACTGCCAGGTCTCGGTCGTCTGACCCACTCCAGGCGACTGCGACTGCCTTGTTCTTGTGGATGGTCTTGCGGCTGCCGTTGATGACGCCCGAATCCACCAATTGCGCGATACCGGGAACAGTAAGTTCCGAGTGCAGGCCCAAATCCAGCTTGTCGTCGAACACGCCCAGTTTGGGCAAGTATGTAGCAGGCGTTCCCACGCCGATCTGAATTGTGGAGCCGTGTTTTATCAGCTTTTTGACGTTCTCAGCGATAGCCACAGCCGCAGGAGGAGGGTCGTCGAGCCCCAGAACCGTCTTGAGGCGTTGGACGTCCAGCACACTAAACCGCGAGGCCATTGGAGCCAGCCTGTTGGGGTTCACCTGCTGGATTATCTGCTCCAGCGCGATGCGCTTTTCGTCCTCTAGCCCTGAAACCATCTCTATCAGAGTTTCACGGGTGGCCTCTGGCGGCTCAATCTTCACCATCTTGTCAAAGGAGCTTACAGGCAGGAAGCAATCGCCAAAAGTGCGGATCATGCTGGGATTGACCTCGGCTATCACCTTGTGCGCCCTTCGAGCGTACGACCGTTTGAACCAGGAGTGAGGGCCGAACCCGACCATGCCGTTTTCGTCAGGAGGAGCGGTGGTGACTAGCACAGTGTCGATCGGTTTGGCATTATCGGGGCGTTCGTCGTTGGTCTTGAAGGTGAGAGAGAATCCCAGCGGCAAGTACGGCGCGATGCCTTCGTTCTCATAGGCTCTGGCGAAGGGCCCGATGAAGTTCTCAACCTCGACATGGAAGCCCGCATCCAGCAGAGCGCCGACGTCGAACCCAGGGGCGGATATGGAAATCGTCACATCCGACAGGTCAGGGCTGCGAGCAATGAGCGCGGCCACAAGTGTCATTGGCTGTTCAGTCAGCGGTATCACCACTCGGTCGCCGCTCTTGACGATGGACACCGCTTCCTCAGCGGAGGCCAGTCTGCTTGCGTAATCGTCCCGCCACGTCATACGTGTGCCCCCTGGAATCGTCGGGTTATTGGAAGATCGTGTTGCGCGCCGTCGCGCCCAAACCCGTCTTATGAGACGAGATTCTGCCATGATACAACAAGGAGGCTAGAGTAGGCATTGAGTGTCAACGATCCAGCCCACGATGAGGCGAGGATCGAACAGGGGGTCAGTTTCGGATTGACGTCAATCGCTGTCCAGTAGGGCGCGGACTTTCAGGGACATCTCGATCATGGTCACGGGCTTCTGCATGAACCCGCCTTCCGGCTCCTGGATTCCGCCGCCTTTGGCCATGTCATCGAAATACCCTGACATGAACAGGATTTTGCTTTTAGGATGTACTGACTTGAAGTGTTCCGCCAACTCGCGGCCTCTCATGGCCGGCATGACCACATCCGTCAGCAGGAGGTCGACATCGTCATCGGCGTCGTTCTCGATCACCCTGAAGACGTCTTCGCCATTGACGGGTTCCAGTACTTTGTAGCCCTCGCGTTTCAGCGCTTGGACCGTAAGCTTTTTCACCGACGGCTCGTCCTCGACTAATAGCACGGTTTCGGTCCCTCCGAAGAGGTCGCAAGGAGTCTCTGTGGGTTGGAGGACTTCACTGGATTCCTTGACGCGGGGCATGTAGATAGTGAATGTCGTGCCTTCGCCGAACTTGCTTTCTACGCTGACGTGGCCGCCGTTCTGTTTGACGATGCCGTAACAGACCGAGAGGCCAAGTCCCGTCCCTTCGCCCACCTCTTTAGGGGTGAAGAACGGATCGAAAGCCCTTGAAGCGACCTCTTGAGTCATGCTTATGCTGGTGTCAGTGACCTTGATCGCCACCGCCTCTCCAGACCCCAGGGTGGACTCCAAGCCGACCCCTTCCTCTCCCATAATGACATCCATCGTCTGGACGGTCAACTTGCCGCCGTGGCGCATGGCGTCGCGTGCGTTGACAGCCAGGTTTATGAGCACCTGCTCCATCTGTCCTGGTTCCACTTTGACAGAACCCGCGTCGGGGGAAGTCTCCAGAACCAGGTCCATATGCTCGCCGATGAGCCGTCTGAGCATCTTGTCCTGGTTGACAACCTGGTCGTTGATTTTCAGCACTTCAGGCGCGATGGATTGACGCCTGGAAAAGGCCAACAGTTGTCAGGTCAACTGTGCGCCGCGCTCTCCGGCTTTCTGCATCTTCTCAAGATAGGTGATGTCCAACCGGCCCTCAGAGGAGTTCTGCATCATCGCAAGCGGGGAGTATCCGATGACTCAGAAATCCTCGGTCTGTTGAACTTCTTCAAGTGCTACCGCGCCTACGTGCGAGCGAAAATCAATCTTCTGTGCCTGGACGACCCTCAGATCTCCAGTAGAGAGAAAAGCCAAGCCTTGATCACAGCCTACACCTATCTCCATTTGGCCCACTCCTACACACAGATCATGCCTGTCCCGACAATGGCGTTGGTCGGCGGGTAGACGGGGACTGGAAGGACGACGCTCAGCGCAGCGCTGGCTCGGCGCTGGGGAATGAAACACACATCATCCGACGTGACCAGAAAGCAGCTTGCAGGCGTGCCGTCCACAGAACACAAGAACGAGTCTTGCGGCCAAGGGTTGTGTTCTGAAGCTTTGTCTGAGGCGACGTGCTCGGCAATGCTCCGCGAAACCGCTGAATCCTTGGGTCTCGGGGGCGTTCGGTTGTGATGGACACCTCGTTTATGCGTCAGAGTGACAGAGAGCAGGCGTTTGAAACCGGACAGAAGGCAGGCACGGCGGTGTGGTTTGTGGAGGGTTATGCCTCAGAGGATGAGACTCGCAGAAGGTTCGCAATCAGGGCGTCGGACGATCATGCAGTCTCCGATGGGCACCTGGAGTTGGAAGCGCAACAGGAATCAGGCTGGGAGCCGACTTCCACCATTCCACGGTCTTCAAGATTGGTTCTTGACACCAGCGGGAAACTGGAAAACGTGATCGTGTGCCTGTTGGAGAAACTGGACATCAAGTTCTTGGAGTGTCGCGCCGACGCCCCTTCGTGATGGCGGATCAGGCGCAGACACTCGGCCAAAACACACCGCAAGCCTTCCCAGGCGAAGATGAACTTCCTAACAACGGTGAGGTTGCGACACCTTGTGCTGTTTGAATTGGCACATGAAGCGCCATTGTTTGGTACAATCGCGCCACTGCCACCCAACTTGCGCGAGCTAAAGTTTCGAGCAACAATTTCGGCTGTGGGTATTTTTCAGTGAGACGAACCGTATGCCCCCAATAAGAGATCAACCTGTCGGCGCTACCGAACCGCGTGCCCTGCCTTCTAGGGCGGCCCGCAGCATGGATATAGACTTGGCGGTCTTCATATTGGCTGATGGGTTCAGAGCAGATGTCCTTCGAGCGTTGTGCGAGTCGGACAAAATGCCGAACTTCTCACGATATGTGTTGCGCGAAGGCTCTCACGTCGAAGGCGTGACAGTTCTGCCATCTGTCACGGACGTTGCCTATCTGCCTATGCTTACAGGGCAATATCCGGGAGCCGCGAACATGCCAGGTATCCGATGGGTGGACAAATCTCGGTTCACGGCAGGCAATTTTGTTGTTTCCGGTCACCGTTCTTACATCGGGCCAGCGCACTTCCGGTTCAATGAAGACCTGCCTGATTCGCTGGAAACACTGTTCGAGTTGAGCCCAAATTCTATGGCAATTCGCAGTGACATCCATCGCGGGCTGCCGTCCGGCTCAAACCGCTTCTACGGAATGTCCTGGCCGCTCATGTTCCTGTCCCACTACTTCAAGCGATCGGACTTCGTGGACAAGTTTGCGTTCAACAGTCTTATTAAAAGTCTCAATGGCAACGCCAGCGACCTGCCCCGGTTCATCTTTCTTCCGCTCCTAGGCGTGGATACAGCATCCCACGCTCACGGGCCACACCATAAGCGGACAATTGACGCTTACCAGCGGATCGATGGAATCATAGGTTCCATCGTAAACCGGTTGAAAAAATTCGGCGTTTGGGATCGCACCCATCTCATGATCGCCAGCGACCACGGCCATAGCCAGACACAGGACCACTTGGATTTGACCAGATTGGTGTCAGAACTTGGATACAGCGTGTTCGAGCACCCCAGCATATATCCGCGTAAACTTGACGCCGCGGTCGCGGTGTCTGGCAACGCTTTTGCCAATGTCTATGTGGCATCGGACGGCAGGTGGGAAAGATCCCTGGTTGGCGACGAGTTGGAGCGCGAACACCAGCGATTGCTGGAAACACTTCGGCACCGGCCCGAAGTCGAGTGGGCCGCTTATCGCCACGATAACGGGGCCGTAAAGATTATTTCCGATTCAGGCACAGGCCTGGTGCATCGGAAGGGCGAGCGTTTCATATATAGCTATGAAGGGTCAGACCCCCTTGAGCTTGGGTTCTCCAGCGCGAGCGTTCACGAGTCTGAAGCTCTGGAACTCACAATCGACGGTCGATTTCCCGATGCGTTGGAGCAATTGTCACAGATATTCACCAGCGAACGAACTGGGGACCTGGTGGTCACATCCAAGCCCGGCTACGATCTCAGAGGCAAACGCGAATGGCCGGAGCATCGGTCGTCCCACGGAGCGTTGTGTCGAGAGCACATGAAGGTCCCTATTCTGAGCAACCGGCCTCTGTCAGCCTCAGGGCCAGTGCGAACGGTGGATATATTCCCGACGATCGCTGAATCTCTTGATCTGACATCCACGAAGCCGATCCCAGGGCGCAGTCTGTGGTAATCAACCCTGTGTTCCAGCGCAGGGTGATGCAGCCAGCCCCATTGCTGCTGGCAGGAATTATCGTCCCCGCCCTGATATGCACGCTGATAACGCGTCAGTATTTTCCTGACTGGTGGCAAATATCGGTTTTTTTCTGGTACTCGATTCCCGGCAACAGTTTTCTCTGGCTGCCACACGAGCCTGCCGTCATCTACGCAGGGGCCATCTACCCTCCACTCTTGGTCGCCGTTGTTGGAGGATTCGCCACGATGTTCGCTTCCACGATCGACCACGCGTTGTTCACCAGAGCGTTCCAGATTGACCGAATCGCAGCCGTCAAGAAGGCCTGGATAATGAGAACAACGACGAACCTGTTCAACCGGGCTCCCTGGTGGACCATCGTGTTTTTCGCGTTAACACCGGTGCCGTTTTACCCTATTCGGCTGGTCGCGCCGATGGCGAACTATCCCATGTTCGGATACGTCTCAGCAATAGTCGTTGGTCGGATACCTCGCTACTTTCTGCTGGCGATGGGTGGCGCATGGGCGCACCAACTCACGCGATCAATCTGGCCCTGGTAGCCGTCTCCTCACGAACCTCCATAGCTAGCCCACGCTGGTGTTAAGTTCGGGCTATCAATATTCGCGATTCTTCCACCATCCTCCGCCTTCGTGCGGGGAGCACAGACCTACCCGTCTCCAATCCCAGGACTACCCGTTGCTTACTCTGACGGGTGTTATCGCTGGAAGCTCTGTGGCCTAGTATGACTATAGGGTCAAGTTAGAGTTTCGCCGGTGACTAACAGGCACAGCGAAACCAGAATCCAGAGTCTGAATCGGAAAGGAGTCGAGACGATGACCAAGATCATTGAAGAGAAGGTGATGGCAGAGGTTGAAGAGACCTTAGACACAGGTGAGATGAGGCGCCAGCCACAAGAACAAACCAGTCCGAGGCAAGTATTCGCCTCGGACTGGTCGCTAATTGCGTGTGCGTATTCATGCCGCCAACATCGCCATGTTGAGCGGAGCGAAACATCTGGTCGCTTACAGATACGACTGTGGTCTACGTGCGACCAGATTCTTCGTCTGCGGACTCAGAATGGCTCGTTGCTGACGGCTGAATGCTGACAGCTACCCCTAACTAAGATTCTCGCCGAAGAACGCGAGGGTCTTGCCCCAGGAGTCCATTGCCTGCTCAGGACGGTATGCTGGCCGGTCGTAGTACCAGAAGCCGTGACCCGCGCCGTCGTAGCGGTGGAACTCGTAGTTCTTGCCCGCCGCCTTTAGCGCTTCTTCGTGCTGGTTGACCTGTTCTGGAGAAGGACTCTGATCGTCGTTGCCGAAAATCCCTAACAGAGGAGCAGAGAGGCCGTCTGTCATGTCGATGGGGGCTTTGGGCTGTGCTGGAGACAGATCGTCGGCGCCCATTACGACCCGACCGCCCCAGAGTTCCACAGCCGCGTCGAATCCGTCGGCTCGGCAGGCCACCATGAAGGTGTGGCGTCCGCCGGAGCAGCTTCCGATGATCCCGACCTTGCCGTTGGTGTATGGCAGGGCTTTCAGATAGTCTCTCGCCGCTTCGCAGTCGCCAAGCACGCTGTCGTCCGACACGCCGCCCTCGCCACGCGCCGCCGATGCGATGTCGTCGGGCGAACCCTGGCCGAACCTGGCGAATAGGTCAGGACAGATAACGACGAATCCCTGATGAGCGAACCGACGGGCGAATTCTCTGTACAGCTCGTCCCAGCCTGGCAGATGGTGAATTAGCACTATGCTAGGGTAGGGGCCAGACCCAATGGGCCGCGCCGAGTAGGCGTTGATCTGGTCTCCGTTATGACCCTTGATGGTGACCGTCTCGGCGATCATACCCTCGTAGTCAGCCGTGTTGAACTGGTTCCACATAAATAACCCTCCCTCGTGTGGACTGGTGAATCTCTAGCCGAAATTCGGAGTGTGACTCCGGTGGCTAGTGGGTGCGAGTGTAACAATGCAGTCGTGAACGGTCAACTGGACGAGGTTTCAGGGATCAGGTGGTCAGGGGTCAGGTGCGTGGGTCATGTCCATGCTGAGTCCGCAAACGAAGTATCTGGTCGATAGTAGAACAACAGTTGGACCACAGATGCCCAGGCCCCTCATGTAAATACCCTGAATCCTGACTACCTGAAAACCTGACGTCTCGAAAAATTCCCTCCAACATATTGTCGAAACACCAACGTCATGCACAACATTATGTGTAGTTTTAGACATATGCTAAACATAGTCCGAATGATATTCTTTCAGGAGGGTATTGATATTAGAACAATTGTTCTGTACAATCAGAGTCATCTGGTCTTGAATTATTTGACCTTGATGTGTAGATGAAACGCAAGCTGTGACCAGCGACGAGCCGTATAGCAGAATTTTCAAGATACGCCGAATTTAATACAGCGATACAACGGCAGGGAGGACTATAGCCTCTCCTCAACAGTAGTGAGTCTGATCGACATGTTCAGGCAGGCCCGGATGCTTTCAGGCCATCGGTTGTAGGCAACTAGAAAAATTCTGTAAATGCGGAGCACACATGAAAGTCGCCTGTGTTCTGGTAACTCACCTGCCGATGAAGGCGGAGCTTATGCGCCGGCCTGACCTGCGAGACAGGCCCGTCATAGTCACTGAGGGGCCGGACTCCAAAGAGGTCGTGTTGGACAGCTCGCCAGAGGCAAAAGGCGTTGTTCCCGGCATGCCCCTCCAGGAGGCAATGTCCCGAAGCAAAGCCGCCGTGCTTTTGAGGGTCGACGCTTCGCACTATGAGAGCGTGTTCACCAAGATGATTGCCTCCCTATGCCAGCGCAGTCCGCTGGTGGAGAAGGGAGAGATGGGTTGCGCCTACGTCGGCCTGGACGGGCTGGAGAAGATGTACGGTGGCGAGACCCGTCTGGTCGCCTCCGTGCTCAACGCCGTGCCCCACAACCTGAACCCCAGAGTTGGCGTCGCGGGCGGCAAGTTCATGGCATACGTGGCCGCGCTGTCCGGTCGTGGAGGCCAGGCGACCAGGGTGTCCGAGGGCGGAACGGCGAGCTTCCTCAGAGACCTGACGGTGGACGCTCTGCCCATGCCCTGGGAGGACAGGGCGCGACTGCGTCGCTTCGGAATCCACACCATAGGCCATCTGGCGTCTATGGAGCTTGGCCCTATTCAGGCCCAGTTCGGTCCCGCCGGTCGTCGAGCGTGGGAGCTTGCCAACGGGCGAGACCTCAGCCCGCTGGTACCCCACAAGGCCATCGACGCGGTGAACGAGTACGTCATATTCCCTGCGCCCACCGTCACCCTGGACGCCCTGTTGGTGGCGACTGAGCTTCTGCTGGGACGGGCCTTTGCTCGTCCGGCCCTCAGAAGCCGGTACGTCCGAATGGCGACTCTGGAGGCAAAGGTCATGCTGGGCGCTCCGTGGATTCGAGGCGTCGCCTTTCGGGACGCCGTGGGCGGCAAGGAGATGGCGACCCGCACCCTTCGGGCCACGCTGGACGGCACAGTATTGCCCGGCCCTCTGGAAGACCTGGGCCTCACGCTGTCGGGCCTTACCGGAGAGTCGGGAATCCAGGCCAGCCTGTTCTCCGATATGCGACGTCAGGAACAGCTTCGAGAGATGATGCGACAGATGGAGGTTCGCCTGCGCGCCAAACCTCCTGTATTCAAGGTAAAGGACATAGAGCCGTGGTCAAGAATCCCAGAGAGACGCCAGGCGTTGGTGCAATTCGACCCCTGAACCCGCCCGTTCCGATAGTAGTGAGGGAGGATGAACATCACAGACTGGAGACCGTCACGCTGGGTCGGAACCGACTCCGTGTTGAAAACACCGAGGACCAGTGGGAGATAGACGAGGAATGGTGGCGGATTCGACCCACGTCTCGTGCCTACTACGACGTCCTGCTGGAGGACGGCCAGACTCTGACGATATTTCGGGACGCCGTGAGCGGGAAATGGTATCAGCAGCGGTATGAGTAGCCGTCAGATATCAGCTTATGGTGTTTTGGAATGTTGAGTGAAGTCGGAGAACAGCAGCTTGGCTGACGGCTGATAGCTGATTGCTGAAAGCTAGGAAAGGAGGCATACGAAATGACTCGCGACGAGTTCAAGAGTCACCTGGAAGAGTTGCAGCGCATCCTGTCCAGTACTTCGGAATACTACAAAATATGGTTGCAGCTACAGCCAACTGAAAGACGAATCGAAATCCTCAACCGTTTCAACGGGTTCTTTGTGCCTGTGCGTCAGGCGCTGTTCGAGATGATGTTTATTCACGCCGCGAAAATATTTGAGCACAATTCTGAAACTATCAGCCTGTGGCGGTTGGTGGACACCGGCAAGCAGGACCCGTCGCTGGTCCCATATGCAGAATAGGATGATCTTGACAACATATCAACTCAGCTATCGCCCCACGAAGCCAGCATATCGAATGCGATTGCGAAGCTCAGCGATTATCGCTCGGCTCACATGCAGACAGTTTCATCTCAGAGAACGCCCCTCACAGAAGAGGAGTTCGAAGGACTGATCGAAGACATCTAGGCTGTGATCAACCGGCTGTCAGCGATTCATGATCGAGAGCATGATGATTGGAGGCTTCAGACAGACCGCTCAGCCTGGGAGACGGCTAAGATTCTCGATGTCCTCCAGTAGGATAAAGATCTCATGGATCGTGGTGTGTCGGCAATGTTCATAAGAATTCACGATGAAGGAGAACGAAAGGACGCCGATTCTGAGACTACAGAATAAGGGGTCAGGTTTTTGTGATTTACATAATGTCATGCTGAGAGAAGCGAACCATCTGGTCGTCAGTCTGCCAACACCAGCGTGGGTATCGCATAATAATATGAGGACTCACAGCACAGTCTCAAGCCTGAAATTACCCCCATCACACCGGAGCTATGCATGACCGATTCAACGACCGCTCAGACATCATTGCATGTGATCGTCGTGGGCGCGGGCGCAGCCGGAATATCCGCAGCCCGCAGCCTTCAGGACACCGGCTGTCGCGTCACCATCCTCGAAGCCCGCGATCGTATTGGCGGTCGGGTCCAGACAGCGTATGATCTGGCGCCTCATCCCGTCGAGTTGGGAGCAGAATACATTCACGGTGCCAACGTCGTCACCTGGGACATGGTCAGGCAGTTCAACCTCACGACTGTGTCAGACGTCACCAAGGATGACTTTCACATCTACTTCGGCGACCGTATCCATAGCGGAGACGAAAAATCGCGCATCCCGTCGTTTCACCTCGTGGATACCTATGAGGACATCGCAATCGACTGGGTTGAACAGGGGCGCCCCGATGCCAGCGTGCATGACGTGGTCACAAAGTGGGCAGAATTGAACAACGCCGATCTGTCGCCTGACTTGCAGCGACTGGTAAATAGTCGTGTCAGCGTTAGAGAAGGCGGTGATTGGGCCCGACTGGGCGTGCATGGAATGTATGAGCAGAACGATAACCCCGGAGGCAACTTCCGAATCAAAGAGGGGTACACTGCGCTCCTGGAGCAAGCTGTAGCTGGCCTGAACGTGACGCTCAACACTCCAGTTCAGAGCATCTTGTGGTCACAAGATGGCGTCCAGATACACTCGACCACAGGACAGATATTTGCCGCCGACCGAGCGCTGGTGACATTGCCGCTCGGTGTGCTTCAGGCGCAGGACGTGCGTTTCACGCCGTCGCTGCCTCCAGAGAAACAGGCCGCCATCAACGGCCTGGGCGCGGGGCATGTGGACAAGATCGCGATGCGTTTTCGAGAGCGCTTTTGGCCGCAGGATATGGCCGGGGTCCTGACCACGTTGCAAAGCCAAATTTGGTGGCGTCCGGGCTGGAGGCGTGATGATGAGGCTCCTTTGTTGATGGCGATAATCGGAGGCGACGCGGCGCTTCATTTTGAATCGCTGGGCGCTGACGCCGTTCCAGAGGCTCTCGATCATCTATCGGCCATGTTTGGCGAGAACGCATGCAAGCATTTTGAAGCCGGTCGATTCATCTCATGGGGAACTGACCGATGGTCGAAGACGGGCTACTCTTACGGACTGGTCAAAGGGGCGGGCCTCCGCGACCAGTTAGCCCAACCGGTAGATGATATTTTGTTTTTCGCCGGAGAGGCCACCCACGTCACCCATTCAGGAACCGTGCATGGCGCCATCGAGAGTGGCGCACGTGCGGCGCATGAAATTCTGAAACCTGAAAAGCTGAAGGCTGACATCTAGAAATGTCCTACGTTGAACTTCACTGCCACAGCAACTACTCCTTCCAAGAAGGAGCATCCTCCATCGACGAGATGGTGTCGAGGGCTGTCGAGCTTGGATACCCAGCCCTGGCCCTCACCGACCACGACAACCTGTGCGGGACGATGGAGTTTGCTCAAGTGGCCCGCAGTCTGGACATTCAGCCCATATCCGGCGCCGAAGTCACGACTGAAGCAGGCGGACACCTGACCTTCCTGGCATCAGACCGCACTGGATACGGCAACCTGTGCCAGCTTGTCACCTTCTCTTATATGGACGCCGAACGTCGAGACCCCAAACTCAGTGACGCTCGACTGGCCGAACACTCTCAGGGCGTTATTCTACTTACGGGGTGTTGCAAAGGCCTTATCCCTAGTCTGGCATCCCAGGGCCGGATGGAGGAGGCCGAGACCGTCCTTCGGCAGTACGTCGAGTGGTTCGACGCCGACAACGTGTTCGTTGAGCTTCAGCAGAACCTGGTCTATGGCGACACCAGGCGCAATCGGCGGCTAGTGGAGTTGGCTCGGCAGGTCGGAGTGTCGGTTGTCGCCACCAACAACGTCCACTATCACACGCCGGACCGCCACCGGCTTCAGGACGCGCTGGTCGCCATCCAGCACAACAAGAGCCTGGAGGAGACCCACCAGGAGCGCAGGCCCAACAGCCATTTTTATCTCAAGAGTCACGCTCAGATGACCGCGCTGTTTCGTGAGATTCCAGAAGCTATACAAAATACGCTGGTGGTGGCCGAGCGTTGCTCATCCTTCGACCTGACCCGCGACCTCAACTACAAGTTTCCTGACTACCCTGCGCCTGACGACCATACTCCCCTCAGCTACCTGGAAAAGTTGTGCCACGAGGCCGCCCTCCGACGCTACGGCCGCATCAACTGGCGGGTTCGCAAGCGGCTCAACGAGGAGTTCCGCCTTATCAAGAAGCACGATCTGGCGGGTTTCCTGCTCATATACCACGACATCATCCAGATGGCCCGCCAAATTCAGATAGAGCTGGGCCGCAGCGACGCCGAGATACCCCTGGAGGAACGTCCGCCGGGGCGGGGGCGGGGGTCGTCCGTCGCCATGCTGTCGGGGTACCTCATCGGGCTATCCCACATAGACCCGATGGAGTTCGACCTGTCCCTTGAGCGGTTCCTTCAGGAGGATATGGCATCCGTTCCGGACATCGACCTGGACTTTCCTCGAGACATCCGAGAGGAGCTTATCAAGCGCGTTCACAAGCACTGGGGCTGGGATCGCGCTGCCCTCACAGGCATGATAAGCACCTACAAGATGAAGGGCGCAATCCGCGATCTGGGCAAGGCTTTGGGCCTGCCCTTTCAGGACATCGACCGTCTGGCGAAACGCGTCGAGTCATGGAACGCGGCGTCCCTTCAGGAGGAGATGGAACGACTGCCTGAGTTTAGCGACCGCACCGACGCTCCCGTGTGGCGGGATATGATCGACCTGTCCACGCAGCTTAACGGGTTCCCCAAGTATCTGGCCCAGCATCCGGGGGGCATGATAATATCGTCATCCCCTCTCAGCGAGATTGTGCCTGTTCAGCAGTCGGCCATCGACGACCGTTTCATCTGCCACTGGGACAAGGATGCCATAGGCGACGCTGGATTCGTGAAGATCGACTTTCTGGCCCTGGGCGCGCTCTCCCAGATGCAGGACGCTCTCCAGCTTATCGAGGAGCGCACTGGACACTACATCGACCTCAGCCGCGTGGACTTCAAGGACCCGGCGGTATACGACACCCTGCACAAGGCTGACACCGTGGGTATATTTCAGGTGGAGTCGGCGGCCCAGATGCAGACCATCACCCGAATAAAGCCCGTCAACCTGACCGACATGGCCTACGAAGTCGCCGCAGTGCGTCCCGGTGTTGGGGCCAACGATGGCGTGACTCAATTCATACGAAGACGTCAGGGCGAGCCCTGGGACTTCGACCATCCTCTGGAACGCAAGGCTCTGGAGCGCACTCTGGGCGTCATTCTATACCAGGATCAGGTGAATCAGGTGGCGATGGAAGTGGCGGGATTCAACTCGCTGGAGGCCGACCAGCTGCGTCGAGCCTTCCGACGTCGCAACAACAAGACACTTCTCGCCCAGTTCTGGGAGAAGTTCCGAGACAAAGCCGGAGAGCGGGGAGTGCCGGAGGATATCGCAGACAAAATCTTCCAGAAATTCAACGGTCAGTACATGTTCCCAGAGTCGCACGCATTCGCCTTCGGAGTGACGGCATACCACATGACCTGGCTGAAATATTACTACCCTCTGGAGTTCTTCGTCGGAATCTTCAACCAGCAGCCGATGGGATTCTACAACCTGGAGACCCTCAAGGAGGATGCTCGACGTCACGAAGTCACAGTTCTGAACCCCGACATCAACATCAGCGTCGAGAAGTGTATTATCTCCAGCGTTATTTCGGGAACGGACTCGACCCATGAAGCATTGCTGGTGGGATTCCTGAACGTAAAAGGCATCGGAAAGGCGCAAGCAGAGGCCATAGTAGAGGCAAGGCAATACAAAAAATTCTCCAGCGTTGCCGATGCTATGCGCCGCACAGGACTCAAGCGCGAGCCGATAGAAAACCTCGTGCTGGCCGGAGCCTTCGACTCGCTGACCACTGATCGACGCTCTGCTCTCTGGGAGGTGGGCCTGCGGTATCATCCCGTTGCCAACGGAGTGGTTAATTCTCGAAAACCGAAATCCTCACGGAACGGCAACGCTCCAATAACTCCGAAACTGGAGCGGCAGCAGCGCATGGAACTTCCAATCGAACAGGACATGGCCGACCTTGCGCCCATGACATCCTGGGAGCGGATGGCTGGTGAGTACCAGACCATGAGCCTGTACCCTGAAGGCCACCTGATGAATCATGTCCGCCCGAAACTGTCCCCCAGCGTCCTGCCCTCGGACGAAATTCCCCACCTGAAGGACGGCATGGAGGTCTGGACGGCGGGGCTGGTCATCCGACGTCAGCGTCCGCTAGGCAAGGCGGTGTTCATCACCCTGGAGGACGAATTCGGTCACACTCCGCTGATCGTGTGGCCTGCGGTCTACGCTCAGTACCGCCTTGTCCTGCGAGAACCGGTGCTGCTGATCCGAGGAACCGTCTCTTGCCGAGAGGGCACCATGAACATAATGGTCACCCACGCCGAAAGCCTCCAGACCCTAAAGGACACTCCAGGCTCCAAAAACTGGCGGTAGGGTTATTCGCTAGTTTTTGCGACTCTTTCATGTGATCACGATATACGGCGCCACGAGTGGCAATTCCTTACCCCGCCTTGGATTTCTCGATTCCCAAAATATCAAAACATCTGACGGTGTCCGACTGCCCGCACCCGGTCAATAATGTCCATGAACCACAGAAAACGGACTCAAACAAGAAAACTTCACAGGAGGGAGAAATGAACGCATTCAAGAACGAAATCACGCGTCGCTGGGAAAACGGAGTCGAGACCATCGAAGGTTACATTGGGCTGTTTCTAATCGCGGCAGTCTCCTGGGCCTGTGAACATACCGACGACACCCGTCCTCCGGTGGTCAGGATTGCTTAGAGTCGCCAATTCCAACGCTGAACACGTAGCGCCAACTCAAAGAGATGAGGATTCAACCGAAGAGTGCCAAGACTCCGATACCGCCTTCATTGATCAAATCTTGCAGGCGGCGTTAAGTTATTCTTGACCACCGGCCAACTGAGATCATGATCTTAATTGCCGAAGGCTTGTATTGCTTGATAGCATTGGTCACACCCAGGCGCTGGAGATCAAACGTTGTTTCATATAATTGGTCGCAAAGGTCAGCTAGTCATAGAGAGACAGATTCGAGACCAACTCGGCGTCGAACCGGGATGGTTGGCGATATAACGGCTTGTCGGCAATCACGTCGAAATTCACTTTGTTCCGCCAGAGAATAGTCGATCACCGAAGGAGAGCCTGTCTGGGCATACCGATGTGAATGTGCCTCCGAGCGATGAATAGGACAAGGCCCGGTCGAGCGCTTGGAGAACAGCCGCTCAAGAGAAGGCTTCTGCCGTTGATCTGTCGCCATCAACAGAGTAAAGACATCCAGGGTTCGGCAAGCGCCGGGCGGGAAAGGGATAGCATTTGACAGCGCTGGCTCTGTTGCTCGTGTTGGTGTCGTCGGTGGCTCATGCGAGCTGGAATCTGCTGGCCAAGCGAGGCTCCAACCAGGAAGTGTTCATTTGGTGGTCTCAGGCGGCAATCGGAGTGTTGATGCTCCCGTTGGGAGCCTTCCTGTTCTGGAGGTTCCCTGTCGATGGAACTGGCTGGTGGTTTGTGCTGGGCACCGTGTTGCTGCACATCTTCTACTTCCTATTTCTGGCCAGGGGATACGCAAAGGCAGACCTGAGCGTCGTTTACCCGATAGCGCGAGGCATGGGGCCGACGCTGGCGCCGCTCCTGGCGGTGTCGATACTCGGTGAGAGCGTGTCGCCTCTGGCAATCGTGGGCATCGCCTCGGTGGTCGTGGGGATATACACTGTTTACTGGTGGGGCAGCTTCGGCCAGATATTCAGCGACCCTCTGAAGCTGCTGAAAGAGTCAGGCACCCGGTACGCGGTGTTCACGGGCTTCCTCATCGCCAGCTACTCAATCTGGGACAAAGTGGGAGTGAGCCACGTCACGCCCTTCCTGTACATGTACTTAATGTCAGTCGGCACGGCTATTGGAATGGCTCCATATCTAATCAAAGCCCACGGGATGCCTGCGATCCGCTCCGAGTTGAAGGTTAACGGTCTCGGAATCGTCGGAGTGGCGTTGCTCAGCTTTCTTGCCTACGGGCTGGTGCTCACGGCGCTCACATTCAGCCAGGTCAGCTACATAGCGCCGTCCCGAGAGATCGGAATTGTCGTCGGAGTCCTGCTAGGAACCCTGGTCCTGAAAGAACCCTTCGGCGGTGGCAGACTTCTGGGGGCAGGGCTCATCGCCGCCGGGCCGGTAATCATGACCCTGGCGCCGTGAGGTTGATCGAGTAGGTGAAAGATTCCGGATGATCAATTCTCTTCAGAAAGATATTAAATCCATTCCTGCGGGATCAACTTCAATCCCCTGCGCCACCTCTCTCGCACTGCGCTTTGAAATCTGTCAACTTCTGTGATATCTGCATGATCTGTAATGATTAGTTGGAGATGGTCATCAAGGATTCTGCCGTTGATCTGGTCTGCGACACCATAATCGGAGTGTCGCGCAGAGACGAGACCGGCGATGGTAAGATTTTCATCAGCCCAATAAAGGACGTCATCCGCGTCCGCAAAGAAGAACGAGGCGAGGACGCCATCTGGTAGCCTTCTCGCATTGTAAAAACTAATATAAGCGAGCGCAGGCTTTGGGGTTGAGCGAATGGAGAAACGCCTTGGTGGTTGCCACTGACGCTTCCAAGGACGAAAATAGGCATGTTTCAACACTTGAGAATCTGAAAGCTGACGGCTGAAAGCTGAAGGCTGCAATCCAGCAACGGCGAGAAGCGCAAGGAGAAAACAATGCAGTCGTGCCAGGTATGCGGCAACCCCGTCACCGATAGCATCGAACAAGAAACCGGACGCACCATGTCCGGAGCGAAGGAAATCGACCCCACCGCCGGCACCAAACGCTTCTGGGGCGGCAAGTGGTATCATTTCGACACCCTGGTCTGCCGCTCCAAGTTTGAGTCGTCACCCAATTCTTACATCGAAGCTTAGGAAAACAAACATTCTAAGGATTTGCGAAGAACCCCCGTTTTCATGCTGATATCGGGTCTCAGCTCGAAAACGGGGGCTCCAGTTAATCGATCTGTCTGTGTTCTGGGAGGGCAAGTCCGCTGGACAGGCTCGGTGTCGTACTTTGCGTACAGTTCCTTGACCTTCTCAGGCGGCAATGGCGAGCCGTGGATATTCTCCATTTCAGTGCCTTCAGTGAATAGCTTTTCCCTGCCGGAGGGCGCCAGGAACACCAGCAGTTTCGTCGTCGAGTCCATAGGATAGGCGGACGTATAAGGCGTGTTCCGATAGGCTCTCTGCAAGAAAAGCGAACCCTGCCCCCGGTTCGCCAGGAACGGTCACGATGTAGTTGACGCTGGGGTCGGATAGGAAACTGTTCATAAATAACGCGACCAGCAACCAATCGATCAACGCCCCTATGAAGCGGGCGATGACGTAGAATGTCGCGTCCCATGGTTTGATCTTTCCCCAAAAAAGGCTAGCGTCACCGCTGGGTCCATGTGCGCGCCGGATTGCTTCCCCCACGGAGAGTAGATTATGCCAATGGCCGTCAGGCCAATAACAATCCCGAACAGGAATCGGATCGTCAGCCCATTGAAATTTTCGTTGATAGAGGAGCCCGAGTAAAACAGTATTACCGCGAACACCCCGGCGGAGAACAAAAACGTTCCCAACGCCCATCCCGCCATGAAGTATTCGGGCCAGTTGTTACGCAGGCTGGAGATTATGGCATTAGTTTATCAGTGATGCTCTCAGCAGCGATGTCAATGGTCACTCCAGCTTGTCTCGATAGATAAACAGGCGGATGACGAACTTGCTCAGGCTCAACGCCAGCACAATGGCAACACTGGCTAGCGCCGACCAGTCGACGAACAGGTTTCCCAACGCCCCTAGCGTGATTATTAGCAGGCGAACATCTCGCCCGTCGGTGAACTTTGGTTTCTCGTCCAACCACGTTGGCTCCGTGCCGGTGGCGATGGCAACCAGCTTTCTAGTGTACGAACTGAGCACGCAGGCGTAAACAGCCGCAAGAAATCCGATGATCCAGGCCGTGTCGCCGTAGATTTTCGCCGAAGAATAAGCAACTCCCAGAACGACTGTGGTGTCGACCACTCGGTCCATCATAGTGTCCAGAAACGCGCCGTACTTGGACTTCATATTCTTTCTGCGAGCGACCTCACCGTCCAGACCGTCCAGCACCATGCTCGCGAACACGGAGATTGCCCCGGCTAGCCACTGGTCGAATATGAACAGTATCCCCGCCGCCACCCCCACAGCCGCAGACATCAGCGTTACCTGATTCGGCGTGAATGGAAGCCTCTCGAAGACCACCCCCAGTCTCACCACGATCCGGTCAATCAGGTAAGCCGAGACGATCGTGCCTCCACCGAGCGGGGTCCTCATAGTTCAATCACCATCCCGTCAAACGCAACAATCGCGGCGCCATTGATCTCATCATGCAACTCACGATGCGCGAGATTGTGGTGGTTGATGTGGCTCAAAACCAGCTTCTTGCAATTAAGGTCCTCCCCGAGTCGGATGGCTTCTCGGACGCCGATGTGCCTGCCGGGCTGATTCTCGAAAAACGGAGCGTTGATGATAAGGCAGTCGCTGCCTGATAGTCGCCGCTTGTATTTATCCATAATCGAAGGGGTGGTGGCGCTTATATCTGAGAGATAGACGATTTTTGTCGTGGAGGTCTGAATCAGATATCCGAATGACACCGCTGTATGGATTATTCTCACGGGTTTCACGGAGAACTGTCCAATCTGTGTGAATTGGTGCGGAGGGAGAGGTCTCGGTTTCAGCTTGGAGAATTTCACCGCCTCGTCATAGAGGAACGAAATTCGATTCAACAACGATCTGGGAGCGCATAGCTGGGTGACGCCATCTTGGCCTCCAGATTCAGGCCAGTATTTGAACTCTCGTAGCCCGTAGGCGTGGTCGTAATGTTCGTGTGTGACCAGCACCGCGTCTATGTTTCGGACTTGGTAGGTTAATAGCTGCTGTCTGATGTCGATGCCTGCGTCAAGGAGGATCGACCTCCCGTTCTCTGTCAACAGTATTGCTGACCGCAGCCGTCGGGACCGCTCATCGGTGATGGCGGTAGCGCAGTGGGCGCAATCGCAACCGATGACAGGGACGCCTTCCGAAGCGCCGGTCCCCAGGAATCTTATTTCCAAGCTCTCACGCCCTGCTCAGCAATCGCTTTGTCTTTCGGAGTGTCCACCTCGAACCATCCGATGCCACTCAGGTCGCACACCTGGGCATTCAAGCAGCGCTTCGACATCTCAAGAATTACGCGCTCGACAGCAACACTATCCCCCTCCCTCTCCAATACTGACTCCACACAACGCAAGTAGTCTGGTAAAAGAGGCAGGTCAATGCGTGTGATGCCGATATATCCTGCATCGTATTTGGTCAGCAACTTGTCGATGTCAACGAGACGGCCCTCGTTGAGTAGCGCCTTCATATCGTCGTTTGTGAGACGCCTATCGTAATCACAACCCACGATAATTTGGCCTGAAGCGGCAACGAACTTCTCAAGAATTCTCGGGCGATAAATATGATCGGCGTTCATCACAATGAACCGAGTATCTATCCAGGGAAGCGCCTTGGAAAGGGTGACAACGCTTCCTTTGTGATACTGGTCATTGTGGACCAGGCGAATGCGTTCGCCATGACTACGATACTTGCGGTTAACATGATCTGCAATCTGCTCCCCCTTGTTTCCGATAACGATTATGATCTCGTGGATTTCCTGAATGTTTATAAGCGGTTCCAGAGAGTAATCGATTAAGGGGACGCCGTTAATCTCAATCAGGGGTTTTGGACGATCGCGAGTAAACGACTGGAGTCTGGAACCCAGACCCGCCGCAAGAATTATAACCTGCAACACGGTACCTCAGGGATCACAGAAATTAATCTCTAATGACCCGCTGTCGGTTCAAAGAGAAAGAGCCAAGGGCTGATTCACTTCGCGAAGCTTACACCATTAAAGTGTGTCGGCGTAAGTCTTACATATGGTGTTCACTCAGCGTCTAGGTCGTCTAGGTCGTCTAGGTCGTCTAGGTCGTCTAGGGAGAATAGGAACACGGAATAGCTGGAATCGTATTCGATGTTTTCGAGGTCTGAATATTCGCTCTTGACCCCCTCCACAAAAGAGTCATATGCGATCGCAAACTCGTCGTCTGGGTAACGGCCCAGTGTGGAGTAGAACTTGTCCTGTGTCTGCTTGGTGAGCCAGTCGAAGGTGATCTTCCGGCGGAAGGTGAAATCCTCGACAGTGACCAGTTCAACCCCTGGATCAAGGTTCGGAATGTTCATGACCACGTCGCGTTTGGGCTGGATGGAGTAATCCGCATAGCCGGGGAAATGCCTTCCCCAGATATGGTCCAATTCCTGCTCCCAAACGCGTGCATATATGGCCAGATGGGCCGACGGGGTGGCTATGCGCTTAAATTCTGCGATGGTCTCTTGCAGCGGGAAGTAATGCACCGAGTTGAACGCTGTGATCAAGGACATGCTGGAATCGTCAAGGTTCGTGTCATCAGACACTCCGAGATTCCAGTCCATGCTCAGCCCTACCCCCTGAGCGATTTCGTTTGCCTGAACGAGCATGTTCTGACTGGGATCAATCCCCACCGCGCTTGTCACGTTAACTCCGTTGGATTGCATCTGTTCAATCAGCGCCATGATATAGCGTCCTGTGCCGCAGCCTATAGAGCAAACCGAGTGCTCGGAGCCTTCTATGGAATCTGCCAGAAATGTAATCGGCTCCATGTCCAGAGTGCGGTAGAGGTTGTAATCGGTCGCCAGCCTTTGGAAGTGGGGCGTTTCAGTATCCTGTCGCTGCGTCATGCTGAGGTGTTCCTTCCGATCCACGGGCTGAAACTCGAGTCCGCCATCGGCAGGTCGGTGGTTTGAATCTGGCCCTGGGATTCCTCGATCCAGTCAACAATTCCTGTAATAGGGTCGACATGGTCGACGTTAGGGTCAACACCAAGGAATTGCTCAATCGAAAATGTGGTTGGGAGCGCCAGGAAGGGGACTTCACAATCCAACGCGATTCGGCAGTCGTTGAGAGAATCGCCAACAAATATCATCTCAGAGCGGTCTACGTTGTGATGCGTCTCTAGCCACTGGAAATGAGGCTCGCCTTTGTGAAACTTGTCATCCCTGAAGCCGAGAACTGTGTCTATCTGGCTGGGGAACTGCTGAGACACGTAATCCACGTTCTGCTGCAGGTTATTAGATGATATTGCGATCAGCAATCCAAGATCACGTAGTCCGTCGAAGATATCCTCAACCTCGGGTCGGAAGGAAGCGTCATCAAGATTTTCGACCTTCCATTCCTCAAATTGGTGTGCCACATATGCGTTCTTGTGGTTACGGGGGAAGAGAACCTCTAACTGCTGTCTGAAGGGCAACCCGGAGGTCTTTATATACTGGGAGTATCCTGTTTCATGAAGTAGCCCATAGTGTCGTTCCATGAGTGTGGCGGCATGGTTGGCGAAACTTCCCATTGTGTCGACCAACGTGCCGTCAAGATCAAACACTACGAGTTTAACTTTATCCATATATTTACCTGCTTTACTTAATCGGCGCTCCGTACGTTCAACACGCTGATGGTTTGATTATTCGTATTGCGTGCGCCATTTAGGAAATCATCCTTACAGAACGGGGCAGGCGCGTTACGATATTTGACGATTCAAAAATGCAATCTGACAACTGGCTAGTTCCAACTGATGACGGCCGTAATGGATGCCACCATTACCAGTCTTGAGGGGTGGGACCTAACTGGCCCCGAAGATGCCCCGCAATCGCTCCGCCAATCCCGACATCGCTGCCTAGTTATCGGGCGTGCGGACGATCTGTTTTTGATTCAGGCCCCTGGACGACCAGGTTCTGAGTACCTGCATGGAAGCTAGAGGGCTGTCCCCAGCCATACGACAGCGCTTCTCAAATTACGCTATCGGCCTCACCGGAAAGAAATACGGAGCCGACACTGCGGTGGATTCATGATTCCGACGGTTGGCCCTGAATTTCGATTGTTAATATGGTCTGTTGCCCGTTCTGGTTCTGAGTCGTCGCCATTCTGGCCAGCCTTAACTCCAAAAGCTGAAATCCATATTCAACACTAAATGTCAAGGTATATTCAGGCCTGAAATGACGCAATGTTTAAGAACACGAGACAAGCTTAGACATATTAACAGCGGCGCGCAGATATGTCAAAAGCATAAATATGTGCCGCAATTCCGGAAATAAATGTGTTTCGAGAGTCGACCACGACAGACGCTAGGCAAGTGCTGTGTGACCGACGCTTGTATTCGACCATCCAGTGGAAATGGCTCATAGTTGCCAAAGAAATTCGGGATTGTTCAGGCTAGAAACTTGATGCACACTGGCATAGGGACTTCTGTCACGCTGCCAGTGGTGATTAACATGCCAGTTTCATCGTTGATTCGGAATGTGAATATAGAATCGCTGTCCTGGTTTGCGGCCAACATGAACTGTCCAGATGGGTCGATGGCGATGTTCCGGGGCGTCCTGCCCTGGGTCGACGCCCACCGCCGCAGAGTCAGCCCGCCCGTGTCGGGATCGATCTCGAAGATTGCTATGCTGTCATGCCCCCGGTTGGATCCGTAGAGAAAACGTCCGTTGGGGTGGATGTGCAAGTCCGCCGTGTGACTGGTCTTCGAGAATTCGGTTGGGAGAGTTGTGACCGTCTGAAATTCTTCGAGACTGCCGCTTCCGGGGTCCCAGTTGAAAGCGGTAACCGTGTTGCCAATCTCGTTCAGGACGTAGGCGCGTGTTCCGTTAGGATGGAAGGCGAAGTGTCGAGGCCCAGCCCCTGGCGCAACCTGAACGAAGGCCGGTTTGTTGGCGACCAGATTGCCAGAGTCCAAGTCCAACTGGTAGATCATGACCTTGTCCATTCCCAGGTCGGGCGCGTAGATGAATCTGTTGTTGGGATCGAGATTCACCGAATGGGCGTGCGGCTCCTCCTGACGACGGGGGTTGACGCTGGAGCCTTCGTGCTGGATAAATTCGGATATTTCACCCAGGCTCCCGTCGTTCCGTATAGGCAGTACGCAAATGCTTCCGCCCTGATAGTTGGCGACGATGACGTGGGCGCCCGTGGCATCCACGGTCAGATGGCAGGGGCCTGGGCCTCCGGTGGACTGCTGGTTCACGTAGGCAAGCTCTCCGGAGTCGGGAGAGATAGAGTAAGAATACACTGCGCCGCTGGACCGACCGCCATGCTCGTTGATCTCGGCCACTGCGTAAAGATGGGAGTTGTCGGGACTCAGCGCCAGGAACGTCGGATTCTTGATGCCTCCGGTGACGGCCACCCGTTCCAGCACGCCGGTTGAATTGTCCATTCGATAGACGTAGATGCCTTCGGACGTCGTGCGTGTGTACGTTCCGACGAATAGGAAGGTGTGCTGGGACTGGGTCATGGCGCCGTCCTCAGAAGCTAAGTCTTGGTGTCACAGGCAGTTACATTGTATCTCAAAGGCGCTGAGTCCATTTATTCAAACCAAAAACTCGCGCACCGTCTCGCAGAAAAATTGAGGATTGTCCACGGGGACGAGATGCCCGGATTTTGGAACCTCGATCAGCGTGGCGTTCTGGGCGCGAGAGGCCATCTGTTGAGCAGCATCGGCGGTTAGCAGGTCGGACTGGTCGCCCCGAATAATGAGAGTGGGTTGGGATATGGACGACCACAGGCCCCACAGCGTCGCCGAGCCGTCGGCTCCGGCAGAGTCCAGAATCGTGTCCACGCCTGGGTCATATCGCCACTCCAGACCGTTTGAGCCTGGTTTTAAGCTGTGTTGGATTCGATGGCGCATCTCGGTTTCGTCGGCCAGCGAGTCGCCTTCTAAAGCCCATTTGTATGCCGCATCGAGGTCATGGAAAGTCAGAGGCCTGGAGCCGGCGGATTCCCGGATGGCGTTTATGCCCTCCTCGGCCAGGTCGGGGCCGATGTCCACCACGATCAATCTCTGGACAGCATCTGGATTCATCGCAGCCAGTGCGATGCCGATAATCCCTCCCAGCGAGTGCCCTATCAGATCAACAGGCCCCAATCCCAAAGACGCTATGAATTCGCCGACATCAGTGACATATTCCAAGACACTGTATTCGCCGCTGGGATTTCGAGCGCTGTCTCCGTGGCCCCGCATCTCCGGGGCCAGAGGTCGACGTATCAATCTGACGGCCTCGGCCAGTCTGTCCCACTCCCGCGCATGACCGTGGATGCCGTGAAGCATCACGAAAGTTCGGCGCTCGTCGGCTCCCCAGTCCAGGTAGCGTAGCGTTGTCCCATTGACCTCGACGAATTTTTCCACTACCACCGATGAAGCTCCGGCAAGACTTCCCTGCCCACGAGTTCGATATGTTCGTGCGTTTCCTTCTGAGACATGCCTGGATAGTAGAGGCGCATAGCAACCTGAGTGACGCCGAGGTCTCGGTATCGGGCAAGCTCCTCGATGCAGTCCTGAGGGCTGCCGATGACGAAAGCGCTGTCGGTCTGAGTCTCGATGTCGCCTGTCACAATGTCGGCAAGCTCATCGTTGGAACCCTGGAACCCGTGGGCGCCATAAACTTCGTACTTGCGCTGGAATCCAGCGCTGGCCTTCTCCAACGCTTCGGTTCGGCTGTTGGCGCAAAAGAACTCCCTTAGCAACACGATGTCTTCCGGCGGCGGGTGTCCGTTCCTGTCCAGCTCTTCGCGATAAATGTCGATGTGGCGTTTGGTGACCTCGTAGGACTGAGCGGGGCCGATGAAAAGTGTGTGCCCTTCGCGTCCAACCCTTCGGACGGCGGGGTCGCTCATTGCGGCCAGCCAAATTTTGGGATGAGGCTTTTGATACGTTCTGGCGGTGGGCCGAGCGTTGGACACATCGAAGAAACGCCCGTGATGGGTCACCTCGTCCTCGGTCCACAGGCGAATCATAAGCTCCAGAGCTTCGGAGTTGCGGGCCGCCCTGTGTTTAAGACTAGTCCCGAAAGCCTCAAACTCCTCGGGTCGGTATCCCAGCCCCAGACCGAGGATGAATCGTCCCTCGGAGATATGGTCAATGGTCGCGACCTGCTCGGCGATGTCCACGGGGTTCATAAGTGGAAGCAGCAGGACGGATGTCGCCAGTTTCATGTTCCCCGGCTCCGCGGCCAGCCTCGCCAGCACAGGCAGAGGCTGGAAGTGCTGGAATGGATCAATCAAATAATGATGCGCCCAACAGTAGATATCGAATCCGGCATCCCGCGAGGCGCGGAACTGCTCCAGTTGGTTTTGCCACTGTTGTTGCAGGCCGACCGAGTCCCTGTCGACGACTTGACCAACCTGGTATCCGACTTCCATTGTGTTCCCTTTCTTTCAGCGCACGCCTGTTGGCGTCCAGAATGGCGAAGTTGACAGGCAACTCGCAATACTAATCACCATGGAAAATTAACTCTCTCCAGTTGCAATGTGATCAGGGAGGTTCTCCTTCAGCACCCTGATATGCTCTGGCCCCGTGCCGCAACACGATCCGATTAGCTGAACTCCCATGCCTACCCATTGCCATGCGTGAGCCAGATAGTCAGGGGGAGTGATTATATCGTCAAATTGCCAGTCTGGGCGCATCATGTCGCTAGAGTGAGCATAGGCACCCAATGGGCCGTTCCATGAAGAGTCTCGAAGCACTTCCAGCGCCGAAGATGTCTGCTCGACAGCCGTGTGCATTACAGCCAATAACGATCCGCCTATTGGCAAATTTCTCTGAAGGAAATCCTCAAAAGTGGGGCCACTGCCATATCCGCGGCGCTCGCCGATACGGACGACGGCGTGGTCGTCAATCCAGCAGGTAAAACCGATCCACACGGGAAGACCTGTCAATATGGCAGACTCGACGGCAAGGACGGCCATATCGACATCTCGCATCATCTCCAGAAGGATGAGGTCGCACCCAGATTCGGACAGTATTTCGGCCTGCTCACGAAAATTAGTCCTGGCTTGATCTTCAGAAGGCTGGGGCCTATTCAAAAAATTCCCCTGGGTGTCTCTATCCCAGCCTGGAAAGTGGGATATCGAGCCTGCGATGGCCACATCCCTGCCGTTTGCCGCCGCGTCTCTGGCTTGTAAGGCAGCATGCACGGCTCGTTGGTTGATCTCGCGAACCTGTGCGTCGCGCCCGACAGTCTCCAGAGTTAGCCGCGACGTGGCAAAGGTATTGGTCGTGATAATATCCGCGCCCGCGTCGATATACTCCTCGTGAACCTTCTGGACGACATCCGTGTGGTCCAGATTGCTCATAGCAGACCACGCGCCGATGGCGTTGGACAGGCCCTTCCGCTCAAGCTGCGTCGAAGTGGGGCCGTCCAGAATCACAACGTCACCGCGGGCCAGGCGTTTGAACAAACCTGTCATGATTGGGCTTGCTATGTGACCGACACTCCGTTTTGAAACGGTTGCTGCTGTATGATTGCCAACTCTTCCACAGGGATGTGGCAGTTAATGATGTGACCTTCGCCGTGCGACCCTGCTTGCTCTGGAGGCGTGGATGTGTCACAGATGTCGCCGATCTTCCTGGGACATCTGCCGGCGAAGAAACAGCCTTTGAAGGCCGAGTGCAGCGTGGGCACCGAACCCTCCAGCCTGATCTGGTTTTGCGTCGCTTCCGGGTCGGGGATGGGCGCGGCTGATAGCAGAGCCTCGGTGTATGGGTGCGATGGACTGCCAAGCACCGCTTCGGAAGGGCCATACTCGGCGACGTGACCAGCGTACAGCACAAGGATGTCGTCGGACACGTAACGGACAACTCCCAGATCGTGAGTGATGAACACGTAAGAGTTTCCGGACTCTCGCTGGTGTTCCTCCAGCAGGTTCAACACCTGAGCCTGGACAGACACATCCAACGACGACACCGCCTCATCTGCCACGATCAGATCGGGGCTGGCGGCGAACGCGCCGGCAAGCGCAACACGCTGCTGCTGGCCTCCGCTTAATTCTGAGGGTGGCCTGTCGAGGTACGATGGGTCGAGGCCTACAGCTTCCAGAAGCTGTTCGGCTCGCTCTCTGCTTTCGTCACGACTCAAACCCGCGAACTTCCTCAACGCCCTGATGATGGAGTGTCGTATAGGCAATTTGGGGTTCAACGATGCTGTGGGATTCTGAAAAACCATACGCATTGCGGCTCGTTGTTCCTTGGACCTGTGTTGTACTCCATCTGCCAGATTCTGGCCGCGCAGTTCCAGTTTTCCGCCATCTTTGGGAACCAGTCCCACAATGGTTTTTGCTGCCGTGCTTTTGCCTGAACCACTCTCTCCCACGACGCCCAGCGTCCGACCGGTTCCCACTTTCATATCCACGTCGATGAGCGCGCGAACTCGCTGTTGCACGGGCGGGCCGAAAA
>Ga0208113_1000086_pt1 | contig 43149 bp, 40 predicted proteins | sample Knorr_S7_td_NADW_FD_185598 | JGI IMG/M metagenome (GOLD analysis project Ga0208113, IMG submission 185598) | Marine microbial communities from Southern Atlantic Ocean transect - Knorr_S7_td_NADW_ad_2505m_LV_A (SPAdes) (version 2) | ecosystem: Environmental > Aquatic > Marine > Oceanic | place...
CGCTCATTGTTATCTACTGAATGACTTCGATGAGTAAGAGCGGTTTGCAAAAGAATATCGTCTTTAAAACGATAGTGGAACCTCTGCTCACACCATGACATAGTCGCTTGCATGTTAGATATTGTGATGCTTGCTCAAATTCATTATTCGATTTTTTGCCCAATCCTTTGCCACTCGGGTGCGTTCTCAAAGTCCCAGTTGAACCATATTCTAGTGGCTGTGCCTACGAAATGATTCCAAGGAACAAAACCTGGACAATCATATCTGCTGTCCGCGCTATTGTCCCGGTTGTCTCCCATCATAAAATAGTGGCCCTCAGGTACTGTATATTCTCCCTCAACACTCCTTCTTGAAGGAGTAAGCAAAATCTGATGCTGTTCATCACTAAAATTTTCTTGGTATATATGGGACCCGTATTGCCGAGGATGTTTGAATATTTCTTGAAATCTGTAAGGCATCAATTCGCCATTGATAAGAAGCTGCTTATCTTTATAGACAATCTCATCACCGGGTAAACCAACCAAACGTTTGATGTATTTGATGGATGTATCGCAAGGGAAATTAAAAACAACCACATCGCCCCTTTGAGGTTCAGCAATTGTAAGAAATGGGTTATGGGCCATTGGGAATCTTAGGCTGTAGGCATATTTTTTTACCAGGATAAAATCACCTTTCACCAGTGTTGGCATCATCGACCCTGAAGGGATGCGGAATGGTTCAAAAACAAAAGATCTCAATAGAAAAACGAGCAACAGGATTGGAAACAAAGCCTTTGAAAATTCGACTACACTCTCATCTTTCCTAGAAGTGAAATGCCCAATCAGCCAGATCAATCCAAGGATTATGGTGACAATCAATAAAATTGCTTGAAAATCAAAATTCATGGATTTCATTATAAAGTGATTTCTAGCAAAAAAAATGAATCAATCATGGATTTAAAATGAACTATTTACCGCGCTGTACAACATCTTTCTTCATGATTGCAAGAAATGCCTCTTGTGGAATCTCGACTACGCCAAACTGTTTCATTCTTTTTTTGCCTTTTTTTTGTTTTTCTAGTAATTTTTTTTTGCGAGTGACATCTCCACCATAGAGTTTAGCTGTAACGTTCTTGCGAAAGGGTTTCACGTTGCCTCGTGCAATTACTTTTGAGCCGATCACAGCCTGAAGTGCCACCTCAAACATCTGTCTTGGGATCAATTTGGTCAGACGTTCGATGATTTTGCGACCTTGATAGTGTGCCTTATCCCTGTGGAGAATGGTGGAAAAGGCATCCACTTTTTCCCGATTGACTAAAATATCCAAACGGACCAGATTATTCTGTTGAAATCTAAGAAAACTATAATCAAAAGAGGCATAACCCTTGGAAACTGATTTTAATTGGTCAAAAAAATCAAGCACAACTTCTGCCAGTGGCAGTTCGTAATCAAGGACAACCTGGCGACCTAGATATTGCAATCGTTGCTGGGACCCCCTTCTGCTTTGGCATAATTGTATGACATTGCCAATGTAGGCAGGAGGGACCAAAATAGTTGCTTTGATGATCGGTTCACGAATTTCCTTTACCTGGCTCATCCCTGGCAAGGAATCGGGATTCTCAATTCTAAGAACCTCGTTACCGGTTGTTAAAACTTCGTAAACTACAGTTGGTGAGGTTGTTATCAATTTAAGACTGTATTCACGTTCCAGCCGTTCTTGAACAATTTCCATGTGCAACATCCCCAAAAAACCACATCGAAAACCAATACCCAGTGCCGAAGAATTCTCGGGTTCAAAATACAAAGATGCATCGTTCAATTTGAGTTTTTCCAATGCTTCTCTAAATGCCTGAAGATCTTCCGATACAGACGGGTACAAACCAGAAAAAACCCTGGGTTGGATCGTCTTAAAACCTGACAATGCCGAAAAACTAGGGTTGCTTGTGCTGGTAATGGTACCGCCAACCGGAGCTCCGTAGATGTCCTTAATTCCAGCAATCACAAAACCTACTTCACCGGCAGATAAACACTCTCTGTTCTCGCTTTTAGGGGTAAAAACACCCACTGAGTTGACTGTATACTCATTACCCGTTGACATTACCGTTATTCTGTCGCCTCTGCTAAGCACACCATTCTTAATCCTTAACAACGATACAACGCCAACATACCGATCAAACCACGAATCAATAATCAGAGCTTGAAGACGGTCTTTTACATTACCGCTTGGGGCCGGAATGAATTCAACAATCTGTTTCATCAATAGTTCTATCCCCTCCCCCGTTTTGGCACTGATGAGTGTTGCATTGTTGGTATCGATACCAATGATCTCATTGATATCCTTTATCACTTTTTCAGGATCGGCCGCAGGAAGATCGATTTTGTTGATCACAGGTAAAATCTCTAAGCCTTGTTCAATTGCACTGTAACAATTAGCAACAGTTTGCGCTTCAACGCCTTGAGCGGCATCAACTACGAGCAAGGCGCCCTCACAAGCGGCCAATGATCTGGAAACTTCGTATGAAAAATCAACATGCCCAGGGGTATCAATAAGATTAAAGATATGCGGATCCTGATCTTTTGACGTGTACCTTAGAGCAGCGCTTTGGGCTTTAATGGTAATCCCTCTTTCCCGCTCCAAATCCATTGTGTCCAGTACTTGATTGCTCATCTCACGCTCATCCAGCCCCCCACAAAGTTGGATCAACCTATCTGCCAGGGTTGATTTGCCATGATCTATATGTGCAACAATTGAAAAATTCCGAATATGGTTCATTTCAGTAGAAATCCCTCTTCTGTACCTATGATTTGAACAATGATGCTCCGATGATCTTGGTTGTCAATCTTCAATGGATTGGCGAACATTTCTATCAACACAGGATCTTGGAGCGAAAGTATTTCCTCAAAACAGGCTCTTTCAGATTCATTGGCTTTTTGATAATAGTTCTCAAAGTATGACAACAACAAATGATCCAACTCTTTTGTGCCTCTTCGACATCTCCATCTAATCTTAGATAATTGGATGGAGCGGGAACTCATTATAAATCTCGGGTCGCAATCATTCTCTTGATCTCTGCGATTGCTTGACCGGGATTCAAATCTTTTGGACAGGCGAACGAGCAGTTCATTATGGTGTGACAACGATACAATTTTGCTGAATCATTCAGTTCCTTTAGCCGCTCATCGGTTGCTTCGTCCCGACTGTCTTGCAACCAGCGATAAGCTGCCAACAATGCTGCAGGTCCCAGAAATTTATCACCATTCCACCAGTAACTTGGGCAACTGGTCGAGCAGCAAGCACAAAGAATGCAGGCAGAGGGTTGGTCAATCTTTTCTTGTTGTTCTTTGGTTTGATGGCGTTCCTTTCCTTCTGGTTGCGAAGAATTTGTTTTCAGCCATGGCTCCACAGCTGCATATTGATCGTAAAAATCAGACATATCTACGACCAAATCCTTAACCACTTTCATGTGTGGCAAAGGAAAAACCCGGACATCGCCTTTTAAATCATTGATGCTTTGCGTGCAGGCCAAGCCATTAACCCCGTTGATATTGAAAGAGCAAGATCCACAAATACCCTCGCGGCATGAACGACGGAATGACAAAGATGGATCTGTGGTTGACTTGATCTCAATTAACGCATCCAACACCATTGGACCACACTCATCGAGATCAATTTCGAAAGTATCAAAAGTGGGATTCTCATCGGTTGCAGGATCGTAACGGTAAACAATGAACTTTTTTGTATTGCCTGCCTTTTGAGGCAGAGTCACGGTCTTCCCTTTTTTCACTTTTGAATTCTGAGGTAAGATAAATTCTGCCATCGTTCAGCTCCGATTAATACACTCTAGTTTTTAAAGGAATTGACTCAATTTCATCTGTCCTGGTATCCAGTTTCACAGGCTGAGAGTCTATTCTAGTGGTGTTGTCGTCATTGAGCCAGCCGAGACTGTGTTTCAGCCAATTTTCATCGTCTCTTTCAGGAAAATCATCCCGTGCATGGGCACCTCGAGTTTCTTCGCGCTTCAGGGCACATTGCATCGTAATCATGGCCTGTCCCAGGAGATTTTCTAATTCAAATGTCTCAATCAAATCGGTGTTCCATATAAGCCCTTTATCAGAAACTGAAACAGCGTTGAAGGACTCTAAAGTAGTTGCCAGTTTCTCAATGCCCTTCTTCAATGTTTTTTCGGTCCGAAAAACACCCGCATGATTTTGCATTATGAGTTGCATTTCATTCCTTATTTCAGCCGTGGGTTTACCGCCATCTGCAAAACGCATTTTGTCAAATTTTGCAATAATTCTCTCAGAGGCTTCGGCAGGTAAATTAGAATGCTTTTGGTTAGCTGAAATTGTATCCGCACACTGCCTAGCTGCTGCTCTGCCGAAAATCACAAGATCAAGCAATGAATTAGAACCAAGCCGGTTGGCGCCATGAACGGACACGGAAGCGCCCTCTCCCACTGCCATCAGCCCGGAAACAACTTCAATGTTTCCCTCTTGGTTTTTGGTAATGGCTTCAGTATCAACATTGGTTGGAATTCCTCCCATGTTGTAGTGAACGGTTGGAATAATAGGTATTGGTTCTTTGGTAACATCAACCCCTGCAAAGATTCTAGCTGTTTCTGCTATTCCTGGCAGTCTTTCATCAATCACCTTGGGATCTAAATGTTGCAAATTTAAGTTCATTTTATCTTTATTTTCACCGATCCCTCGACCCTCTAAAATCTCAATCGTGATTGACCGACTCACCACATCTCTGGAGGCGAGATCTTTTGTATTTGGTGCGTATTTTTCCATAAAACGCTCGCCATCCGAATTGGTAAGATAACCCCCTTCTCCACGAGCGCCTTCTGTAATTAAACACCCCACTCCATATATGCCGGTTGGGTGAAATTGAACAAATTCCATATCCTGCAAAGGGAGACCTGCTCTCAAAGCCATTCCAGATCCGTCACCGGTGCAAGTGTGTGCTGCAGTGCAAGAAAAATAGGTTCTGCCATGCCCACCGGTGGCAAGGATCACTTTATGTGTTCTAAAACGGTGTAATTTACCGGTTGCCATTTCCAGTGCGATAAGACCTCTGCATCTGCCTTGCTCCATAATCAGTTCAAGGGCAAAAAACTCAATGAAAAATTCGGCTCTGTTTTTGATGGATTGTTGATAGAGCGTGTGCAACATGGCGTGTCCCGTTCTATCTGCAGCTGCACAAGTTCTTTGTGCTATGCCTTCGCCAAAGTGCGTTGTCATCCCTCCAAAAGCCCGTTGGTAAATTTTCCCATCAGTGGTTCTGGAAAACGGTATGCCATACCTTTCCAACTCCAAAACTGCTGAAGTCGCCTCTTTGCACATGAATGCAATCGCATCTTGATCCCCCAACCAATCCGAACCTTTTACGGTATCGTACATGTGCCAACGCCAATCATCTTCTCCCATATTACCCAGTGCTGCACTGATACCACCCTGGGCTGCAACCGTATGACTTCTTGTCGGAAATACTTTGGTAATGCAAGCGGTGGACAGTCCTGCTTCGACCAATCCTAAAGTTGCCCTCAAACCTGCACCGCCGGCACCAACGACGACAACGTCATAAGTATGATCAACCAATTCGTATTCTTTATTCATAAAAGATGCTTATCCAACCTGCACTCAAACCGGTGAAGCTCCACCACCTTTAATGATGCAACCGATGGCGACAAAAGAAATAACCACCACCATTACTCTCAGAAACCTTAAGAGATAAAGGGTGTAGGTTCTCAACCGTTCTGTAGCAACGTAATCCTCAAGCACAGTTTGTACCCCAAGTTCTGCGTGATAAATAGCATAAAGTGACAACAACAACAAAATAATAGCGTTGAGAGGATCCGAAGCCCAAGCAAAGACCTCGGGATGGTCAAAACTAGTTAAGACAAAAAGCAACTGGTAGACAAACCATAAACCAAGGATAACTATCGCTATGGATGTGATTCGTTGACTGACCCAATGTTGTCGGGCGTGTTCAAATGGTGCAAGACATAGTAATTTTAAAAACATGTGAAGGATGTTCATCGCTTTATCCAAATCTAGTTAGCAGGCAATACCAAAATAAAGCGGTAAGAATTACCGATAAGAAAACAACCAACAAACCAGTCAACTTGACTTGGGATTCCTCAAAACCCTTGCCAATGTCCCATAGCAAATGGCGTATTCCATTTAGAAAATGATAAAAGAAAGATAAACTGACTAAAACCCAGATAATGACCAAAATATTGGTTGAAAAAAAGCTTCTAACCTCTACATACGTATCGCCTCCTAGTGCTATAGATCCTAACCATATTGCAAAATCGAATGCGGCTAAAAAAAGCACCAAGCCTGAGAGCCTGTGGAGAATTGATAAGGTGCTTGTTATCTGCCATCGATAAATACTTAAATGTGGAGATAAGGGTTGCTTTTTATCGTTCATATTTTTGTATGTACATATATATGTACATATACATGAATTATACTTAATAATATTTTTTCAAACATGTATTTTCATCCATCTAGTAATTGCAATGGGACTTATTAAGCAAACCACAAAACTTGACCATTTAGGCATAATCGAATTGCAAGGTAACGATTCGGTAGAATTCCTGCAAGGACAGATGACTCAGGATATTTATTCAATCGAAGATTCTAAAGCAGCATTAACTTCGATCCTCAACCCTCAGGGAAGAATTATCTCCACAGCCTTCATTTTTAAATGGGGGGAGTCGTTTATTTTAATGGTCAGCAATGAGGTAAGAGATAAGCTAATTGCCTGGCTGAGTCGTTTTATTTTAAGATCCGAGGTACAAATAACACAATCGGAAGATTGTGTATTTGGGCTTAACCAAGAAAATGCCAGAAAACTATGTGTTGCATTGAATATTGACAACAAAGACGTCAGTTTTGAATCCGATGCATCGTGTCTAAAAATCATTGAGGCTGATGACGAAAGGGCTTTTTTGGTAAGTAGATCAGAAAATTTTTTAGACAACCTCTCTATTTCTACCCTTACAACCAAGGATTGGAAAATGGCTGATATAAATGCTGGTATCCCGACAATCTATAGGGAAAATATTGAGAAATTTATTCCTCAAATGGTCAATTTAGATCTAATCAATGGGATTAGTTTTAATAAGGGATGTTATACCGGTCAAGAAATAGTTGCTAGAGTCCAACACAAAGGTAAAGTCAAACAAAGAATGTTTCACATCACGGGCAGGGCCAGCAACAAAAAAATTGATCCAGGCACTGCCATTCTCTCTGAAGATGCCAAGGTCGGTACGGTTATTGAATCTTTAGAAGACAATGGTCAAATACATGCATTGGGAGTGATTAAAAATGATGCATCCAAAAAGAGATTGGTTGTAGACGGAACAGAGATAAAATTATATTAGAAGAATGAGAGGTTACTTCTCCCTCATCTGTGGGAAGAACAACACATCCCTAATAGATGGACTGTCTGTTAAAAACATCACCAATCTGTCAATACCAACACCAAGTCCTGCGGTAGGCGGTAATCCATACTCAAGTGCTTGGATGTAGTCCTCATCGTAAACCATAGCTTCTTCATCGCCACTTTCCCTCTGCTGTACCTGGAAGTTAAAACGCTCGGCTTGTTCGTCTGGATCGTTTAATTCCTGAAAACCATTGGCTAATTCCCGGCCAGCAACAAAGAATTCAAAACGGTCCACAAGCCAAGGATCTTCATCGTTACCTCGCGACAACGGAGAAACTTCCTTGGGATAGTCTGTGATAAATGTTGGTTGGGCAAGATTGCCTTCAACTGTTTTTTCAAAGATTTCCAACAACAATTTCCCCGAGCCCTGACCCTGCTTGACCTCAATACCAAGATCGGCACATACTTTGGTTAAATAATCCTTATCTCTCAGTAAATCGACATCTAGATTTGGGTTGTGAGCTAGAACTGAATCCTCCAATGTCACCCTTTGGAAAGGTTTTGATACATCGTAGTCGTTGCCTTGATAACGAACGGTATCGCTTCCCTTGATCTCCAAGGCAATTTGAAAAATCATGTCTTCAAGCAAGTCCATAATATCCTCGGCGGAACAATATGCCATGTACAGTTCAAGCATCGTAAATTCAGGATTGTGTTGGGTTGAAACACCTTCATTTCTAAAACATCGGTTGATTTCAAAAATTCGGTCAAAACCCCCAATAACCAGTCGTTTCAAATACAATTCCGGTGCAATTCTGAGGTAAAAATCTCTATCCAGGGCATTGTGATGCGTGATAAATGGTCTCGCCACCGCTCCACCAGGAATGGGATGCATCATCGGTGTCTCCACCTCAAGGATTTTTCGATCGCTTAAATAATTTCTCATTTTGGAAATAATTTTCGATCGGATCTTAAAAACATCCTGACTATCCTGGGACATAATTAAGTCAAGGTATCGCTGGCGGTACCTTATTTCTGTATCGGTTAGACCATGGTATTTCTCAGGCAAGGGTCTCAAGGACTTGGTTAGCAGTTCCAACTCCATCACATTAATGGTCAGTTCGTCAGTTTTTGTTTTAAACAAAGGTCCTTTGACCCAGATAATATCTCCGACATCCAGGGTTTTAAATTGATCGTAGGTCTCCGGGGATAATTTCGAAGAACTTAAGAATATCTGGATCTCACCTGTACCGTCTTTTATTTTAGAGAAGCTGGATTTTCCCATGACCCTTTTGGCCATCATCCGGCCAGCAACCATGATTTCTTTATTTCTTGATTGCAGGTCTTCTCCGGTAAGAGAGGCAAATTGTTCCTGCAGATCCTGGGCATAAGCATCGATCTCCAGTCCTCTTGGGTAGTTAAAACCACCTTCCCTCAGGGACTCCAGTTTTTTTCTCCTTTCTAGAATTAGTTTGTTTTGATCGTTGGTATTGTCAGTCATGGTGAATCCAAAATATTTTCTACAAACCTTGTTTGAGACTGGCTTCAAGAAATTTATTGATATCTCCGTTCAGTATAGCTTCTGGATTGCTGGATTCAATTTGGGTTCTTAAATCTTTAACCCGAGATTGATCAAGAACGTAAGACCGTATTTGACTGCCCCAGCCTATGTCTGCTTTGGTTTCCTCTAAGGCTTGAGCTTGAGCTTGTCTCTTTTGTTTTTCCAATTCAAACAACCGGGCTCGTATTTGTTTCATTGCAGTGGCCCTGTTCTTGTGTTGGGAGCGATCATTCTGGCATTGAACAACCGTTCCCGTTGGCAAGTGGGTGATTCGAACTGCAGATTCTGTGGTGTTAACGTGTTGACCACCAGCGCCACTGGCACGATAAACATCAATACGCAGATCTGATGGATCAATCTCAACGTCAAAATCATCTTCAATTTCAGGTGAGACAAATACTGCGGCAAATGAAGTATGCCTTCGGTTCCCAGAATCAAATGGTGATTTTCTGACCAATCTATGCACGCCGGTTTCCGTTCTCAGCCAACCGTAAGCAAATTCTCCCGCTACATGGATGGTTGCACTTTTGATTCCTGCCACTTCCCCAGGAGAGATTTCTATTAATTCAGCTGAGAAATTATTGGACTCGCACCATTTCATATACATTCTCAGCAACATATTCGCCCAATCTTGAGCCTCAGTTCCCCCAGAACCGGCTTGGATATCGAGGAAGGAATTCGAAGTATCCATTTCATGTCTGAACATTCGTTGGATTTCCAATTGGCTGATCTCAGCATCAAATGCTTTAACATCGTTTGTCAAATCATTCAGTGTTTTTTGATCGTCCTCACTGATCGCGAGCTCCAACAGTATCGAGGCGTCCTCGAGATTGCTTGAGAGCGTTTCGAGTGTAGAAAGGGTTTTTTCGAGTCTCGCCCGCTCTTGATTGAGATTGCGTGTCAGTTCTCTGTTCTCCCATATATCAGGGTCGTTAAGGGTCTCCAGTATCTCATTTAGGCGTTCTGACTTTTTGTCAAAGTCAAAGGTACCCCCTAAGGGCGTTGAAGCGTTCCTTTAATTCATCAATCGCTAATTTAATCTGTGTTTCATCCACCCAAAAATCCTCTGTCTTTCTAATCTATTATGTCAAACTTTGCCCGCAAATCTTTGAACTGCTCAATATAATCCTCTCGCTTTCCATAAAATACCTGAGGCTCATGTTTTTCTACAGCAATTGGGATTACAACTTGAGATACAGGCATTTGAGTTCTTTCTTCAAACATGACTGCGTATGCAGCCGACTGCATGAAGTAAGCATCAATCCAATCCACTCTCTTGGGTTTAGAACTGGTTTTAAAATCAATGACAGATAAAACACCGTCCCACTCCGCTACCAAATCGACGGTTCCACCCACTCTGAGTGCGTTGCTGTACAGAGGGGCTTCAATGGCTTTGACTGTGCCCACGTGTTTGTCTAATTCTTCTGCCAATTGATTAAACATTTCTCCAATGAGTGGCATTTCTTCCTCGAAGAGGCTGCTTTGTGAAACCAATTCATTCCGAAGGTACAATTCTGCCAGTTTGTGAACTTTAGTACCTCGGGTGGTAGCCGCCTTGGTTATTTTATTTGCCGCTTCCTCCCCCACTCTCAGGCGCCAAGCTTGAATGGCTTCCCTAGAGAGAAGTCCAGTAATGGTCGTTACGGAAGGGTAGCGATCGCCTTCAGGTGTTTCATAAAACCGTTTGCTATTGCCAGTAACGGTCTTAAGCTGAAAGAGCTCAACTAATTCGTGTTTGAATTTCATTACTTACTGATTTGTTTAATCATGAATTATAATCAATCGGAAGAATACGTAATCATAAATGATTTTTTAAATGAAAGAGACATATAACTCACTTATAGAATCAGTTGGTAGTGGAAAAATTCAATACCAGGGCAAGTGGTATGAAAAAAGTTTAATCATAGGTATTGATAAGATTATTTACCCATGGAAACACCCTGGTGTTGCTGATTTGGAAGTGAGTGATTTTGAGTCAGCTTTTGAAGGCAACACCGAAGTTATATTGCTAGGGACAGGAAGGAAACAAGTCTTTCCAGACACACACCTCGTCACCAAGATCCTGAAAAGAGGAGTTGGCATTGAAGTGATGGATTCGAAAAGTGCCTGTCGAACATTCAATCTGCTTGTGTCTGAATATCGCCGACCATTAGCTATGTTGATGTTGGAGTAGGATTACCTTTTTCTTATTTTTTTCCAGTTAAGCGAGAAATTATAAAATAAATCGCCAACGCAACTGCAAGGATTAACAATATTCTCAGCAGTCCGACAGACATTACAATGACTTATAAACGACAAATAGAACAAACAGTATTAAAAGCAACCAACCCAGCCTATCGATATTTCTTCGAATAGCCGGCATTCCTTTCTCTCCGCCAAAATACGCAGCCCAGGCGACCAGATAAAATCTAATTCCCCTCGAAGCCACTGCAGCGATGACAAAGAAAACAAAATTCAAATCCATTGCACCTGCAGTGATGGTAAATAGCCAGTAGGGAACAATTGAGATTCCAGCAACGAAAACCACACCTACCCCCCAAGTAGAAAACCAATCCATGGCTTGGGTATAATTTGATTGCAGTCCCAGAGTCGTAAACAGTTCCAAAGCATAATCGAGAGCAAAAAATCCAATGGCGAAGCCAATACAGCTGCCAAGAACCGAGCCGAGTAAAGTTATACCGGCGTAGAACCAGGCCTTCTTGGGCTTTGACAAAGTCATGGGTACCAAAACAACATCGGGGGGTATTGGAATAAAAAACCAAGACTCAAAAAAACTGTGCAGGAAAAGAAAATAAATTGCTCTGGGTCTGGATGCGACCTCCAGTGCATAATTAAATATCTTGGTAAAAAGACGCTTCATAACAACTGACCATCAATCCATTCTTGCAAATCCTTACCCACTGAATGCTCAGTAAAATCTGATATCAACGGTGTTATGGAAACGCAATTTTGCTCAACGGCAAAAAAATCTGTGCCTTCTGAACCATCTTTAGGTGGTGGGGGTGGTCCAAGCCAATAAACATTTTCACCGAAAAGGTCTTTATCTGGCTTAAATAGATCGGGAACAGATCGCTTTCCTAATCGAGTTATGGCATAACCCTGTACATCCTCAAAGGGGATATCCGGGATATTAACGTTTAAGGTTTTTGCTGGCACATTTGGGTTTTTTATTAAGAATTTAACTAGGTTTTGAGCAACCTTTACTGCGGTATTCAAATGGGTTGGTTTTCTATTTACAATCGACATAGCCAGGCACGGAACACCAATAAAACGCCCTCCCATGGCGGCACCAACAGTACCTGAGTACAAGACATCATCGCCTAAATTAGCCCCAAGATTTATCCCACTAATGATCAAATCGGGTCGACGATCGCAAATGATTGTTGCTGCAAGATGGATACAGTCGCATGGGGTTCCATTGACGTAATAACCGTTCTCTTGAAATTTTCTTATCCTTAAAGGATTTTTTATTGTCAATGAGCTGCTGGCACCACTGCAATTGGTCTCTGGTGCAACGATGGTTAAATTTGCTAGATCCGATAATGCCGACTCAAGGGCTTTTATCCCCTTGGAATAGTAGCCATCGTCATTGCACAATAATATTTCCATAGCGGAATTTTACAAAGATGTAACTAAGGATTCCATCCGTGCCTGATGTTCATCAGAAAACCAATAGTTAGCTGCCCAGTTAGTCATCCGTCTTTGCTTCCAAATCTGGTCTTGGCTTAGTTAGCAAATAAAACTCTTCGCCCTCTTTAATCATTCCAATGTCCTCTCTGGCTTTTTCTTCAATTGCCGAATAACCGTCTTTTAGATCTTTTATTTCCTCTTTGAGCTGAGAATTTCTAGAAACCATTGCATTGTTCTCTTTCTGCTGATCTTGAATTAGTTCTTTAATCTCAGCAACACGGGAGTAGCCGTCTTTGGTTAGCCAAATATTAACTTGCATCATCACTAGGAAAAGAACCAACAGTAAAGCTATAAATTTCATGCAATCAATCTGGTGCTATAAATCAAAAAGAGAGCTGAATGCGTTCTGGCCTAAATACACTGCGTCCTGGGCTAATATTTCTTCTATCCTGAGCAACCGATTGTATTTTTCCACCCGATCAGATCGAGACAATGAACCTGTCTTAATTTGTGTAGCTGAACTGCTTACTGCAATATCTGCAATTGTGGTATCGGCTGTTTCTCCTGATCGATGCGAAATAATCGCAGTGTAGTTTGAGGATTCTGCCATCTCCAGTGCTGCAAATGTTTCGGTCAAGGTTCCAATCTGATTGGGTTTGATTAATATTGAATTGGCTATACCCTTGTTGATTCCTTCTTGGAATATTTTGGTATTGGTTACAAACACATCGTCACCCACCAATTGAACTCGATCGCCAATTGATTGGGTCAATTTTTCCCAACCAGCCCAATCGTCTTCAGAAAGACCATCTTCAATACTGATGATCGGGTAATCGGTCGATATTTTAGTTAAATATTCAACAAATTCGTCGGAGTCAAATATTTGGCCTGTGGATGAAAAATGGTATTTGCCATCTTCACAGAATTCCGAAGCTGCAACATCAAGACCCAAATAAATATCCTTTCCAGACTGAAAACCAGCTAATTCTATGGCTTCCTGGATAGCGTCCAATGCTGCGATATTACTCGGAAGATTGGGTGCAAATCCACCTTCATCTCCAACAGCCGTGCTGAGTCCTTGATTCTTCAATACTGACTTCAATGAATGAAATACCTCAACACCCAACCGCAGTGCTTCACTGAAACTGTCAGCACCGATGGGTAAAATCATAAACTCTTGGATGTCGATATTATTGTCTGCATGTTCACCGCCATTGATTATATTCATCTGAGGAACAGGCAAACCACAATTGCTCGGGTTGAAGTACTGAAATAATTCTTTTCCTAAAAAAGACGCTGCAGAGTGGGCAGCAGCCAAGGAAACCGCCAATATTGCATTTGCACCCAATCTTGATTTATTTTCCGTGCCATCCAACTCAATGAGCGTTTTATCTATCTCATTCTGTTCCAATACAGATTTACCTATGAGTGTTTTTTGAATTTCAGTGTTGATGTTTGTAACTGCCGAATAAACACCTTTGCCGTGAAATTCAGGTCTATCCCTATCTCTTAACTCAACAGCCTCTCGACTACCGGTTGAAGCACCTGAGGGAACAGATGATTTGCCTCTGCTTCCATTTTCCAAGGTAATTTCAACCTCCACGGTTGGATTGCCTCTTGAATCTAAAATTTGCCTGCCATGTATTGATTTAATTTCTGACATTTAAAACCCTATCTGATTGTCTGTGAGTTTTTTCAACAATCAGTTGTCTTGCTTAACGATCGTATCGATCTCTTTTAAAACATGTAAAAGTGGGGCCAACTGATTGAGTGGCAACGAATTGGGTCCATCGCTGAGTGCCTTGTCAGGATCAGGATGTGTCTCCATGAAAATACCTGCAACACCGGTGGCAACTGCAGCTCTGGCCAATGACGGAATGTATTCTTTCTGGCCTCCTGAAGAAGATCCTTGACCACCCGGGAGTTGCAGTGAATGTGTGGAATCAAAGATGACAGGACAACCGGTTTCCCTAAGAATAATTAAAGAACGCATGTCAGCAACCAAGTTGTTGTAGCCAAAGCTGTAGCCTCTCTCACAAACTAATACATTCTCATTGTTCACCGATTTGGCCTTGTCTACGACATTCTGCATTTCCCAAGGCGAGAGGAATTGGCCTTTTTTGATATTCATAGGTTTGTTTTGTTTGGCAACTTTTAGAATGAAATTGGTTTGCCTGCATAAAAACGCAGGTGTCTGCAGGACATCAACCACCGAGGCCACCTCCTCCAGAGGGGTATCCTCATGAACATCAGTCAAAACCGGTACCCCAATGGTTTGCTTAATGCTTTCCAAAATGCGGAGGCCTTCTTCTACACCTGGGCCTCTATAGCTTGATATAGAACTTCTGTTGGCCTTGTCAAAAGATGATTTGTATATGAATGGTATCTCCAGTTTCTTGGTGATTTCTGCAATACTGCCAGCAACATCGTGAGCAAGACCGGCCGATTCTATAACACAAGGTCCTGCTATCAGGAGCATAGGTAGTTTATTACCCACATTAATATTTCCAATTTTAATCGTCATTTTTTAACTCTTTATATTTTGATTTTACCAAGAATCAGCTTTTTGATTGAACCAGTTTCACTTATATTTTTTTTGATGCTCGTACGAAGGACTCAAACAAAGGGTGTCCCTTTCTGGGTGTTGAAGTAAATTCAGGGTGAAATTGACAGGCAAGGAACCAAGGGTGATTCTCCAATTCTATGATCTCAACCAAACCGTCTTTGGAATGACCTGAAAATTTCAAACCTTTGTCCTGTAAATCATTTTTGAAGTTGTTGTTGAACTCGTATCGATGTCTGTGCCGTTCAAAAACAGAATCTTTTTGATAAATACGTTTTGCCAAGGATTGATCTGACAGCATGCATTCCTGTGCGCCAAGCCTCATACTGCCCCCTAAATCAGAAAGTTCGTTCCTATTTTCAACAGATCCATCAGTATTCATCCATTCCGTTATCAAAGCAATTACAGGGGCCTTGGTACCGGGGTTAAATTCGGTACTGTTTGCGTCGCTTAAATTTAGAATATTTCTTGCAAACTCAATGATAGCAGCCTGCAAACCAAGGCAAATCCCTAAATACGGTACGTTGTTTTCTCTGGCAAATTGAATCGAATCGATCATCCCTTCTATACCCCGATCGCCAAATCCACCCGGTATTAAAATAGCATCCATGGATTCCAATAACGCTCCTGCTCCTCGCATTTGGATTTCTTCGGATTCAACATATTCAATTTGAATGTCAACACGTGTCTTAAACCCTGCGTGCCTAAGAGCCTCACTCAAAGAGATGTAAGAATCCCTAAAATCTACATACTTACCAACCATTGCAATCCGAACCTGTCCGTTGCTGTTGTTTTTTGCTTGCAAAACAGTTTCCCAGTCACGCAGATCTGGCTTGGGAGCATTAAGGTTGAGTTTGTTAACAATAATATCGTCCAAGCCCTGCTCTCTTAGAATCATCGGTATTTCATAAATATCTTGGGCATCGTGTGCTGAAATCACTGCCGCCTCAGTTACATTGGTGAACAATGCTATTTTTTTACGTTGTTCTTCAGGAAGCGGCTTTTCTGAACGACAGACCAGTGCATCCGGCTGTATTCCAATTGATCTCAATTCCTTGACTGAATGTTGTGTTGGTTTTGTTTTGAGTTCGGCTGCAGTCTTTATATAGGGAACCAGAGTGAGGTGAACATAAGCAACCTCGTAACCATCTTTTTCCAAACCCATTTGACGAATTGCCTCTAAAAAAGGCAATGATTCAATATCACCGATTGTCCCCCCAATCTCAACTATAGTGACATCAAAACCTTTTGAGCCATTTTTGATGTTTTCCTTTATCTCATCAGTAACGTGAGGAATCACTTGCACTGTGGCACCTAAATAATCACCCTTTCTCTCTTTAAGAATCACATTCTCGTAGACCTTGCCAGCTGTAAAGTTGCTTTTTTTGCTGGTTATTTTGTTAACAAACCTTTCGTAATGACCTAAATCCAGATCCGCTTCGGTGCCATCTTCTGTTACAAAAACCTCTCCGTGTTGATACGGACTCATCGTCCCGGGATCTACATTTAAATAGGGATCCAATTTCATCATTCCGACTTTTAATCCTCTAGCTTCAAGAATTGCGCCGAGCGATGCAGACGTAACCCCCTTACCAAGTGCTGAGACTACGCCCCCAGTGACGAAAATAAAGTGTGACATATCCGGGTTTTGCTTTGTTCCAATCAGTTATTTTTCTTTTGGGATTTTATTATTTATATTGGGGAATCCCAATACCAATATCCCGGTATTTGAAGTTAACAGATATTGTCATATTGGACAATCATCAATTGTGTTTTATGGTGATGTTTCTGATCCAATTCACCATAAAACCATCCTCGTCTGTCGATGCAGTGTAATTCCGGTTAAACCAAAGATCACCCACACTGATTAATTCACTTTTTTGGTAAATCAGAGGAATTTTATCTCTAACCCATGGAAGTATGTGATTCTCTTGAAAAAGTTTTTTAAGTTTCTTAGTTATTTTATGCCCCACAGGTTTTATTGATTCGCCTCCCTTGCGAAACTGTACATCAAGATTTTTATTGCACTTTTTGAGCGATAGACCTTGACCTTTGACCATAATCGCCGTCAAGGTGCTGCCGTTTTCATCCAATACTAAAGGTTTATCAATGGACCAATTCACCGATGTATTGCTTTGATTTGGCTGTAATTCTGACAATTTCAGAAAATAGAGCTTATTAAGATACCGTTTAATGCAATAATCGTCCCAAACCATGGATGGGTTGACAGATTTTGGATTCAAAAGTGTATTGGTTCCAGAATTTAAGACTTTCATGGAGGGAACTGGAATTTCATTTTTCAAGATCATAAAACGGATGATATTAATAACTCGTCCAATTGATTTATTGTTGAACACTTCAATATCTAAATTTTTAACCGGGTAGTTGAAACCTAAATCTTGTACGGCCAGCTCCTTCAACAAAGTCGATGTTTGGATGGAAATATCTGATAGCCTTGAAACGGAACTTGAAAAAGTTGGCCATCTCTCCTTAAGCGTTGGAATTACCTTCATCCGCAAAAAATTTCGGTCGAAATAGGTTTCCTGATTGCTGGTATCCACCACCCAATCCAATTGTTTTTTCCTGGCATACGTGAGTATCTCATTTTTGGTAACATCCAAAAGGGGCCGCAAAATGTTTCCTCTTCCAAACTTAAATTGTTTTTGAATCCCTTGAAGACCCTCAATTCCAGTACCTCTAGCCATCCGTAATAGTATTGTTTCCAATTGATCATCTTGGTGATGTGCGGTCATTAACCACTCTCCTTCTTGGATTGACTTTTGTAATTTGTGATATCTGGCTTTTCGCGCTGCGGCTTCTATGCCAAAACCCTCTGTGGTACTTACCTTGACAGAATGGATATCTATTTGGATTTGGCTTTGATCACATGTTTTTTTACAGAAGTCTGCCCAACTTTGAGAGTCCTTAACTAAATTGTGATTAATATGAATTGCTCTGATGAAAATATCCTTGCCTACAACTTGATTTAAAGCATTAAGCAGCACGATGGAATCGACTCCCCCGCTTAATGAAACACAAATTTTTTTGATGTTGTGTGCTTGAATGTGGTGCTTTAAGGTCTCTTCAATATTCTGGCTTTCGGTTTCAACCATCAGCTAGATCTCCTGAAATTCACCAATCGCTCTAAACTTCTTCCGACGACGATCTATAAGATCATCCAATGCCAGATTTTTCAACAACTGGACTTCATCGACGACGGCACTAGCAATGTCCTTATACATCAATTCTGGATCCCGGTGAAACCCTCCCAAGGGCTCTGGAATTACTCGGTCGATAATGTCAAACTTTGATAGCCTTTTGGCTGAAATACCCATCGCATCCGCCGCAGCTTCAACCTCTTTTGGGTTCCTCCAAAGAATTGAAGAACATGCTTCAGGCGATATCACTGAATAGATACTGTATTGCAACATCAAAAGCGAATCGCCCATCCCAATTGCCAAGGCACCTCCAGATCCACCTTCACCTATTACCAGATTGATAATGGGAGTTCTGAGTGAAGCCAGGGTGAAGAGATTGCTGGCAATTGCCCCACTCTGCCCCCGTTCCTCTGCTCCGATACCTGGATAAGCGCCTGGAGTGTCTATGATGGTGACAATAGGCATTGAAAATTTTTCAGCAAGTTTCATCATCCTCTGCGCTTTTCGATAACCCTCAGGTTTCGGCATTCCATAGTTCCTAAAAATTCTTGATTTCGTATCTTGACCCTTTTCCTGAGCGATGAACATAAGTGATAGATTCTCTATTGTCCCTAATCCAGAAACAATAGCTGCATCATCTGCATACATCCTATCACCATGCAATTCCTTAAAATCGGGAACTATGGCCTGGATCACATCTAGAGCTTTTGGCCTTTCTGGATGTCTTGCCAGTTGAGCTATTTGCCATTCGGACAAGTTAGAAAATATTTCCTTGGTTAAGGTTTCATATTTTCTAATTAAATTATCTATTTCATGATCCAGATCAACAGAAGATTCTGAATCAGCAGCAGTCAATTTAAGCTTTTCAATTCGCTTTTCTAATTCTATAATCGGCTGCTCAAAATCTAAAAAATCCATGGTGCACACTGTTTAATTGCAACGTTAATCCTATTCTACAATAGAATCGGTAAAAAAAGATTTAAAGCAAAGTTGGGATTTAGTTGTCAGTTAGAAACTGAAAATTCCCTGAACCAAACTCAACTGTCAATTGGTCTCGAAGTTCCTTAGTTGCATTTACAGTCCATTCCTCACTCAACTGCAACCTATAAACGTCTATATCTGTCTTGTAGTGAATATTAACTTTACAGGATCCAGGAATATGAGCTTGGAGTATTGATTTTAGTTTATCAGGATCAAATTTTGTGCCGCACTTAATCAACAAAGTGTTTGCCTTCTTTTCTATTAACTGGTCTAGCCCATTGATTGCTTCTGCAACAAACTGCCATCTATCAGCATAGGCATCAAATCTAAGATTTCCTTTAAGATGAAGTACAGCATTTTCAACAAGCAAATCCCTAAAATTGTCTTTACGCTCTCCAAAGACAATTACATCGATTGTTGCGGTACCATCATCGAGTTTAAATATGAGATTTTCCCCCCTCCGTTTCAATCCAGTGACCAGACCAGCAAGTTCTATCGTGTTTTTCTGGTTGGATCTAAATGACCCGTTGCTCGCTTCCATGGCAGCTTTTAATTTATCTAGTGGTGACTTAGTTATGTGGAGGCAATCTTTCCGGTAAGGGTCAAACGGATGGCCACTAAAATAAAAACCTAGACTTTGATATTCATTGTCCAGTAAAACATTCAATTTCCATTCCTTTTTTCTCCTGAGTTTAGGAAGTGTTTGGAATTGATCTGTGTCTGAGTAAAACAAACTGTTTTGTCCAGATTCCCGATCCATGGCTTTCTTATTTGAATAATTTAACCCAATCTCAATTGAATTGTTCAATGTTGATCTGTTTTCTTCCAAGCAATCTAAAGCACCGCTATTAATTAATGCTTCAATCGTACGTTTAGACAATTTCTGCTCAGCGAGCCGTGAACAAAAGTCAAAAAAGTCTAGATAGCTGCCTTTGGTTAATCTTTCGTTGGTGATTGCTTCAGCAGCGTATTTGCCAATGCCTTTAATTGCCCCCAAACCATATCTGAGTGTTCTAGCGTCTTCGACAACAAAATCATAGCTGGAATGATTAACACTAGGGGTCAAAATATCTAATTTAAAATCATAACAGTCCCCTTTTAATTGGATTAGTTTATCGGTGTTGTCAATATCTGCGGTCATTGAAGCGGCCATAAATTCTGCAAGATAATGAGTTTTCAACCACGCTGTTTGATAGGCAATTAGGGCGTATGAAACAGAGTGAGACTTGTTAAAACCATACCCTGCAAATTTTTCTATGAGGTCATATATTCTTCTAGCAGTGCTTTCCTTGACGTTGTTGTCAATTGCACCCTGAATAAAAACACCTCTCTGCTTACTCATCTCTTCAGGAATTTTTTTACCCATTGCTTTCCGAAGTATGTCGGCACTGCCTTGAGAATAATTAGCTAACTTTTGTGCTATTTGCATAACCTGCTCTTGATAAACAATCACTCCATATGTCGTTCTTAGAACTTGTTCCAACATTGGGTGGAAAGTGTTGACAAGGTTCAAATGGCCAGCTGCTTTTCTTTCAATGAAAAGATCTGCCATTCCCGATTGAAGGGGACCAGGTCGGAAAAGCGCAACCAAAGCCACGAGGTCATCAAATTCTGATGGCTGCATTCGCTTGATCAATTCTCTCATGCCTATCGATTCCAGCTGGAAGATTCCTACAGTTTTGGTTGAAGATAACAATTTGTATGTTTCAGAATCATTTGTGGGTATGGCTCGAATATCAATGCTTTTCTCTCCAGCTGCAATTAATTTTTCATTGATGAGTTCGACTGCATTTTGGATTACAGTGAGTGTTTTAAGTCCTAAAAAATCAAACTTAATGAGCCCAATCGATTCGACATCATCTTTGTCAAATTGGGTGACAGTACCTGCTTCGCCCTCAACTTTATAAAGGGGCATAAAATCTGACAGATTTGAAGGTGCTATAACAACACCACCAGCATGCTTGCCGGCATTCCTTATCAAACCCTCTAGCTTGAGAGCCAAGTTAATAAGTGCTTGAACATCCTGTTCTTTTTCATACCTTTCACTCAGTGCGGGTTCTTTCTTTAGCGCCGACTTAATAGTGATTCCAATATCGAAAGGAATTAATTTTGCAATTTGATCAACCATCCCATAGGGGTAACCAAGTATCCTGCCAACATCCCTGACAACTGCTTTTGCAGACATTGTTCCGTAGGTTATGATTTGAGAGACCATTTCTGATCCGTATCGATTGGATACATAATCGATAACTCGGTCTCTGCCATTCACACAAAAGTCAATGTCGAAGTCTGGCAGTTGCCCCATCGAAACCCTCTCTGGATTCAGAAATCGCTCAAAAAGCAAATCGTATTTCATGGGATCAACGTCAGTAATGCCTAAACAAAAGGCGACTAAGGAACTGGGTCCTGAGCCTCTTCCCGGACCAACAGGTATGTTTTCTGATCTAGACCATTGAATGAAATCAGCAACGATCAAAAAATAGCCTGAAAATCCTGTGGAGTGGATAATCTTGAGTTCATTTTCCAGTCTCTGAGTATAGGCTTCTTTTACCTCCTTGGTTGCAAGTGGAATTTGTTCTAAACCTTTATTCGCTGCTTTAATTAGAAAATTCTCTATTGTTTGTCCTTTTGGGACAGAGTAAGCAGGCAGTGCAGTCTGACCGGTAGTAAATTGAAAATTACATTTCTTGGCAAGATTTACCGTGTTGGTTACCGCCTCGGGTATATCTGAAAACAAATCAGCCATTTCTTTTTTGGTTTTGAAATATTGTTCAGTCGTGTATTCCCTAACCCGATTTGTGTTATCGATTACATCACCACGATCAATGCATACTCTTGCGTCCAAAGACAAATAATCGTCCTGATTTAGGAATCTTGGGTTGTTACCTGCCAACAGAGGGACTTCGGCCAAGGAAGCAATTTCAACTGTTTTTTCCAGTAACTCTTCGTCCCTATTTCCCCCTAATTTGTGAATTTGGAGAAACAAATCTTCGGGGAAAATAAGTTGTAATCTTTCTACCTGTTTAGAAGCAGTTCTGGATTTTTCGGATAAAAGTAGGTTCTGAATAAAGCCGTTGTAACCTCCTGATATTGCAACAAGACCTAAAGTGCTTTTACCATCCAGCCAATCAATATCGACCAAGACCTTGCCTTTATGGTAACCCTCCAGATACGATCGAGTAATCAAGTTTGATAAATTCTTATACCCAGTTGTGTTTTTACAAAGCAATATTAGTTTTGAAATTCTTTCTGATGCCCCTGGATGGATTGATACGGTTGCACCAATAATTGGTTTGATACCAATTTCAATTGCTCTTTTGTAGAACTTGAATGCCGCAAATAGATTATTATCATCGGCAATTCCCAAGGCTGGCATCTGGTATTCAAGAGATTTTTCCAGCAAACCTTCAATTCGAATAACACTCTGACCTATTGAATATTCTGAATTAACATCCAGGTGAACAAATATTGGCTCCTCTTTAGCCATATCAATTGCTATACATTTCAGGTTTAAACGTCATTCTATGAATTGGAGTTGGGCCAAATTCTTGAATGGCAGATAAATGTTCCTTAGTTGGGTAACCTTTGTTTTTATCAAATCGATATTGAGGGTATTTTATATGCATTTGTTCCATCAATTGATCCCTGGTCACTTTTGCCAGTATGGATGCTGCTGCGACAGAGGCATAAAGACCATCACCACCAATTTTGGGTTCCAATCTAAGACTCAAATTTGAGCGTACCACTGGACAGTACGGCCCATCTATCAAGACCTGTATGTCATTTTGGTGCAACTGATCAATTGCTCTCTGCATTGCCAACATCGTTGCCTTAAGAATATTATATTGATCCACTTCTAGGTGATTGGCAAGACCAATTGAATACTCTTGTGATTCGGATTTAATGATTTGGAATAATTGCTCTCTTTTTTTAGCTGACAGCCTTTTTGAGTCCCGCAAACCCTGTATGGTCTGATTTTTAAGGAACACGACAGCTGCTGCAACTACGGGCCCAGCAAGACATCCTCTCCCTGCTTCGTCAACACCTGCGATTAATTCCATAAATAGACAAGAAAATTATTTTACTTTTGTTGTTCAAGCATTTTTAAAATTGTCGATGCTGCCAAAAAAGAAGCATTTTTTTGTAGCTGCAAGTGAAGAGAATCAAATTGTTGTTGCAATTCTACAACTTTATGTTGATTGGAAAGCCAGGATAAACTTTCTGCGAAAATTGTTTCAGAAGAAGCATTCTCTTGAATCAACTCAGGAACTAATTTTTTACCTAAAAGAATATTTGGCAATGCTATGTAATCCGTATGCACCATCTTAGATATCTTTAAAAACCAATAACTTAGTTGTGACATTTTATAAACGACAACCATTGGTTTTTTATGTAAAGCCGCTTCGAGTGTTGAGGTACCTGACTTAGTAATGACCAGATCACAGGCAGATAAAGCTGAATGTGTACTGTCGGTAATGGTCATCCTGAGATCAGTAAAATACATAGCAAGTATTTTCTTTAATTGCTCTCCTATTTTTGAATCCACAACCGGTACTACAAACTCTATGTCTTCAATTCTATTGGTTATCAATTCGGCAGTTTCAAAGAATAATTTTGCATGACGGTTAATTTCAGAGCCACGACTACCAGGCATCAATGCAATAACAGTTTTTGCACTCAGTTTTAAATTATTTCTTGCAGTTTTAACATCAATTTTTTGTTGCGTTGAATCAGCCAATGGGTGGCCAATAAAGACCGCGTTCACATTATGTTCTTTTAAGAGATCTTCCTCGAACGGAAAGAGACACAACAATAGATCTGCAGATTTGTTCAGTAATTTAACTCTGTTTTTTCGCCATGCCCAAAAACTTGGAGAAACCACTTGGATGGTTTTAATACCTCTGCGCTTTAATTTTTCTTCAAGCTTCAAATTGAAATCGGGGGAATCAATACCAATAAAAGCGTCCGGGGGATTTTTGAGGATTTTTTTTATCAGTTTTGCTCTAACTTTGAGTATTCTAGGCAAATGTTTCAGCACACCAAAAATACCCATAACGGATAATTCGGAAGAATGAAACCACTGTTTGCATCCAGCTTGAATCATCTTTGGACCGGCTATTCCCTCGAAGGTTGCATCGGGACAAAGATCTTGTATTGAGGCAATAATTTTAGAGCCTAACAAATCTCCTGAAGGTTCCCCAGCAACGATGACGAACTTAGTCACGATCGGTTGATTGGTTAGAAGTCAGCGGATGATCCCTCTTGTGGATGCTTGTAAAAAATCAAGCATTACTTGCAATTCATTTGAAACTTCGTCAAGACCAGAGATTTTTTCCAGGGCTTCTTCCAAACGAAGATCAGAAGTATACAACAGCTTGTAAGCGGTCTTAATATTTCGTATTTGTTCAGCGGTAAAATTTCTTCTTCTTAAACCCTCAATGTTAATTCCTCTAGGCATAGCAGGTTGTCCCACAACAATTACATAAGGGGGTAGGTCTTTGGCCACACCTGCGTATATTCCCAAAAAACTGTGGCTACCGATTTTGCAAAATTGATGAGCGCCCGAAAAACCGCCAAATATTGCGTAATCCCCAACCTCTACATGGCCACCCAGGGTTGCATTATTGGCAAATATAGTGTGGTTGCCTATTTGACAGTCATGCGCTATGTGAACATAGGCCATGATCCAGTTGTCATTGCCTAGCCGAGTGATCCCTGTATCTTGAATCGTTCCTCTATTTATGGTGCAGCATTCTCTAATGGTATTGCGATCACCTATCTCTAATTGAGTATCTTCATCGTTGTATTTCATGTCCTGGGGACTATCACCTATTGAAGAGAATGGGTAGATATGGTTTTGTTTACCTATTTTCGTTCGACCAGTAATCACCACATGCGATTCAATAATCGTGGCACTATCAATGGAGACATCTGGGCCAATAATTGAGTAGGGTCCGATGCTTACATCATCAGAAATATCAGCTTGTTCAGAAACAATCGCGGTTTTATGAATCATTGTCTTCGCCCACTTTCTTATTGATTAGCGACACCAGTTTCTGCAGTTTATTTAACTTTTTAAAACTGGCAGCATTCTTTTGCCATTCTGAAGCTTTTTGATGTGAAAACAGATTGCCAGCATAGACACCTGGATCCTTGATGTCCTTTATGACAGTTGTCCTTGCAGCAATGGTTGTGTCATCGATTATTTTTAGATGGCCAGCAATTCCGACTTGACCGCCTATTCTACAACGTTTTCCAATTGCAGTGCTGCCTGCTACGCCTGTTTGTGCAACGATTGCTGTGTGATCCCCAACGATCACGTTGTGACCTATTTGTACTAGATTATCAAGTTTTACACCATTGCCTATGACCGTGTCAGAAAGTGTTCCTCGGTCTATGGTTGTATTTGCTCCCACCTCAACATCATCACCAATAATCACCCGACCCATTTGAGGGATCTTGACCCATGCCGAGTCTTTCGCTTCTGAAAAACCAAAACCGTCAGCTCCAATTACCACACCTGGATGAATAATGGCCCTTGAACCTATTTCAGTACCCTCATGGATAATGACCCCTGAACTGATCCAACTGGATTCACCTATTTTGGTGTCTTTCTCAACCACTGAGTTGGCCCCAACAAAAACATGTTCTCCCAACTCAACATTCATAGCTAGAACCACCCCCGCTCCAATCTTACAGGTTGATGGTACGTCGCAGGAGGAGTCAATCACAGCAGCGGCATGGATTCCTGGCTGAAATTGCTTGCTTGTATCAAAGTCACTTGCGATTCTGGCAAACAACAAGTATGGATCAGTTGTTACCAATGAAGCAGTAGGGCAAAACTCCACATCATGTTCCCTGAGGACAACCGCTGCTGCGTTGGTTTCTTTCAACTCAGATTTATACTTACTATTGGCAAAAAATGTTAGCGAATCGTTGGATGCGTTTGATAGCGTTGCGACATTGGAAACAACAGTAGACGGATCACCTTGGATCTTGCAATCGTATTTTGAAGCTAAATGTTCAAGAGTAAAAGCAGTATCAGACAAAATTCTCATTCCCCGACATATTTATTGGCTAGCTTCTATTTAGCCTCCGGCTTTATTTTCTTGAAACTTCTTTTCTAACATTTTAGCTATGTCATTCGTGATATCCACCGAAGCCCCTTTGTATAAAGTTCCGCCATTTAAAATGGTATTCTGACTGATTCTTCCTTCATTGATGATCAGATCATAGCTATTGTCTCTGCCAAACTTCTGAATCAAATTGATAATTTCAACAAAAATTTTATTTGCCTCAATTTGAGTTCTATTATTACGATCTTCTTGGAAGCTTTCGGCCAAATATTTCAACTCTCTCTGATCAGCGTTAATCCTTAACAGAGTATTCTGGCGTTCGTCATTGCTGAGGGAAAGATTGTCTTGATTCAGTTGGTCTTTACTTGCGTTCAAAGCCGACTCCTTGGACGTAATATTTCTTACTCTACCTGCGAATTCTTCCTCTATCACTGAGGTCATATCTAGGTATTGGGGAGATTCTTGAACAAGTTTATTCATGTCTACCACCCCGATCCTTGCTTGCGTTGCTTCCTGAGCGAAAATGGATTGGGCAACAAAAAGCGTGCCTATTATTGTCAATACGAAATTTAGTTTTTTCATAACTGTCCCTTTATCTTAATTAAAACCATTGTCTAAAAAGCTCCTCCAATTGTAAATTGGAATCGTTCCGTTTCGTCACCCCAAGAATCACCAGTTGTAGGATCGTTATTTAAAGGAAGGGCATAACTGAATCGAAAGAGTCCGAGTGGGGCCAACCATTGTGCAGCCAATCCGACTGATTGTTTCAAATTACCCGCATCAAAACCGTAGTCGAGAGGATTGCCAATTTTGTCATAAAAATCCAGCTCGCTGGTCGAAAATACATTGCCAACATCAAAAAATAAACTAAACCTTGCCCTTGATGCCCAATCTTGCGGTAAAGGTAAAATGACTTCCATTTGAGCTGAAATTAGAAGATCTCCTCCGTATGGGTTACCAAAGTTATCTCTTGGCCCCAAACGATGTTCTTTATAGCCTCTAATGGTATCCGGTCCTCCTGCGAAAAAGTTTTTGTAGGGAGGGACCCCAACAGAATCACCGTAAGCTCCGTTGTAGGCAATGTCAGCTTTTGCCATAAGTGTTAAATAGTTCACAAATGGAAACGGAACATTAAAATACTGTTTGTAGCTGTAATTAAAACCGTAATATTCAACCTCACTTCCAGGAATGGCTAGACTCGCCATGAATCTCTGTGTCATTCCTTGATCAGCAAAGATAAAGCGATTTCTCGAATCATAAACCCATCCGATTATAGCTTCTGCAACTTTGAACTCTGTTTTACAAAAATTGAAAGCTCCTTCAAAGCAACTGCTGTTTCCATTGCTGTTAACCCACTGAAGGGCTTGACTAGCGCTATAATCGCCTGCGAGCAATTCAGAACTCATCAAGTTAGAGCCAAAAATAACTCGCTGATACTCGCTCAAGGGATACGAATATTCCAACCCGAGAGAAAAAGTTTTGGTTGAGAAATCTGAAGAAGATGCAGTGAACTGATTAAAGGATGAATAGGAAAATCTTGCCGTTCTCGCAATTTCATCAAGACCAGTATAAGCATTCGTGTGTGAAAAGCTGTAAACGTCTCTGAACTTACTTGAGTTCAGATCCAGTGCAATTCTATTGCCTGTGCCAAAAAAATTAGTATGAACAAAATTACCATTTAAAATAAGTTTCTGGTACCCAGAATAGCCTATTCCTCCACCAAATTGGCCTGGCAGTCCCTCTTTGACCGTAAACACCGCATCAACCAGATCTGTAGTCCCTGCGACTGGAATTGTGTCAAATTCTACGTCCTCAATAAAAGGCAGTCTTTGCAATCTAATTTTTGATCGTTCCAACCTGCTCTTTGACATATACCCCCCTTCCATTTGCCTTAACTCACGTCTTAATACTTCGTCATTTATAGAAGTTGTATCAGAAAAGCTCACCCGCCGAACATAGACCCTACTTTTGGGTTGGATATAAAAAACTATCTTTGCTTCCATGGTTTCATCATCCAATTCTGGAATCGCCTGTACTTCTGCAAATGAATAACCATCTTCTCCAAGTCTATATTTGATTAACTCTGTAGCTTGCGTCAGCAGTCCCTGAGAAAATATTTGTCCCGGTTGTGCCAAAACCAGTCTCTGTATTTCTTCTTTGGGTACAACAAATTCACCAGTCAGCTTGACGTCTGATAATCGATAAACATCTCCCTCAGAAATATTAACGGTGACAAATATTCCAGTCTTGTCCGGTGAGATAGCTACCTGAGCGGAGTCTATCGTAAAATTAGCATAACCTCTGTCCAAATAAAAGGACTCAAGGGTTTCCAAATCACCTTGCAAATCTTCCCTTGCATATCGATCATCTTGTTGAATAAATGACAACCAATCGGGCATTTGTAACTTAAACTGATCTAAAAGATCTTCATCATTGAAAACATTGTTTCCCACAATATTTATCTGCCTAATTTGAGCACGATCACCTTCTTTAACATCGATTTTTATCCTAACAGTATTCCCAGGTAAATCTTCCACATCGGTTTCAATTTGAGCACTGTATTTACCGAAACTAAAATATTGATCTATCAGTGATCTTTCAATTTCATCCAAAACTGAAGGGTCGTACGTTCGACCGATTTTAAAACCTATATTATTTAATGATTCTTCTAGATCTTCGGTTTTAATATCCTTATTTCCATCAATACTTATATTTCCTATGGATGGCCTTTCCAGTACTGAAATAATAAGAATGTCATCAGAGAGGTCTTTCCTAAACTCGATATTCCTAAAAAATCCACTGGAATACACCGCTCTTATGGATTCCTTAATTTTAATCTCATCAAGAGTATCTCCAATGTTTATTGGGAGATAATTTAATAAAGCGCCTTCAGAAATTTTCTGCAACCCTTCGATTCTTATGTCTTTGACGGCAAAGGGTTCTTCAGCCTGAACTGAAAAAATACAAAGAACAGCGAATGCAACTATTGTTAATCTGAATTTCATCATGTGGTTAAAAAGTTACCAACCAAATATTCTGATCAAATCATTGTACAACGCAAATATCATTAAGAATAATAGTGCGCCTATTCCGAATTGTTGAAAAACAATTTGTATTTTTTCTGGTATGGGTCTGCCAATCAATTTTTCTATTAGCACAAATACGATTTGTCCCCCATCAAGAATTGGTAAAGGGAATAGGTTGAGTATGCCTAAACTAATACTGATAATCGCCATAAAAGACAAAGTTGCGATCAATCCTCTTTTTGCAACCGTTCCCGCATCTTTAGCTATGCCAACTGGTCCACTTAGATTTTTCCCTGAAATTTGACCACGGACCATCTTGCCAAACATATTTAAGGTTAGGACAATCATTTGATTTGTTTCATTGATTGCCATGGTTAAGCTTTTGGGAAAACGGTATTGTTGAATTGCCTGGTACTTCTTTACTTGATCTGCATCAATTCGTGCTGTAATTCCTATAAAACCTTGGTTTATGTTATCGGCCTTGGTACCAAGAAATACAGTTTTCTGATATGTTCGATCCAGTCTCTTTATCCCTACCTCAACATTTTGGTTAGGCTTGGCAATAATGATTTCAGTAAACTGGCTCCAGTTTATTATGTCAACATCATCAACTTTTAGAATCACATCTTCTGGTAAAAGGCCTGCCTTGTCAGCGGGTCCATCTGGAATTACTGCTTCTATAATAGGCTTGATTGTTGGAATAAAAGGTTTAAATCCCAAACCAGGCATTAACGCATTTGGTGCAGTCAGCTCCTTGGTTCTTCCAGTAACATCCAGTGTTGCATGCTTCAGATTGCCAAATTTGTCTGTTGCGGTGATTTTGATTTGTTCGTCATCTAAAATCTCGCCAAGAATTGAAATCAAAGAAGCTTGCCAAGTTTGAACCTCTTTTCCACCCACATTAATAATTTGGTCTCCAGATCTGAGGTTGTTCTGCCAAGCAATAGATCCCGATTCAATTTCCCCTATAATCGGAGCCACACCTGGAACTCCAACAGAAAACATTGTCATATAAGCAATAATTGCAAAGAGAAAATTAGCAAAAGGACCAGCTAGTAAGATAAAAATTCTTTTGGTGGCTGATTGATTATTGAAGGCTCGATGTTTTTCATTTTCGTCAACCTCTTCACTCCTCTCATCCAACAATTGGACATAGCCACCTAGGGGGATGGCGGATAAACAATACTCTGTCTGATCTAAACCAGTTCTCTTACTCCAAAGCACCTTGCCAAAACCGATGGAGTATCTCAAAACTTTGACATTGCAAAGTTTTGCTATCAGCAAATGTCCATATTCATGGATGGCGACGAGTACGCCAACCAAGATTATGAAGGCAACAATTGAAAATAAAAAATCCATATAGTAATTATCAGCAAAGATTATGAAGGAATTATAGAGAATCAGTTCAGCAAAGGAAGTAATAAGATGTGAAAATTTACATTTCAGTCCTAAAACCCAATAAAAGCAAGAGTCAAACCCAGTTCATTAATTCTGAAGGATAAAAATGTAAGCAAAGGAAGGGCCGCTATTGTTCCGTCTAACAGATCGATAAAGCCTCCATGGCCGGGGATTAAGTTGCTGGAATCCTTAATGCCCTTATTGCGTTTTAACAAGCTGAAAAATACATCTCCTAAAACAGATATGAGTGCTATCAGAAATCCAAGATATAAAAACTCCAACAGCCTATCCTCCAAACCAAAAAATAAAGCGATTAAGCATGAGAAAATGGAGGCTATTAAAACACCTCCAATAAAACCTTCAATGGTTTTGCCCGGGCTAATGTTAGGCAATAAAAGGGTTTTTCCCATCGTCCTTCCTACAAAAAAAGCTGCTGAATCGGCAATTGATACAACAATGACCACGTATAAAAAAATTCCTGGATTTATGACCATAAAAAACAAAGATGCAACAAATGGTAGGAGGATAAAATATCCAAAAATGAAGATTAAGAAGTCATTGATATTCTTCTTTTTGTAGGTTAATACTTGGAATAATATGAATAACCATAGTAAACACAAAAACCAAAACAAATAGTTGCTTGTTTTCTCTAGGTATCCAGTAAAAAAAAGCATTTCTAAAAGACTACCAATAACCAGTATCGGAAAAAAAATCCGGATGAATCTTGATTTGAATAATCTCGAATATTCCCAAAGGATAATGAGGGAAATAAATCCAATAGCAGTAGCTTTTATGGAAATTGTTGTCGCAGGATGAATTAAGACCACTAGTATTAATATGAGAACTGCTGCCGAACAGATTCTCTGGGTAAGGTTATTCATTGTAAAGATTTAGGCTTTCTTCAACTCTGTTTTCTTTTCAACGGAACCAAAACGTCTTTCTGATTGTGAATAACTTTCTAAAATTTCAAAAAATTCCTGATCTTCAAAACTAGGCCAGAGTGTTTCAGTAAAAAGGATTTCACTGTATGCCATTTCCCAAAGCATAAAATTACTCACCCTGGTTTCACCTGATGTTCTAATTATTAAATCGAGATCAGGCAGATCTGAGAAAGAAAGACGGTTGGATAAAGTTAATTCGTCTATTTGATTTTTATTAATTCTGCCATCATCTACATCATCAATAATCTTTAATATACCTTTTACAATATCCTGTCTTGAGCCATATGCTAGTGCTAGAGTGAGTCTTAAACCAGTATTTTCTGAGGTAATTGCCTCCATTTGTTCCAATTTTCTAATTAAACTTTTAGGAAGCATGTCTTTACTGCCTACCTGTTTAAAACGAACATTATTCTCAATTAAAAGTCCGGTGTATTTTTTGATGGTTCGCTCAAACAGTCTCATCAGACCATTGATTTCCTTAGCGGGTCTTTTCCAGTTTTCTGAACTAAAGGCATATAAAGTAAGTGCTTCAATTTCTAAACTAACCGACTTTTCAACAATCTCTTTGGCCTTCAGAACGCCTGCCTCATGGCCGAAGATTCTTCTTTTACCTCTTAGCTTAGCCCACCGACCATTGCCATCCATAATAATGCCCAGGTGCCTTGGTAAATTAATAATTTTCGGGATTTTTTTGTCCGCATGAAGTTTCTTCATAACTTAGAAGTTCATTAATTCTTTTTGTTTTTCTTCACTTAGTGATTCTACGTTTTTGATCATATCATCAGTTATAGTTTGGATATCTCCTTGCCCTTTATGAAAATGATCTTCTGATATCATTTTTTCTTTGAAGAAATCCTTAAGGTCTTGAATAGAGTCCCTTCGAATATTTCGAATGGAAACCTTTGCTATTTCCTCTTCATGACTTACCTGTTTGGTCAGCTCAATTCTTCGTTCCTCGGTTAAATGAGGCAGTGGAATTCTAATAATGCTTCCACTTGTTACTGGGTTTAAGCCAAGATTTGCCTTAACTATGGCCAGTTCGATCTCTGGGATAAATTTTTGTTCCCAAGGTGAAATGGCCAGTGTTTGTGCATCTTCTACAGTGATGTTTGCCAATTGCTGTATCGGCGTTGCGTTCCCATAGTACTCAATATGAACACTGTCTAGAATATCCGGAGTTGCTCTACCAGTCCTTATTTTTCTGAGATTGGATGAAAAAACGTTGATTGACTTTTGCATCCTCTGCCTTGTCTCTTGGTTGATTTCATCTAACATTGACTTCAAATCCCTTATTCATGATATTAATGTCCCAATGTTCTTGCCCTTAACAATATCAAATAATGCATTGGGTATATTCATATCATAAACCCTAACAGGAAGATTGTTATCTCTACACATAACAATGGAAGTAGTGTCCATTACACCGAGTTTATTGGAAATAAATTCATCGTAGGAAATGGATTCAAAATGCAAAGCATCATCATTTTGTAAGGGATCTTGTGAGAACACCCCATTAACCCTAGTTGCTTTAATCAAAAGATCTGCTTCGATTTCAACAGCTCTCAGGGAAGCGGCCGAATCAGTTGTAAAATATGGATTTCCAGTGCCTGCAGCAAAAATTGTAACTCTGCCTTTTTCCAAATGTCTGATCGCTCTTCTTCGAATGTAGTCTTCACATACCTCATTGACTTTTAAAGCAGACATAACTCTGGCCACCAGACCTTGTCGCTCCAAGGCATCTTGAAGGGCAAGAGCATTGATGATTGTGGCTAACATACCCATTTGATCTCCTGTGACTCTATCAATACCTGATTGAGCTAGACCTTCGCCTCTAAATATGTTGCCACCGCCAATGACAATGCCTATTTGAACACCAGTATCAACGATGGATTTAATTTCTTCTGCCAGATAAATCAGCACATCTGGATCAACACCAAACGGTTTTTGCCCTAAAAGTGCTTCTCCACTCAGTTTTAAAAGTATTCTGTTTATCTTTTTACTTGCCACATCAAACACTTAAAGATCCTTCGATTGTAGGCCAAGACAGGAAACAGAGATATTATTCACTTGCATCGACTTGTGCCTTGACTTCCTCTACAAAATTTTTCTTTTCCAGCTCTATTCCATCACCAACTTCATATCTTACAAAAAGATTTACATTTGCATTAGATTTTTTTAACAATTGAGAAACCTTTAAATCTGAGTCCTTTATGTATTCTTGGCCAAGTAATGTTATTTCATTCAGTCGTTTATTTAACTTACCTGTGACTATTTTCTCCAGAATCTCCTGAGGTTTTCCTTCTTTTTCAGCTTGCAGCCTAAAGATCCTTGACTCCGTTTCTATCATTTCATCTGGAATCTCTCCTAGGTCAATATATTCTGGTTTTAAGGCAGCAATTTGCATAGCCAAATCCTTTGCTAGTCCGGTATTATCTATATCTAAATCAACTAAGGCTGCTATTTTTCTTCCATGTATGTAAGTTCCCAAGGTACCGTCAAAAAAAATTCTTCTGAACCTCCTGATACTGATGTTCTCACCTAATTTAGCAACAACAAATATCCGGTATTCCTCAACATTATTGAAGCCTTCGATGGCGGCATCCATGAGTTCTTTGATGGTTTCAATATTTGTGCTCAGCAACAATTTGGAGATTGTATCCGTGAATTCAATGAAATAATCATCTTTGGCAGCGAAATCAGTCTCACAATTGACTTCCAAGATAATTGCAAGATGCTTTGGTTCGTTAACTTCTATAGAGACCATCCCTTCGGCGGCAATTCTAGCTGATTTGCTATCTGCTTGGCTTTTCCCTTTCTCTTTTAACAAGAGCTTTGCCTTTGCAAAATCACCATGAGATTCCAACAAAGCTTTCTTGCAATCCATCATGCCAGCATTTGTGAGGTCCCTAAGTTCTTTTACATCAGCTGCCGAGATTTTCATCTAGAAACCCCTCTCAATTAAGATTTCTCCTGATCACTTTCAACCCCAGATTCTTTAGACTGATCAAGATCTTGTTCATCTTTAGACTCATCGTCACTTGGTACCTCAACAGCAGTTGATTCTGCAGATGACGGTTGTGATGCTTCCTGTGAAAGTTCTTCTTGCTCCTCTACAGAAAGTTTCTTCGGTTCACTTGTAAGATTAATTTTTTTATTTTCTTTCGCAATTACAAGGTCGCTGTTATCTTCTGGTTTCTGATTTTCAGGTTCTTTTTGTTCAACCACGATGATCTTTCTCTTGCGTTTAATTCTTTTGCTGGAAATTTTTCCTTTAGCATCAACTTCAACAAAGTCATCCTCTATGTCATCCAAAAGAGGAACGGATTTTTTACCTTTTAAAAATGCTTTTACAATTCCTGTTGTGATCAGCTTAGCAGTACTTCTTGAATCGTCATTGGATGGAATAATATAGTCAATATCCTCCGGCGAAGAGTTGGAATCGACAATGCTTATGATTGGTATCGCCAATGTCTTGGCTTCCCGAACGGCATTTCTCTCATAATTCACATCAATGATGAAAATTGCGTCTGGTAATTTCTTCATATTTCTTATACCGCCTAAGCCTCTGTCTAACTTTTCAAAGTCTCTCCTCAAGGTAAGTATTTCTTTTTTACTTAAATTTTCCGTATTTTCAGCCTTCAATGATTGTTCTAGATCTTCAAGTTTCTTTATTGATTTTGATATGGTTTCATTATTAGTCAGCGTACCCCCTAACCATCTGTTTGAGACGTAGGGCATATTGCAGTCCAAACCTGCATTTTTAATCTCATCCTTAACTGCAAGTTTGGTGCCAACAAATAAGATAGTCCCTGATTCTGCCCCGATATTTTCAACAAAGGCACAGGCCTCAGAGAACAGAGGCATGGTTTTTTCTAGGTTAATGATGTGAATCCCGTTGCGCTTACCATAAATATATGGAGCCATTTTTGGATTCCAATACCTCGTTTTGTGACCGAAGTGGGCGCCAGCTTCAAGCATCTGGCGTAACGTAATATTTTCCATTTTTTTCCTTTTTGGGTTTAAACTCCCATAAATCCCATATGAAACTTTCCAAAATTACTTGTAAGCACCCATCATATGTGTCGATTTATGTTCGAATTTTGTGCAAAATTGCCGAGGTTTTATAACATAATAATTCTAAAGCGACAATAAGACTGACAAAAAAACTTATCTCCTATGATGATTGATATTAAAAACGAAGATGATCAGGAAAAAATGCGAATAGCTGGAAAGTTAGCTTCACAGGTTCTGGATATGATTTCAAATTATGTTGCACCGGGTATAACTACTGGAGAACTGGATCAGATTTGCCATGATTATATTGTTAATGAACAGAATGCGGTTCCTGCAAACCTAAATTACAAAGGTTTTCCTGCCACCATCTGTACTTCAGTAAATCATGTTGTCTGCCATGGAATTCCAGGTAATAAAAAATTGAAACATGGCGATATCATTAACATAGATGTTACCGTTATCAAAAATGAGTTTCATGGAGATACCAGCAGAATGTACCAGGTTGGAAAATCTACTACCCAGGGTGAACGTATTTCAAAAATAACTTATGAATCATTGTGGCAAGGCATAAAAGCAGTGAAACCGGGAAATCACTTAGGAGACATTGGGTATGCAATACAAAATCATGCGGAAAAACATGGTTATGCCATCGTAAAAGAATATTGTGGCCATGGAATTGGTAAAATTTATCACGACCATCCACAAATTCTCCATTATGGAACTCCCGGTCACGGGATTGAAATAAAAGAAGGAATGACCTTTACCATTGAACCGATGGTCAATGCTGGCGGAGCATCAGTGAGGGTATTGCCAGACCAATGGACTGTCGTTACTAGGGATCATTCGCTTTCAGCGCAATGGGAGCATACAATTTTGGTGACCAAAAGTGGCTACGAAGTATTGACTCTTGCACCCAGCGAAAACACTTACTGAATCATGTTGTGAAAAATTAGAGCAAAGTCTTCACAAAACAATTGATCAACAGTAATAATTAAATCTGCTCAATTATAGCGCCCTTGATGGATGGTCCAAACTCCATAGCTGCCTAGAAAAATTAACCAAATAATAACCCAAGCCGGCATGCTCAAAAAAGCGAAAGACCAACTGATTTCAGCGCATTCACCAGAACCACTAAAGACCATTTGGAAAACTTCACTCAATGGAAAATTAGCCATCATAAAATCAAGACCAGGCCCACACCCTGGAACCTTATCTGGGGGTAGATTTTGAAGCCAGACATGTCTAGCTGCTATCCCTACTCCCGCTGAGCTTATAATCGTCAAAAGTAGTGAAGCGAAGAATTTTGACTGCTTTGTTTGGGGATGTTTCAAAGCCATTAATAAAAAAGACAGACCTAATGCAATAACTGCCACTCTTTGTAATATACACAAGGGGCATGGCTCTAAACCTAGGACATATTGTGTGTATAGTGCGTAAGCAATAAGCAAAACAGAGCAAAGGAATCCCGTTAATAATAAATTTCTCCTTGTTATGCGCATCATCAATATGCAACTTGATCCCTAAGGTAATTGGGTAAAGCCTCAAATGATTCTACCCCTTTACCTGATTTAAATTCCCTAATAGCTAGTTTTATCATAGTTTTTGCATCAGGCAATATTTCTTGGGCTTGTTCGGCAACTTCAACAGAGCATTGTTTCTTCAAATTTGTATATTCTTTCCAACCTTTGCCAACACCAAAAAAATTTGTTCTAGAGAAATGAAATGCATCAACGTCAATTAGGCAATCTGAAATCGTTGATGCTACTAAACCATCTTCGGATTTCTGATAACACCCAAAATAAATCTGTTTTCTTCCTGCGTCCATTGCCACGGCTATTTTATCTAAGGAATAGGTTTCCGAAGCAACTTGCGCAATGGTTGCAAGACTGGAAATGCTGCAAACAGGTGTTTGCTGCGAATAGGAAATTGCTTGTGTTGCAGCCGCTGCAATTCTTAACCCAGTGAAACGGCCAGGTCCTGAGCCATAAGCTATAAAATCCAAGTCTTTTAATTCCAATCTTGATTCGGTCAATATGTTATTGATATTCCTGTAAATATTTTGCGCATGATCGATGCAATTCTCTTGGTTAAACTCAAACAACTCTCCGTCATTCATGGCGGCAAGTGTAAACCTGTCGGTTGAGGTATCAATGGCAATACATTTAGTCATATACAGCTGTGTTGAATGAATTCAAGAAGAAACAATAAATTAATGACCCAATAATAAACATAGATATAATAAACTTCCCCTGCGACTAGAGTAAATTATATGAATACAACCAATAAAGAGTTGCAAAATTGGGTTGATCAAGTAGCTAAACTTACCAATCCAACAGCAGTACATTGGTGTAATGGAAGCAACCAAGAGTATCAAAACTTCATTGCTCAAATGCTTGAGTCTGGAGATTTACTGAAACTAAATGCAGAAACTTTCCCAAACTGTTACCTGCATCGATCGGATCAGACAGATGTCGCTAGAGTTGAACACTTGACGTTTATATGCACTTCCAAGCAGGAGGATGCGGGACCAAACAACAATTGGATGGACCCAGATGAGGCACACAGCAAACTGGATAACTTATTCAAAGATTGCATGTCGGGTAGGACGATGTACGTTATTCCATATTGTTTGGGGCCGATAGATTCAGTTTATTCGCGCTGTGGAGTGGAAATTACGGATAGCCCATATGTGGTGGCAAACATGTTCCTGATGACCCGAATGGGAACAAAAGCCCTGCAAAGAATAGAGACAGAAAATAAGTTTGTTAAAGGAATGCATTCAATCGGAGACCTGAATCCAGAGAAACGTTTTATCATGCACTTCCCAGAAGAACTAACCATAAGAAGCATCGGTTCAGGTTATGGTGGCAATGCCCTGTTGGGAAAAAAATGTCATGCCTTAAGAATAGCCAGTTGGCAAGCCTTAAAGGAGAAATGGCTCGCCGAGCACATGTTAATAGTTGAAATTGAAAATCCAGAAGGAGATAAGTTTTACATTGCTGCTGCTTTCCCATCGGCCTGTGGAAAAACAAACCTTGCTATGCTGATACCCCCAGATACTTATCCAGGGTGGAAAGTTAGAACCATTGGTGATGACATTGCCTGGCTGCATATGGACAACAGTGGTCGATTCTGGGCAATTAATCCAGAAGCAGGATATTTTGGGGTGGTCCCAGGCACCAACCAAGATACCAATCAAAATGCTTATGAGACCCTCAAAAGAGATGCGATTTATACCAACGTCGGCATAACCGACAACAACGAACCCTGGTGGGAAGGAAAATTGGAAGGCAACCCAGCCAAAGACTGGAAAGGCGATGATTATTCTTCTGACTCCAATCAGGACTGCGCCCACCCCAATTCCAGATTTACCGTTTCTGCCAAAAATAACCCAGGATACTCAGAGTTAGCAGACTCGCCTTCGGGTGTACCCATTTGTGCCATTATCTTTGGCGGTAGAAGAAGCGAATTGGCGCCCTTGGTTTATGAAGCCAAAGATTGGAATCATGGTGTTTTGGTCGGAGCCAGCGTAGGTTCGGAAACAACCGCAGCTGCTGCAGGAGATGTGGGTATTGTCAGAAGGGATCCCATGGCAATGAAGCCCTTCTGTGGTTATAATTTTGCTGATTATTGGCGCCACTGGCTAAGTTTCTCGAAGCAATCACAAAATTTACCTAAAATTTTCCACGTCAACTGGTTTAGAAAAAATGATCAAGGCTTTCTCTGGCCTGGTTTTGGAGAAAATCTTCGGGTCTTGGATTGGATTATTCAACGATGCCAGAACAAAATTGACGCCAAGGAAACACCAATCGGTTATGTGCCTATTAAAGGAGATATTGATACCTCAGGGTTGGATATTGCCGATGAGAATTTGGATGCACTGTTCACCATTGATCCGGATCAATGGCTGGCTGAAATGAATGAAATTAAAGAATATTTCAATGAATTTGGGGAACGACTCCCGAAGCAACTACTCAATGAGCATGCAAAAGTCGTGGATGCCCTGAGCAAGAAGTAGATTATTCAGCACAAACTTTCTTCATAACGCTCAACATAACAAAGTAATTCATCCAAAAATCCAATGGCACTATTGGATTTGTGCTGGTTGAGACCGATGAGACTTCTCCACTCTTTGGCGCCTCTCAATCCCCTGAACAGTTGAGCCATATGCCTGGTCATCAGGTGAATGTTAATGCCATCTCCTATTTGGTTTTTGGTGTAGTCAATCATTTCCTTGATTATATGAAATTGCGTGGAATGATTGATTGACTTGCCTTCTGTCATGAAAAAATGCTGCTGGATCTCTGCAAGAAACAAGGGGTCCTTGTAAGCTTTTCGCCCAATCATTACTCCGTCTAAATGCAGTAAATGTTGTTCAATTTGCTCAATGGAGCTGATTTCCCCATTGATTATGATCCTTAGATTATTAAAGTCATTTTTAAGTCGATAAACTTTGTCATAGTCGACCGGTGGGATGGTTCTGTTTTGTTTTGGATTCAACCCCTGCAAAAATGCTTTTCTGGCATGAATGATAAAGACTTGGCAACCTGCTTCAGACGTTTCAGCTACAAAATCGTACAAGAAATGATAATCGTCTTTGTCATCAACGCCAATTCTGGTTTTAATGGACAAAGGCAGATCCACCTTATCCCTAACAGCACCGACACAATTAGCAACAAGCAAAGGGTCTCGCATCAATGCAGCACCTGCATTGCAGCTTTGTACACGCAGACTAGGGCATCCTATGTTGAGGTTAATTTCATTGTAATTGTATTTGGAAATTATTTTAGCTGCTTCAGCCATAATGGACGGATCATTGCCTGCAATCTGGATGCCAACAGCTTTTCGGTGATGGTTTTCTTGATGCAAAAATTTCTCAGAAGCGTAGACGATGGCATCTGCATGTATCATGGGAGTGTAGAGTTTGAGATCAGGTGCCAACAAATCCACCAGATACCTGAAATGCCGGTCTGTTTGGCCCATCATTGGAGCCACCGAGATTTGCTTTGTTGTCTCTAAATTCATGTCCAATAATATAAAAGTACGCTTATATAATGGTATCCCCAAGGGGATTCGAACCCCTGTTGCCGCCGTGAAAGGGCGGTGTCCTAGGCCTCTAGACGATGGGGACCCATCAAAATACTAATTTCTTGCACTGCTGCCTTATTAGAACATGCAGTATATTGAAAAAGAACATTCAATCCAATGTTAAAACTTCGGTGTCGCCTAGATTCAAATCCCTAATACCCTCTTCGATCTGAGCTAAGTCTCCGATTATTACCCAAGTCCATTCTGCAGGCTTGATGTATGCCTGAGCAGTGGCATTAACATCGACGATTTCAACCGCTCGGTATTTTTGTGGCAGGGTTTCCAGAAAATCATCAGGACGATTGAATTTTACTATACTTCCAAGACCTGACATTAATGCTCCAAAGGTTTCGAATTCTCCTATCAGGGCCAAAGACCGTCCTTTGACTATCTTCTCTAGCTCAGTTTCTTCAGCAGGTCGATCCGAAAGGTACTCGTTGTATTCACGAATGATTTCCTGAATTGACTGAATTGTTTTGTCTGTTTGAACAGGAGCCGTTACGAGCATCGGTCTTGGTCCTTTGTATGCAGACAACCGGCTGCGGGCTCCATAAGACCAGCCCTTGTCTTCGCGTAAGTTCATATTAATCCTTGCGGTAAAAGAACCTCCCATGACTGCATTCATGAAACCAATATCAATTTCATCCTCGGTACCAATTCCTGGCATTAATTGCCCGGCAACAATGAGAGATTGGATTGCCCCTGGTTTGTCAATCAGGAAAACCTTGCGGTCCCCTGATGCAGTGGATACCGAATAATCCAGGTCAGAGTCTCGATAGGATGGATGATCTTTCCAATCCCCTAATTCGGCTTCAAGTTTTGGTAACAAATCTAGAAGTGTCGTGTCCCCAACCACAAGAAGGGTTGCATTGCTTGGATTGATATAACTTTGTTGATAAGTTATTAAGTCCTCTCTTGTGATCCTCCATTGTATTGACTCCCTTGTTCCATCTCCATTGAAAGGTTTAGCGTAAGGGTGATTGGCCCCATAGAGAATTCCAGGAATAACATGAGAGGCTATCCCATTTGGGTTCAGTAAAGTCTGATCTAAGGCTGCGAGCCATCTTATTTTCTTTCGATCAATCTCTTGCTGTTCAAAAGCTGGTTCAGTGATGACTTCATTAAAAATTTTTAACGACGGTATAAAGTTGGATTTTAACGCTGATAAATTAACACTTGAAGAATCCAATCCAGTATTGGTATACAAATCAGTGCCGAGCTCTTCCAACTTTTCACTGAGCTTCAACGCATCATACTTCTTAGTGCCTTCCGTCAACATCGACATGGAAAAACTTGCGAGACCTGACTGATCGCTTGGATCTGTTGCATGCCCATTTTTCATCTGCAACGAAAGATTAATCATCGGTACATCGTGCCGTTCTGCCAAAACGACCTCTAAACCATTGCTCAACGTTGCTCTTTGAATATCAGGTAAGTCCAATTGAGGAAAATCTTCAGGGTATGGAAGTTGGGTTCGATCAACTTTGGTTTCAACCAAAGAGGATTGATCCTCAGGCATCACCGTTAATACGTATTCTCCATCCGATAACCATGTTGCTGCGGTATTTCTAAGCTCCATTGCGGTGGCATTAAGAATTGTTTCTAGAAGGTTTTTGTACGCGTGAGGATTGCCCAAATAAACCTCGCCGTTGGCCAGAATATCCGACTTTCCACCAAAACCACCTACCCTTTGCAAACCCTTGATCCACGCGGCCTGAAGCGAGGTTTTGGCGTTGCGCAGGCGCTTGCTATTGGGACCGCGCTTGATGAAATCTTGAACCACCTGATCAATGCCATGTTCCAGCTCTTCAAGGCTTCTTCCTTTGGCTAAATCTGCGTAAATCCAGAATTGCCCTGCAATTTCTCTGCCGTAATAAAAAGCTTCAACACTGGTTGCCAATTGATCCTGATAGACCAACTTTTGATACAAGTAGGAATTTTTTCCGCCCGATAACAAGGATGCAATCAATTCCAGTTGTGCATGATCTCCGGTACCAATTTCAGCCGTATTCCAAGTCTTATAAATCCTTGTATTGGGCACGCGATCATACATTATCTCTCGCTTTTGCCCACTCCTCTTGGCGACCCATTTCTTTTTCTTGATTGGACTGGGTCCTGCTGGGATATCTCCAAAATATTTACTGACAAGTTTTTTTGCGGTTTCAAGATCAATATCTCCAGCCAAAGCAATCACTGCGTTGTTGGGCCCATAGTATGTCCTAAACCATTTTTGCACATCTTCCAGTGTTGCTGCACTGAGATCCTCCATCGATCCTATAGTGGTCCAAGAATACGGATGGCCTTCGGGAAATGTTGCTTTTGCTGCCTGGAGAAAAACC
>Ga0208113_1000087_pt1 | contig 42934 bp, 35 predicted proteins | sample Knorr_S7_td_NADW_FD_185598 | JGI IMG/M metagenome (GOLD analysis project Ga0208113, IMG submission 185598) | Marine microbial communities from Southern Atlantic Ocean transect - Knorr_S7_td_NADW_ad_2505m_LV_A (SPAdes) (version 2) | ecosystem: Environmental > Aquatic > Marine > Oceanic | place...
TGTGCAGAACCTGGGCAGGCCGTTAGGCGAGTTGACGGAACCGACGGCTATAACCAGCGTTCCCGAAGGCGCGCTGGATGCCGCAGGCGCCGATGGCGCGGTGGATGACGCCGGCGCTGATGAAGCGGGGGGCGGAGCCGATGGCTCGTCAGCCGAACTACAGGCGAAAGCGACGACCATAACCATCACTACTGCGAGTCCGGTGACCACTTTCATGTCCAATAATTTGGGCCATATTTGCTTGATGTCCTTATTTAGTTGTCTTCTTGCTCGTTACATTTCTTCCTTGCTTTTAGGTCTGCCGAAAACCTTTGAGGTTTGTGACACACGACTCTCAAGGCAGTCAAGTCCTAAGGCGATGTATTGACGTCGATTTGCATTCTGCGCAGTTAGTTAAATTCATGACGCGCCGCCAAATTTTCGGATTGCATTTCGACCTATTTCACCTTTCTGATCCCGCGCGGACGAGATTTACTGGCGGGTGATTCGACTAAGTCAATCGACTGATTGTCATGTTTCAGACTGAAGATCAGTCCAACTCAAGCTATGCAACGATGGCGTTACAGTGCGGCCCTCAGATTCGCGTTCTGCCTCCGTGCTGCGGTGATTCATAATTCAATATCGTCAGAAAATTCTTGGCAATGCGACTCGCCATGACAAGTAATACGACGCAACATGGATTGGGGATGTCGGATTTGGTTGTTCGGTATTGCGGCCCGTCCACGGGCGCGTGTTACGACGAAGACAGGGGCGTGTTAGAATACGCCGACTGTTCTACGAATTTGGATTCACAATAAGGAGGGTAGACATGGCCGATTTTGAAGGGATACTTCCCGCAATTATCACACCGATGGACTCAGATGGAAATCTGAACGAAGCTGCGTTTCGCGAGGTTATGGAGTTTAATATTCAGGCGGGCGTTACAGGATTTTGGGTGGCTGGTGGGACCGGCGAGAGCGTTTTGTTAGATGACGAAGAGAACATGCGAATCGCGGATATCGCCGCAGACCAGAACCGAGGCCGAGTGAACAACATCATGCACGTCGGCGCCGCCACGACAAAGAGGGCGGCTGCATTGGCAGAACATGCCGCAGAGGCAGGCGTTGAGGCCATATGCTGCGTCCCTCCTTTCTTCTATAGGCAGACGGATGAAGCTATTGTTCAGCACTATAAGACGGTTGGAGCAGCTGCAGATGTGCCTCTGTTTGTCTATAACCTGCCTTCTGCGACCGGGGTAGAAATAACGCCGGAACTGATGAAAAAAATTCAAGATGGCGTGCCTCAACTCAAAGGGCTGAAGCACTCTGCCATGAATCAGGGCAATGTTCGAGCGTTCGCAGAGATGGGCCTCGATGTGCTAATAGGCAACTCGATGCTGATGCTCCCCGCGATGATTAACGGGGCAACAGGATGCGTGGACGGCCCGCCAAACGCCGCGCCGGAGTTCTGGGTGGAAATCTGGAGAGCATATCAAGCTGGCGACATTGATGCGGCTAAGGCTGCTCAGTCCCAGGGTTCTAAGGTCACGGACATCGTTCGAGAGTTTGGAATGCATGGCGTGTTGAAAGCCTTGCTCACTGAGCGGTTGGGCATCGACTGTGGCGACCCACGATTGCCGACACTACCGCTGACGCCGCAGCAACGTGAAGAGGTGATCAACCGAGCCGCAGCGATCGGTGTGGGCAGGGTTGCAGTTGCCCAGTCTGACGACTAGACTACGCGATCGGTAAAACATGAGGGGCGCTCAACAGCGCCCCTTTTTTCCGCTTTGAACTTCATGAAAATTCCGGCGGTTTAGTGAAAGCTGCTGCGTTTGTTGGTTGGTAGTTACTAATAAGATAGACGAATACGCCCACGATATTGGGTCAACATACGTGTATCATTATACCGTTCAAATTATTCATGCATAGGAATGCATAGGAAAAGGTTGGATTAATCCATGCTGTCAGCCGAGTATCTGTTCGCTATCGGGCTTCGAAGCGGATTGGCATTATTGTTTGGAGTGCTATTTGGAATCGCTGCACTGGTTCTCTTCTTCTTCGTACTTCCAGGCCTATACACGCCACCTATGTGGATGCTTGTGTTCGTGACTGGAGCAGGCTCAAGCGTCGCTGGTTTTCTAGCATATTTCAAGCCGGAGACCAACTGGAAAATCGTGGCTGCCGGTTTTTTGTTCGCGATGGGCGGAGGCGTCATCGGCGCATGGTTTGGATATTTCTGGGCGCAGGCTTTCTATCCCGATGGCGTGAGAAACGTTCTGCTTGTTGCTCGATCTGTGAGATCGCCTGCTATCATGCCGTTCATAACATGGGCATCTATATTCACCACCGTTCTCGGGGGGGTGTATTATGCGTACAGAGCGTGGCGTTATCACGAAGTGTGATTCGAAAACGGCCAGCCGGTGGTCGACGAAATTTGATATTTTTGATAGTGTCAGACGCCCGGCGTTAACCCGTCGGGCGTCTGTGTTTACCGCACGTTGGTCTGGCAGAGTCAACCTGAATCCGATAGGATTAGTTCCACTCTGTACTAAAGGGTGATGTTGGATTTATGGGCCGTGAATCTTTGAAATCTGTCACCACGTTGACGTTTGATGTTTTTGGCACGGTTCTCGATTTGACGGGAAGCCTCGTCTCGCCAACGCAAAAATTGATGGAGGAACTTGGCGCTGAGATTAGCGGAGCAGAGTTCTGGCCGGAGTGGCGGGCGAGACAGCGCATTGAGCAGTATCAGGATTCCATGATGATGCTGGGACATAGCGGCTATCTTGAGACCTGTCGCCGTGCTCTAGCATACTGCCTGAGAGTCAACGGCATCGAGTTTAACAACCGGCAGATTGACCGGTTCATGCGGGTGTGGCAAAACCTGCGGCCTTACGAAGACTCGGTGAGAGGCCTGGAACGATTAAAAGGCAAGTATCGGCTCGTGGCGCTGTCGAACGGTGAGCCGTGGTTCCTGAAGCATCTGGCCGACAATCGCATCAAGTTCGAATTTCACCGGATAATCTCAGTAGAGGAGGCCGGGTTCTTCAAGCCTCATCCATCGGTGTACAGGACGGCGGCCCGGCTGTTGGACTCGGAGCCTTCAGAAATTCTCATGGTGGCGGCGCACTCTTTCGACATCATGGGCGCCCGCGCCAGCGGTTATCGAGGGGTATACGTGAATCGTTACAGACTTCCTTATGAGGACCCAATTCAATACAAACCGGATATGGTTGTAGACGATTTCGATGGGCTGGCCGATAATTTGTTGGATGTATAGGTTTGGTTAATGATTTTGGGATCGATTCGACCGAGAATTGGGTGTTTGGTGGCGCTCAATGAATCACCGGATGGTTGATCGGCCAGAACCTACCCGTAAAAGCCAGAGTGACATAGCTCTTTTAGGGAGGCTTGTCAAACAGGCGCGACCCTATTGGGGACACATATCGGCGATTCTCGCCCTGCGAATGTTCGGTGTGCCGCTTGCGTTATTGACTCCAGTGCCCCTTGCCATAGCGGTTGACAGGGTGGTCGGTTCTGACGAACTGCCCGGATTCATCTCTCCCTTTGTGCCTGACGCTTGGACTGATTCAAACCTCGGCCTTCTGGCGTTCGTGGCTGGCTTTCAACTGCTGATCGTTTTGCTCACTCAACTTCAGGAGTTGGGCAGCTATGCGCTACGGGCTGTCGCCGGTCAGGGATTGGCGAAGGAATTCCGGTCGAAGCTGTTCGCTCATCTTCAACGCTTGTCCCTTCGGTATCACGACACGCAGGGGATGGCGGAATCGGTGTATCGGGTGCAGATGGACGCGCCGGCAATCCGGGATGTGGCCATCAACAGCGTTATTCCGACGTTGGGGTCTGCCGTAACGTTGGTTGCAATGGTGTTTGTGATTGCGAGAATAGACTGGCAACTTGCGCTGGTCGCACTGGCGGTCTCGCCTATGTTGTTCGGGTTGGCGCGATTCTACAACACTCGAATGCGGCCTCGCTATAGGGAGGCTCGCCGTATTGAAGGGTTCTCCATGCGAGTCGTTCAGGAGGCCCTGACCGCCTTTCGCGTGGTCAAGGCGTTCGGGCGCGAGAAAGGCGAGCAAGACCGTTTCGAAGAGCAGGCCGATCTGGCCGTTGAAAAACGGGTATGGCTGGGTTGGGCTGAAGGAGTGTTCGGTCTGCTGGTTAACATGACCATCGCGCTGGGTACGGCTCTCGTGCTGTATGTCGGCATGCGGAATGTTCTGAACGGCCAGCTAACTCTGGGAGAGCTGCTGGTCGTCTTGGCGTATATCACACAGCTATACGAACCGCTGAGGACAATTAGCAGGCAGACGGCATCGTTGCAGTCGTCGTTGGTGAGCGCAGAAAGGGCTTTCGAGGTGCTGGATGAGATTCCAGATGTGTTGGACGGTCCGAATCCTCGACGTTTGGAGACCGCCAAAGGAGAGGTGGAGTTTCGCAATGTGTCATTTTCCTACGGTCGCGGGTCCGATGTTCTGGACGACGTTTCCTTCAAGGTAATGCCAGGGACTAGACTCGGCGTTTCGGGAAGGACGGGAGCAGGCAAGACAACAATTGCCAGCCTTCTTCCCAGGTTCTATGACACTGACGAAGGGTCTGTGTTGATTGACGGCGTCGATATCCGGGACTATGCCTTGGCTGATCTTAGAGACCAGTTCGCGATCGTGTTGCAAGAACCAGTGTTATTCTCAACTACTATCAGCGAGAATATCGCCTACGGCAGGCCGGAAGCTCTCGCAAAGGATATTGAGGACGCGGCGCGCTCGGCAAATGTGTATGAGTTCATCGCAGGTTTGCCCGACGGTTTCGAGACTCTGGTGGGCGAGCGCGGAATGAAGCTCTCTGGGGGCGAGAGGCAAAGGATTGCTCTCTCGCGGGCGTTTTTGAAAGACGCGCCTATTTTAATTCTCGACGAACCGACTAGCTCAGTGGATGTGGAGACCGAGGCCGGTATCATGGAGACTATGGAGCGGCTGATGGTTGGCAGGACGACATTTATGATCGCCCACCGGCTCAGCACGTTGGAATATTGCAACGCTCGGTTGGAGATTGAGGGGGGCGTGGTGACAAGCGCCAGCGGAGATGTTGACGTTCCGGCCCTGCTGGCGAGTTAGGACCCGTGTTTTGTTCGATGTTCTAAGGAGGAAATGCTATGTCAGTAAAGATTGGTATTGGATTCGGCGGATGGCCCTTCCCGACTCAAGACCCTGACGAGTTGTGGCAGTACGTGGATGCCTGCGAGGAGTTGGATATCGACTCGCTGTGGCTGAGCGACCGGATTGTGTCCGAGATCATGAATGTCGAGCCGATGATCGCGCTGTCTTTCATTGCGGCTCGAACGAAGAAGCTGAAATTCGGCACCAGCGTGCTAGCTTTGCCTCTGCGAAATCCTACCGTTCTGGCGAAGGAGATCGCGACGCTGGACTTTCTTTCCGGAGGCCGCGTGTTGCCTGCTGTTGGTCTGGGAACGGAGGACGAGCGGGAGTTCGAGGCTTGCGGTTCTCCCAAGCGTCAACGAGGCGGCAGGACTGACGAGGCAATCGAGGTTATGAAGCTGCTTTGGTCTCAGGACAATGTTACTTTTCACGGAAAGTATTACACACTGAATGACGTGACTATCCAGCCCAAGCCTGTGCAGAAAGATCTGCCTCCGATGTGGATAGGCGGGCGAAGCGAGGCGGCGATACAGCGCACTGCCAGAATCGGCGATGGTTGGCTCGTGTCTCAAGCGACCCCGGACGAGGTGGCCGATGGGGTCGCGAGAATCAAAGTCGGAGCGTTGGAGCATGGCAACGAGATCGAGGACGATCACTACGGCGTGCTGTTCTCGTATTTCATAGCCGACACTCCTGAGGAGGCGGCGAAGCAGGCAGCGCCCTATATGTTGAGGCGTCGGACCGATGTGGATTACGCTGAGTTCTCGGCGTTCGGCACGCCTGACCACGTCTCGCAGTTGATGGAGCGATATATTGACGCCGGAGCGCCGAAGATAGTGGTTCGCCCGGCCTGCGCTCCAGAATTGATGATGGAGCAGTTGGAGCTACTTGGCAAAGAGGTTGTGCCTCACTATCACGGCAAGAAAGAGGCGGCCGTTGCCTGATTACAGCGTTCGAGTCGGGGATGTCGAGATAACAGCGCTATCGGACGGCTACCTGGAGTTCGAGCCGTCGAATTTCTTCCCGAACGTGCCCGAAGAAGACTGGCAGCCGTACCTTGACCAACTGACCGACGAAGGCAGAATTCTGTTGAATATCGGGTCATTCGTTGTCCGGTCATCTGGAGCGACTGTCTTGATAGACACCGGTCTTGGCGGCGTTGACCACGGCTTCGACCACTCCGAGAGCGGGCAGTTACTCGGCGATATGTCGGAACGGGGTATCAGTCCCGACGAAATTGACGTGGTGGCGATCACGCATCTCCACCTGGACCACGTCGGCGGGAACCTGATTTTGCGAGATCGCGGTTACGAACCGACGTTCCGAAATGCCAAATACTGGATTCCCAGGGCGGATTGGGATATGTTCACTCGGCGGTCAGGAATGAAGATGTTCTCCTATATTAAGGATCAGGTGTCGCCTCTGGAGCCTTTGGGCCTGTTGGAGTTCATTGAGGGCGGCGAGCAGATCACGGACGTTTTGACAGCGGTTCCGACTCCAGGTCATACGCCTGGGCACACCAGTTTCTGGGTTTCGTCAGCCAGCGAGAATGCAGTGATTCTGGGCGATGCCGCTCATATTCCAATTCAAGCGCATCACACGGATTGGAGTCCGAGAGCGGATGTTGACAACGAGACTTCGCCTGTGAGCCGTCGGGAGATTCTCGACCGGGCCGAGAAAGAGAGCGCGGTCGTGGCGTCCGGCCATTTTCCTAAGCCTGGATTCGGTAGGTTGTCGCGTCAAGACGGTGTCAGGCGCTGGCAGGCCCTCTGACCGTCGGCGCTGGCTCGACGCACACGCTCACACGAACGGATTATCGCCCAGGTTGAGATCGGATGTCTTAACCGCTTCCGCGCATGTCCTCATTTGCGCAGGTGCTCGTGGACGAGCAGCCACTTATCGTCAATTTTTCGTAGCGCTATCGTTCCTTGGCCTTTTCCACTGGCCGGTTTGCCGTGGACCGTCTGGTTCGAATTATGGCGGTTCGAGCGGATGTCAACATAGATTTTGGCGCTGGCACATTGATCGTCGGCTCCCTTCCAGAAGCGTCGGCAGACCTAATCGGCGCAAATTATTTTGGCCGGCGCGGCAGAACGAATATACGTAGGACCGGAGACACCGCGATCGTCGACGTCACCATGGATGGCCGAAACTTCTTCAGGCACTTCGATAACGTGCGTTGGGAACTGGCGCTGCCCTCAACGCCTCAGAGCTCCTTTGATTTGGACGGAGGCGCCGCTGACATGGACGTCGATCTCAGCGGCCTGAGGGTGGCTGACCTGGATGCCAACATCGGAACGGCAGATATCAGCTTTGTGCTTCCGGAAACAGGCACGGTTAGGGCGGATATCAGAGGCGGCGCGACGGAGATCAACATCAGAATTCCAGAAGGCGTTGCGGCGAGGATCACCAACAATTCGAGTCTCAGTTCTGTGGATATCGACACTGACAGGTTCCCGAAGTTAGACAGGGTTTACGAATCGCCGGACTTTGACACCGCCGACAATCGCGTAATATAGCACATCAATGTGGGAGCGGCAGACGTTAGCGTTCGCTTACACACTCGGACATTCAAATACAAGAACGCGGGAACGCGTGGAGCGAGGGTAGGCCGTTGTGTCTGCCCTTGTTTGTGTTCAGGAGGGTCGGTTGGGGTTGTCGCGATAACGCCGAGGGCAATACAATGCAGTACGCCATCGAATTGACTCCACATTACGGAGGTACGGATGTACGCGATTGATCTTTCAGGACAGAATGCCGTGGTATTCGGCGTGGCGAATCAGCGGAGCATCGCATGGTCGATCGCTCGGACGCTAGACGAGGCTGGCGCGACGCTCGTGCTGGCCTATCAGAACGAACGCCTGCGGAGTAGCGTTGATAAGCTGGTTGGAGGTCTCAACAACGAACCTTTGCTGGTCGAATGCGATGTGAGCGAAGACGCCAATGTCGAGGCGATGTTCAAGCAGGTGGAAACTGAACTTGGGCATGTGGAGACCGTCGTTCACAGCATCGCGTTCGCCAATCGCGACGACCTGGGCGGCAGGTTTGTAGACACTGGTCGGGACGGGTTCAGGCTGGCGCTGGACATCAGCGCGTATTCGCTGGTTCCAGTGGTCAGGTATGCCGCGCCACTTATGTCCGAGAACGGCGGAAGCGTCCTGACGCTGACTTTTATGGCGTCAACCAAAGTGTTCCCCGGATATAACGTGATGGGGACCGCAAAGGCGGCGCTTGAGAACGAAGTGCGACAGTTGGCTTCGGATTTGGGGAGAGACAATATCCGGGTGAATGCCATATCTGCGGGGCCGTTGGACACATTGTCCTCTCGGGCCATCAGTAATTATCGGGACATGAAGCGTGTTCACGCCGAACGCTCGCCGATGGGACGAAATATCACCCACGATGAGGTGGCGAACACCGCCCTGTTTCTATCCAGCGGAATGGCGAGCGGCATAACGGGCGAGGTGCTTCACGTTGACACCGGTTATCACATAATGGGAATTTGATCGAATGAATTGGGCCGAGACTATCACACAATCCTTGAAGGACAACGACGTGTCTCTGGTGGCATATGTGCCTGATATCAGCATCCACCAGGTGACGAAAATATTACAGGACGACCCGTATTTCCATGTGGTCTCCGCGACTCGCGAAGAAGAAGCAATCGGCATCGCGGCTGGAGCATACGCGGTTGGCCGAAATGCGGCTGTGTTCATGCAGTCCAGCGGTTTTGGAAACTGCATAAATGCCCTCGCCAGCCTTTGCATTCCCAGCAGGATACCGATTCCGATGTTCATCAATATGCGGGGCGAGGTGGGCGAGTTCAACATAGCGCAGGTGGCGATGGGCAGGGCGACTCGGCCAATTCTCGACGTGCTGGGACTGCCCTATTACACCCTGGACACGGTGGATAGGCTTGACCAACAGGTCAGCGGAGCGTTGCAGCTATGTTACGCGTCGCGCCAACCACTGGCGTTGTGCCTGACGCCGATGCTGCATGGAGGCAAGATTGCATAGATTCAGCGCGACCAAGATGCTATTGGAACACCTGGGGGATAGGCCGGTGGTGGCGAACCTCGGCCCTTCGACAGACGAACTTTGGCACTCAGGAGACCGAGACCGGAATTTTTACACATACGGCTCGATGGGCCTCTGTTCGTCTATCGCTCTGGGGATGGCTTTGTCCACAGACGAGCAGGTGATTTCGCTTGATGGCGACGGTTCTCTGTTGATGAACATGGGGACTATTGGGACCATCGGCAGAGAAGTACCGTCCAACCTGATTGTGGTTGTATGGGACAATGAACAGTGGGCTCAGACAGGCTATCAGGCCAGTCACACCGCCTTTGGGACCGACCTAGAGCAGGTGGCTCGTGGCTGCGGAATCGAAAAGACGGCGACCGTGCGGGACGAGGAAGAGCTTTTGTCGGTATTTCATCAGGCTTTGGATGAAGAGGGGCCGTGGTTCATCGTGGCGAAGATTCAGGAGGAGGAGTATCTTCCTGTGTCACCTGTGGAACCTGAGATGACGCTGTACCGATTCCGAAAGTCGTTCGGGGATTAGGCTAAGCGGAACACAGGGGAGAGATCAATCGGCGCTCTGGAGCGCTGGGCGGGCCGTTTCGGCTCGTTCGGGTTCTGATCGGACGATCTGCCCTCTGAGTTGAGGCATGACGATTCCAACCAAGCCGACGGTCACGAATCCAATTGACGTTAGAATCATGATTGCCGTCGCCGGACTTGCGACATCCGCGATGGCTCCGATTATCAGCGCGCCAATTGGTCCCGCGCCGATTGCCAGGGAAATGACTCCAAGGGCGCGCCCTCGCATCTCTGGTTTTGCCGACAGCACAACTATCGTTGCCTGCATCGTGCCGAACCCCGCTGTTCCGAGTCCCAATAGGATCAACACGACGAGCGCCACATTGTAGTTTTGCGTCAGAGCGAAAACGAAGCACATGACCAGGCCTGCAAGCGATCCGTATAGATAGACCCTGCCGTGGTACTTCATGTTGCCGATAGACGCAATTGTGATCGATCCCATGATGGCGCCGAGGCCATCCGCGCCCATGAGAAGACCCATGAGTCCAGGGCCGACGCCGAGGGTTTGGGTAGAGATGACAGGGACCATTTGCATATACGGGAACAGCAACAAGTTCATGAACACCGTGATAATTATGGTTGCCAGGATTACACGATTGCCCCGCACGTAGGCGAAGCCCTCGGCCAGGTTTTTGAAGATGTTTGCCGAAGTGATGGCCGCTTCCCGCCCGGTTGGCATATTGACTGCGGCCAAGAAACCGATGGCTATCACCATGCAGGCGCATACCGCCACGAATCCGCCTGTGACATCAACCACAGCGATGAGCGCTCCGGCGACTGTCGGTCCCAACATGCGGCTGGAGTGCATGCCCACGGAGTCCAAAGCCATGGCGTTGGTCAGTCCTTCACGGCCTATCAGGTCGGGAAGTATGGAACGGCGAGCAGGCATGTCGAATGCCCATCCCAACCCGGTGATGAACACCATGACGTAGGCGTGCCAGAACTCGGCGTGTCCAGAGAGCAATAGAGCGATCATCCCGACAGACGCTAGAAGATTAATGACCTGGGTGGTCAGAAGCAGTTTGAGTTTGTTGAGCCTGTCGGCCAAGACGCCACCGAAGGCTCCAAACAACAGCAACGGAGCCATCCCGAAAAAGCCAACCAGCGCGACGTAGAACGGGGACTCGGTTATTTCCAACACAAACCACACCAACAGCGTCATCTGCATCCATCGAGATATGTACCCGAAGAAGTTGGCGGTCCAAAGAAGGCGAAAGCTCCTGTGACGGAAGCCATCAAAGGTGTGGGGCATACTTGGGGGGTGAGGCCTTAATAGTGAACGATAGGACATGAATATCTCATCATGCATTCTATCTTAGAACCCTGGCAAGCGAAAGGTGTTCTGGCTGCCCAATTCGGGCTCAGCCGAATTGCTGGTTGCAGTCTAGCAGGCTATGAGTTTGAAGGCACGACTGATTCGACGGCGCGACGAGGAATCCAACCCTGGAGGTCGGTGGCAGAAACTCGGATGCGCGACCAGTTGCCGCGAACTTCGATTAGCTCAGTTTCGGCGCCGCTATGCAGGATGAACTCTTCGGCGTATTGAGGCCCAGGGCCGCTCATGACGCCGACTTCACTGGCGACTATGACGGTCGTGTCGTCGTATTCAGATTCGCTCTGCAGACTGCCTGTCAACAAGATCGCTGACAGAACCAACAGAGCGCCGGTGATTCCAGCCGTGATTAATGACGGATGCTTGATTGAAGGCATCGCCTTGATGACCCACCAGGCGATAGAGCCTGCGAACGCGATCCATGCTACCAGCATCAGACCGGCGGTGGTGTTGGTTGACTCGAACGGCATTGCGTTGGCGAAGGAAGTCAGCGAGTTGCCAAATTCTGCTGGCTCCAATTCGTCGACGGTCTGAGATTGGACGAAACTGAGGTTCGCCTGAATGTCCCCGTCGCGAGGGGCAAGACGCTGGGCTTTCAGGTAGTTGAGGATGGCACGACCCAGGTCGTCCTGTTTGTAATAGGCATTGCCAAGATTGTAGAAAAGGTCTTCGTCCTCGTGTCCCAACCCCACGAGCCGTTCGTAGGACCGGGCGGCTTCCTGATAACGCTCGGAGTTGTAAAGGTCGTTGGCCGATGCCATCGCATTGGCTGGAGATGGAGATTGGGCAATGGCAGGCTGGGCGCCGTAGAATGCCCATCCGATAATGAGCAAGACGATTGTCAAGGCGAACAGTTTCACTGCTCGAACTCCCATTCAAGCTCGTCGATCAGGCGTTCGGTCTGATCCAGCACCCCTTCGACAGAGTCGCCCAACTGGGCGGGGCCGAATCGTCCGTCTTGTGTCAAATTTAGGAGTGAAACAACTTGCTGCGCCAAACTGGGACTGATGTTGGCCTGGGTGAGCAAGGAAGAGACTTCGTCATGGGTTAGGCCGTAGGTCGGTCGATCAAGCCTTGTGGTCAAATATGCGATCAACGCGCCTTCCGAAGCCGCGAAATGGTCTGAGTCTGATTGTTTGGCGTATTGGAGCATCGAAAGCGCTGTGTTTCGCGCGAAGGCCGCGTTGTCAACTTCACCGCGGCCAAGTAGCAGCCGGTCCTTGAATCTCCAACCCGCGCTTGCGACTAGCAATACGATGGGCAAAGCCCACAGCGCCCAGTAGAGCGGGTGAGACGTCAGTGGTTCACCCCTGATACTCAAGGACGATGGAGCGGATTTGATGTGGCGAATGTCTGAGTCTACCTGTTCGATTACCAGTTTTGCGGGCGCGTTTGGGAACCCGTTGGCTTGCGCCGTGGCGTCTAGGGACACGGTCACCGCGATTGGTCGAGTGGATATGGTCCGGTAGCGTTCCTCTTTAGGATCGAAGAAGGCATACTCTACGACTGGAATGTTTAGGAATCCGCTTGTTTCGGGGATCAACACCCTGTGGTAAGTTCGTTTCCCGCCGAACTCGCCGCTGGTTGTGTATGTGACGGTGTCTGGCGGGTTATCGAACACGCGCCAACCCGGCATGTCGGGCCAGCCAGGTTCGGGCAAGACGTCCAGATTACCCTTGCCAGACACGCTAATCGTCAGAATCACAGGTTCGCTTGAGGATATGTCGTTTGTGTCCACAGACGCAGAAATATCGTAGGAACCCACGGCTCCAGTGAAGGACTGTGGGGCGCCTAGAGGCAATGGCCTGACAGTCACAGATACGGGCATAGAGGCCTGTGGACTCCTGGAGCCTCCAAAGAATCCCGTGGATATCTCCATCACTGCCGGATCGATTTCAAGTTCACCTACAACAGTCGGAAAAAGGATCGACGAAGTCTCGGTGACCGAGTATCGCCGGCCCGCGGTGACTGTGTTGTATGTGCGCCTTTCGTCTTCCTGAATATTCCAGAATCCGGTGAAGGCGGGAGCGCGATACCGTTGTCCGCGTCCGAACGATCTAGCATCGTATAGCCTGACGGTGTAAGCGATCTGTTCGCCGAGGTAGGGAGTTTCGTTGTCTACTTCAGCGGCGACGAAGAAGTCCTGGCCGGAGAGGGTGCGCGACGTGGGCGTGGGTGGAGCGGAACTGCTTCCAGCCCGGCCCGTGCCTCGAACTACCGTTACCTCGATGGCGTGGGTCTCGAACTCCGTTCCATTAATCACGACCTTGACGGGGTCGATGGTCAGCAAACCCTCTCTCAGAGGCTGGAGTCGGAAGGAGAAGTTAAATTCGGCAGAGGCTTTGCCGTTTGTGATGGTGATCTGGGATGCGGTGCTTCTCCCGATGATCTGCGCCCCTTCGATGTCAGGCAGGACAGGCAAGGGCACGTTCGTCTCACCGACGATTGTTACGGTGAGCGTCACAATTTCGTCTGTCGAAACTGTGGTGCGGTCTACATGCGCCGTGACCGGCATGACCTGGGCGTGAGTAGCGCCAACGTTGATTGCCAACGTCAGAGTCAGTATCAGCGCGAGGGTCGTGAGTTTGACGGTTTTTGTGAGCATTCAGCTACCAGTTTTGTTCCGGCGGAGCGCCGGACACTACCAACACCTGTTGAATTTTGCTCTGGAGGGTTTCGGTGTTCTCTCCCACCGATTGAAGCAACTGTCGAGCCTGTTTTTCGGTAAGTCCTTCGACGGGAACGGGCTGAGGTTCCTGTTCGGATCCAGGATTGGATTGGGTCGGTGGTGATTGATCTGGGGACGCGCCCGGCCCTGGCTTCTGTTCCTGCTCTTCCTCCTCGCCCTGTTCGTCGAGTTGCTGTTCTTGCTCGCCATCGGGCGGTTGATCTTCTTCGGAATCACCTTCTCCGGACTGGGGTTGTTCCTGTTCTTGCAGTCGCAGGAGCGCCAATTCGAGGTTGTATTTGGCGTCCAAATCGGTTGGGTCGATTCTTAATGCCTCTTTGTACGCCTCGATTGCCTCTGGATATTGCTCAGACGTGAACAGGACGTTGCCAATGTTGAAGAGACTGTTTTTGCTTATCTCATCGTCGTCAGCCATGACCAACGCGCCCTGATAAAGGTTTTGGGCTTCTTCGAGGCTGTCCATTCGGTACAGGGCGTTGCCTGAGTTGTACTCTGGTTCCGGGCGTTCCGGCATCTGTTCGTCCGCGCGAGCGTAGGCTTCCAGAGCGGCTCCATAGTCCCCTGCATTGAAAGCTTCATTCCCCTGGGTGATGGTGAGCGGCCCGTCGCGTTGAGGCAGCGGCCCCGGTCCGTCGGCCAGCGGGCTGTCAGCGTTGCAGGCGAACAGGGCCAATGACGCGACCGTCACGGCGGCAAGGGTCAGGAAAGATCGCAGTCTCATGCTGGTTCTCCCTCCTGGCTTGAATTGGTTGGGCGCGACCTGGCCTTCACGCGGTCAGGAATCAATTCCGCAGCCACCAACGCGACCAGCGCCGCGGCGAGGAAAATCTGGAAACGCTCAACTCTCTGAGTCTCGAACTCGCTGTGTATTGAAACTTTGTCGAGGTTGCTGAGTTCTGCGGCGATTGATTCTGCCGCCGTTGGGCTTCCACCAGCCCTGAAGTATCGCCCACGCCCGGCGTTGGCGATGTCTTTAAGCGTGTCTTCGTCGAGCCGGGACAGAACTGTCTGCCCCTGGCGATCCCTCATGAATCGAGTGTTACCATTGAACGTCCCTGGCTCTGGGATAGGCTCGTCCTGGCCAGTGCCAAGTCCGACGGTGTAAACGAGCACGCCCTCATCAACGGCGGCTTTGGCGGCGTTCACGGGATTCCCCTCGTGATCTTCGCCGTCGGTGAGTATGACGATCACCTTTTGGCTGGCTCTCGTTTCGTCGAATCCCTTGATGGCGGTCTCTATGGCATCGCTGATGGCGGTTCCTTGACGCGAGATCATACCCGGGTGCGCGTCTTCCAAAAATGATTTGGCGGTCACGTAGTCGAAAGTCAATGGAAACTGTATAAAGGCCGCTCCCGAGAACAGAACCAGCCCCACTTCGTCACCTCCGAGTTTCGACATGAGGTCTGAGATTTCCAGCTTGGCTCTGGTCAAGCGGTCGGGCTTGATGTCTTCTGCCAGCATGCTGTTGGAAATGTCGAGGGCGATCATTACCTGCGATCCTTCCTGTTCGACGATTTCAACCTCTGATCCCCATTGAGGTCTTGATAGAGCGACGATCACCAGCGCAAATGCGATGAACCACAGTCCGAATTTCGCCGTGCGGCCTCGTCGATTAACCGACGCGTGAAGACGGGCGATGAGGTCAGGGCTTCCAATACGGAGTATGTCGGTGTCGCGCTTCTTGAGCGACCAGTACAGGACTGCCGCCGCGACTGGCAGCGCCAACAGGAATAACAGGAAGTCCGACTGTCCGAAGGTCATGGCAGCGTCCTGAAGAAAGTGAGGCCTGCCAATAATTGAAACAGCAACAACAAAGGAACTGGCACGAGAAACCAGCCCGCAAGCTCACGGTGTCGTGTGAACTGTCGGACTTCGACCTCTGACGTTTCGAGTTCGTTTATCTCGTCATATATCTCCCGCAACCCTTCGGCGTCTGTTGCGCGGAAGTACAGCCCTCCGGTGGTGTCGGCGATTTGCTGCAAAGTTTCTTCATCAAGCTCGAATCTCTGAATGATCAACTGGTCGCCGAAGGGGCCACGGTGGTTGGTCAGCACACCGTCAGGGTTGCCCATTCCGATTGTGTAGACTTTGATTCCGAGAGCTTCTGCGGCAATAGCGGCTGTGATGGGATCGACGTTGCCCTTGTTATTGACTCCGTCAGTGAGCAGGACGACGATCTTCGAGACGGATTCAGAGTCTTTGAGCATGTTCGCGCCTGTTGCCAGCCCGAGGCCGATTGCGGTGCCGTCTTCCAGACCCAGGGATGCGGCGAGGTCCAGGTCTTCAAGCATGAAGGACAAAACGCGATGGTCGATGGTGGGTGGGCTTTGGATAAAGGCCTCGCTGGCGAACACAACGAGGCCGATGCGGTCGTATTTTCGCTGGTCGATAAAGTCGGCAATCACGTCCGTGGCTGCCTCAAGGCGGTTCTGAGGCTCGAAATCCAGAGCGCCCATGCTGCCGGATATGTCGAGGGCTAGAGAGATGTCCACGCCTTCGCCGCTGATGATCTCGCGTGCTTCGCTCAACTGAGGTCGGGCCGCTGACACGACCACCAATGCCACCGCGATCCAACGGAGAGCCGGTAGGAAAGGACGAAGTGTGAGGCGCACGGACCGCCCTTCGACCTGCGTCAAATTGTTGTCTGAATATCGCATTCCAGCCGGCTTTGTCCTTTCACGGGCGAATCGCGGGTATAGCGCGAGAGCCAATACCACGGGAAGCAAAGCCAAAACCCAGGGAGTGGCGAAGCTCACGAGGCAACCTCGCTCAGGGGTATCTCGTCGGGCTCCACGGTCGTTGTGGGTTGTGGTTGGAGTCGTCTGACGGCGGACCTGGTGTCGTGCGCCACGTCCCAGGCTGTATCCTCGTCAGGCTGGAATTCAGTGAACTTTATCAAGTCGCAGTCACGCAAGATTCGTCCCACGATGTTGTATTCTTCGGGAGGGACGGAGGAATTGCGGATCTGTGTTGTGGTCTCGGATGTTGTCAGGTCTAGCGCGGGCAGGCTAAATTCGCGTTGCAGGTATCCTCTGAGTGTGTCGCCCACCAATGTGTAATGCTGTTTGAAGCGCTTCGAATAAGGCAGGTCGAGTTCTTCGATGGCATCAAGTTGATCCATCGCGATCTCGAAGGGCGACCTGGGGTCAAAGGACGCGCCAGCCAAATCTGCGGCTGTGCGCCGCTGCCATATGAGGAATGCCGCCAGGGCCAAGAGTCCTATGGCCGAGGCTCCTCCAATTGCCCAAGGCCATAGAGAGGGAACGGTTAATTCAGCCGGAGGCTTGATGTCCCTCAACTCGGCGTCGTCCGTCCGGAGGACGGAGAGTATAGAGACACTGATAGGCCAAACGGTCTGTTCGATGACGCTGCTGTCCGCTTTTTGAATTGTGACATTGAGCGGCGGTGTTGTGTGTTCTCCAGGGGCGAACAGCGCTACTTCGATTACCTGTGATGTGGTCAGAGTTCCGTCTTCGTTTACGCTGGTCGCGACAGGTTCCTGGCTTATTACTTCGAAGCTGCCCCACTCCGCAGGGAGTCTTGGGAATATGATGTTGTGACCCTCCGGGTGTATGGCTGAGATTGTAAGCGGGAACGGGTCGCCCACTGTCAGGTCCTGATATGGAAGCGAGAAACCGATCCCGACCTGGACGGCCTGAGCATGGATGATCGCAGGGCCGACGACCAACGTCGATGCCGTCGTGATGATGGCGATCAGCGCGGCAATCGGAAGATGGCGGATTGATACCCCTGGCGCGACGTTCAAACCATTCTCGGTCATCTGGCGCGGCGTCTTGATCGCCGCGCGAAAAATTCGTTGAGTTCGACAACGTAATCTTTGTCGGTCGAAATCTGTATATGGTCGATAGCCAGAGATGACAGCAAGCGACGCTTCTGTTGCTCCAGATCTAGGGTTCGAGCTTCGAAAGCCTCTCTCCAGGCTTTGTTGCTGGTGTCCACCCATTCAAGCTCGCCGGTCTCAGCGTCCTCAAGCGCCATCAGACCGACGTCTGGAATCTGATGCTCCATCGGGTCGTGGAGGTCCAGGGCTATGACGTCGTGTCGGCGATTTGTGGCGGCCAGGGGCCTGCGGAGGCTCTCTGGTTCGACCAGGAAATCTGATATTAGAAAAGTTATGCTCCGGCGTTTCACTACACGATTTATAGTGTCGAGGGCCGATTCGATGGACGTTCCCCTGCCTTCAGGGGTGAATACCAGCAGGTCCCGCACCATTCTCAATACATGCCTTTTGCCTTTTCTCGGTGGCACGATTAGCTCGGGTTTGTCGGTGAATATCAAGAGGCCGACCTTGTCGTTGTTTGTGGTGGCGGCGAAGGACAGCACGGCGGCCAACTCTGCCGCCAACTCTCGTTTGAATTGCCCTGTAGTGCCGAAGTCAGACGATCCACTAGCGTCCACTGCCAGGAAAACAGTTAATTCTCGTTCCTCCTGGTATTTTCGGATGTAGGGCGTGTTCATGCGGGCCGTGACGTTCCAGTCGATTCGCCGGACATCGTCCCCTGGGCTGTAGGGGCGCATTTCGTCAAATTCCATGCCCATGCCTTTGAACACAGAATGGTACTCACCAGCCAGACTGTCAGTGACCAGATGTCGGGCGGTGATCTCTATCCTCTTGATCTTTTCGGCGAGTTCTTCGGTGAGTATTGTCATTTGTTGTGTTTGCTACGGCACTTCCACGCTGTCGAGAATTCGTTGGACCAGATCGGTGGAAGTGATCGACTCCGCTTCCGCCTCGTAGGTTGTGATGACACGGTGGCGAAGCACGTCACCTGCCAACTGCTTGACGTCTTCGGGAGCGACGTATCCTCGGCCCCGGAGGAATGCGTGGGCGCGTGCGGCGGTAATCAGGTAGATGCTTGCCCTGGGCGAAGCGCCGTATGCAATCAGCGGTTTCAGGTCGTGGAGACCATTTTCGGGCGATCTGGTGGCCTGGACGAGGTCGAGGACGTATTCCTTTACCTTGTCGTCCACGTAGATTGAGCGCACCACATTTCTGGCTCGCAGGATATCCTCCTGGGTGATGACAGGCTTGATTTCGGGCAGATCAAAGCCAGTCATACGGTCCACGATTAGGCGTTCTTCCTCTCGCGTGGGGTAGTCTACCAGGACTTTGAGCATGAACCTGTCAACTTGGGCCTCGGGGAGCGGGTAGGTTCCCTCTTGCTCGATCGGATTCTGGGTTGCGAGGACAAGGAAGAGGTCGCTTAGAGGAAAGGTTTGGTCTCCGATGGTTACCTGGCGTTCCTGCATGCACTCCAGCAGGGCGCTCTGGACCTTGGCGGGAGCTCGGTTCACCTCGTCGGCGAGTATCATGTTGGCGAATATCGGCCCCTGGTGAACCGTAAATTCTGAGGTGCGAGGGTTGTATATCTGCGTGCCTATGAGGTCGGCAGGCAAAAGGTCCGGGGTGAACTGGATACGCGAAAAGTCTGCATGGATGGCCTGGGAGAGAGTCTTAATCAGGAGGGTCTTGGCAAGGCCAGGGACGCCTTCGAGAAGTATGTGTCCGTCTGCTAACAGGCCAATTATCACCCGTTCGACAAGGGCGTCCTGCCCCACTATGACCTTGCGAATTTCGTCGAGCAGGTTCCGGAGGAACGAAGCCTCTTGTTCAACCTGTTGATTGAGCGCCCGAAGTCCTGCGAGGTTCATTTTCGTGTCTCCCGATATTGAAATGTTGCGTTCTTTGAGATGTGCACTCGCCAGATTGCGAGCGTGAAAGCACATTGAGTCGGCGCTGCGCGAGTTTCTATGATTCCATTGTGCCACACCCGTGTTTCACATAGGTTTCGTGATTGTTACGAGCCCGTAATCTCAAGGCGTGAATTCGGCGCGCACGGGGAGGTCACCCTATTATTATACGGTGCTGTAATTTGTAACGGATTGCAGAGGGAAAAGTTGGGTTGCGGGTGTTGCGACTGCGGCTTTATATGCGACCAGATTCTTCGCCTGCGGACTCAGAATGGCGAATATTGCGGCGGCTCGGAGCCGATCGCTGACGGCTGAAAGCTACTCGCCGATGTACCGCTCCTCTGTTAGACGGGAGTTCTGGAAGTTAAGGTAGCTGTTCTTGTTGAACAGCGGTGTGTGGTTGTCGATCAACTCTTTGGCTTTTTGGCCGTCGTCGTAAAGGAGGTCGATGACGGTCATCGCCATCGCCTTGGCCGGGTTGACGACTGCCTGGGTGTAGTCCTGAACCACGTAGTCTACAGAGTGGCCAGAGCCTGTGGCAGCGGTCGTGTAGGGGTGGATTACGGGCATTAGCTGGCTGAGGTCGCCCATGTCGGTGGACCCGCCCCGGTTGCGGTCGGCCGGATGGGTCGTGATCTCGGACTCTCCGACGATTTCGATGGCATTCTGCTTGAATATATCCATCATGCCCTGGTGGTTTTTCATAGGAAGGTAGCCGGGGATGGTGACGATTTCGACTTGAGCCCCCATTGTGAGAGCGCCCGCGCGTAGGCAATTGTCCATCTTGCCGTTGGCGTCAGCTATGGCCTCGGCGGTGCGGCCTCGCACTCGGCCTTCGTATCGGACGTCGGCAGGGATGGAGTTCACCGAGACGCCTCCCTGGGTCAAGATGCCGTGTAGGCGAATGTTGTTCTGGTCTTGAAACGTCTCTCTCTGGGTGTTGAGGGCGTTGAGCGCGACCATTGCGGCCTGGAGGGCATTGACGCCCAGATGGGGCGAGCCTCCGGCGTGGGAGGCTTTGCCTATGAATTTAACGAATTTGACGACGTGACCGTTGCTGGTGCCTCCGATTGAGAACTTCGTGGATTCCTGTGAGTCGGAGGCGGTGTGGACGATCATCGCCATGTCGACGTCGTCGAAGGCTCCAAGACGAATGAACTCCTGCTTGCCTGCCATCAGGCCAAGCGTGCCGTTCTGGTGGAGTCCCCAGCGGTATTCGACGTCGATGAACTCCTCCGCTGGCACGGCTATGAAGGCTATGTTGCCGGCCAGATTTTCCAAGACTTCGGGAAGCATCAAACCGACCGCGGCGCCAAGCATCATGGGTGTCTGGCAATGGTGGCCGCAGGCGTGGGCGGCTCCGGTGTCGGGGTCGGTGTGGGGATGGTCGAGAACTCTGAGCGAGTCCAGTTCGCCGATAATCGCCACAGTCGGGCCGGGCTTGCCGCCCTGAACTACGCCTTTGAGACCTGTGAGCGCGATGCCGCTCTCGTGGTCGATGCCCAACTCGCTCATCTTCTCGCTGACGAAGCGGGAGGTCTTTATCTCGTGGAATCCGGGTTCAGGGTTGTCAAGGATGGTGCGGGCGTTGCGAATCAGCCACTCGGCGCGGTCGTCGATGGCGGCCTGAGCTTTGGCTTTGAGGTCTTCGAGGGTGGACATGGTTCCTCCAGGTGGGCGCTATTTGGTGTACGTTCCCTCTTTGAGCATGCCGCGCATGAGGGACAGGTAAGAATCTTTGGTAAGGGGGGCGTTGTACTCGGCTTTGATGCGGTTGGCCTGACGGGCGCCGTCGGAAAGCAGATCAATGACAGTCATAGCCATCGCTTTGGCGCCAGTGATGACTCCCAGTTCGTAGTCCTGAACGACGTAGTCGATGCCGTGGCCGTTTCCGGTAGCGGCCACGACGTATGGGTGAATAACCGGCATGAGTTGGGACACGTCTCCCATATCGGTGGAACCGGTGCGATGTTGCAGTCGGACCAGATTTTCCTCGCCGACCAGCGACGCGGCGTTGACCTTGTAGAGGTCGAGCATTGATTCGTCGCTCTGGATTGGCAAGTAGCCGGGGAGGGTGGTGATTTCGACGCTTCCACCGACGGCCATTGCCCCGGCTCGGAGGGCGCGGTCAACCTTTGTTGATGCGTCGAGGAATCCCTCGGTGTTGGCGCCGCGCACGTAGGTCTCCATCCTGACGTCCGCCGGGACGGAGCTTACGGCGACACCGCCCTGGGTGATGATGGGATGGATCCGCACAGTGTGAGCGTCCTGGTAGGTCTCGCGCTGGGCGTGGATTCCCGACATTGCGATCATCGCGGCGTTGAGAGCGTTGACGCCCAGCCAAGGAGCGCCGCCGGCGTGAGAGGCGCGCCCGAGGAATCGGATCCTCTTGGCCACCATGCCGTTGTTGGTGCCGCCAAAGGCGATCTTGCCCTCTTGGGAGTTGCTGGAGGTGTGGGTCATCATTGCGACGTCCACGTCGTCTAATGCGCCGAGCCGGATGAACTCGGGTTTGCCTCCGATGAACTCCAGCTTGCCTTCACGGCGCAGGTCATCGCGGTATGCGACTTCGATGTACTCCTCGGCCGGCACGGCCATTAGCGCGATTCTGCCTGAGAGGTTTTCCAAGACTCCGTCGGCCTGCAAGCCAGCCGCCACGCCTAGCATCATGCCAATCTGGCAGTGGTGGCCGCAGGCGTGGGCGGCGTCGGTTTCGGAATCGACGTGGGGGTGCCCCTGGACTTTCAGGGAGTCCAGCTCGCCCATGACCCCGACGGTCGGCCCTTGGGTCGCGCCGTCGAGGTAGCCTTTGAGTCCGGTTATGCCGATGCCGTCTTGGTGAGCGATGCCAAAGCTGTCGAACACCTCGCCGACTAGCTTTGCCGTCTTGAACTCCCTGAACCCCGGTTCCGGGTTGTTCAAAATGGTCTTGGCGGTCTTGATAAGTTGGTCGGCCTGGCGGTCGATTGCCGCATTGACCCTATCTTTAAGCTCTTGTATTGTTGGCATACTGAATGCTCCCTGGAGGCGTGGTGACAAGTTCAGACTTTTTTGGTTGAGCCGATTGTAACAAACGCCGGCTCGTCGGCCAATACGAGGGCCGTGGGAAGATTGATCGTGTGCGGTTCGACCATGATGAATGCGGCGATCATGGCCAGTTGCAGGAACATCTGTGCTGTGCTAAAGTCACACCCGCCATCGAGTGCGTGGCTGTTGAACACTATTTCAGACCAACCCTGATGGAGGGAATCTAATGCCTGGGCCATATTCTGTTAAGTTCGATTACAACGTCGCGATCATGATGCGCGACGGCACGACCACGTTCGCCGATGTGTTCAGGCCGGATGTGTCTGGGAGCGTTCCCGCGCTGTTGCAGCGGACTCCCTATAACAAGTCAGCCGGAATGAATCGGACAGGAACGCTTGATGCCATCACCGCGGCCATGCACGGGTATGCGGTTGTTATTCAGGATGTCCGAGGACGCTACGCATCGGATGGCGTGTTCTACACCTTCGTGAACGAGATCGACGATGGGTTCGATTCGGTGGAGTGGGTGGCAAGCCAATCTTGGTGCAACGGCAAGGTGGGAATGTACGGGGTGTCCTATGTAGGTGCGACACAGTGGCTGGCGGCGAAGTCCGGCGCCCCTTCATTGGCGGCTATCGTCCCAGGCGTTACGGCTTCTGATTATCACGAAGGCTGGGCATGGCAGGGCGGTGCGTTTGAGCTTGGATTCAACCTCTCCTGGTCTATGGGCGCGCTGACAGAGGCGAACTGGGGGAACCTGTCGCGCAGGCTGCATCTGACAGATGATGACAGGGAACGGGTGATTAAGGCGAAGGACAATTTGAACGAAGGTTTCCTGCACTTGCCTATGAGCGAGATGCCGCACCTCAAGGGCGAGCTTGCGCCTTATTATTATGACTGGCTGGCTCATCCTGAAAACGACGAATATTGGAAGGCCGTGTCCATCGAGGAATCCCACTCCAATATCTCAGTGCCTGCTTATAATTTTGGAGGCTGGCATGACATTTTCCTGGGCGGGACGATTAGGAACTTCACCCGCATGCAGGAACTCGGAGCGACCAATGAAGCGCGTCGAGGCCAAAGGTTGACGATTGGGCCGTGGGTGCATGGCGGTTCGCCGCCTTCAGTTTCCGGCGAGCACAACTTCGGCACGCGGGCGGCGGGGGCGTCTATCGACCTCGCCGGGGAGATGCTGAGGTACTATGATCACTGGCTCCGAGACGAAGACAACGGCGTCGCGGATGAACAACCCGTCCGTATTTTTGTTGAGGGCGAGAATGTCTGGCGCTACGAGGACGAATGGCCGCTTTCACGGGCGGAGACGGTTAATTATTATCTCCACAGTAGAGGCAACGCCAACACACTGAATGGCAACGGCGCGCTGTCTACTGCGGCTCCGTCGGGCGAGGAATCGCCGGATGTGTATGCTTATAACCCGCTGCTGCCTGTGCCCACCCTGGGCGGCGGTTTGTGCTGTGACCCCGCGTTCATGGCATCCGGCGTTTATGACCAGCGTCCGGTGGAGGGTCGAGAGGATGTGCTGGTGTACAGCACTCTGCCTCTTGAAGCTGATATGGAGGTCACAGGACCGATCACGGTTACGCTTTTCGCGTCCTCCTCGGCGCACGACACTGATTTCACAGGGAAGCTGGTCGACGTTCATCCCGATGGCTACGCTCGAAATCTCACGGACGGGATTATCCGGGCGCGATACCGGAACCCAAACCAGCCGCCGAGCCTGCCTCAGCCGGGACAGGTTTATGAGTACACGATTGACCTGTGGGCCAACAGCAATCTGTTCCTAAAAGGGCATCAGATTCGACTGGAGATTTCATCCTCCAACTTCCCGAGGTTCGACAGGAACACCAACACGGGCGAGGAAATTGGCTCGGACACCGAATTTGTCTCAGCGCTTCAGCATGTGTTCCACACTGATGAGTATCCTTCGCACGTTAAATTACCGGTGGTTCCGCGGGAGTAGCGTCGGCGGACTTCACAAGTTAACACGGTCGAAGACTCTCGCGGGTCAAGTTCAACAGCCGTCTTGAAGGAGACCAAATGCTTCGCCTCGGCTTAGCATGACAATTTAGCTGCGTTATGCGTCTCGATGTTGCATACATCCAAAGCTAAATCTATTTGACAGCTTTTCTGGCCGATGCTAAATTGATAGATGGCGGTAGCAGTCACGGACGGTGACTGCTAATTATTCAGAACTCCGGGGAGGCCCCATTTGCCAAGGTATGATTACAAGTGCAGCAGTTGCGAGCATGTGTTTGAGCTGCGCCAATCCTTCAATTCAGACACAGTCATGCCGTGCCCTGAGTGCGGTTCCACTTCCAACCGCCAATTCCACGCGCCGCCAATTATCTTCAAGGGCAGTGGGTGGTACGTCAACGACTACGGCAAAGGCCGAGGGAACAACGGCCCCGGAGACAAAAAAGAATCTGAATCTGAATCTGAATCCGGCTCTAAGACGAAAACAGAGAAATCAGAGACCGCCTCCAAGTCTGAATCTTCTTCAGACTCAAAGTCCGGGTCCACGCCCAAAACTGCGTCGAAGAGCGACTGACCATTGCGCGCCCTGATTCAAAGGGTGTCGCAGGCGGCAGTATTGGTTGACGGCGAGTCGCTCGGGCAGATCGGCCCGGGGTTGGTAGTTTTTGTCGGGATTTCCCGCGAAGACGACGAGGCGGATGCCGATTACATCGTGTCCAAGATTGTGAACCTGCGTATCTTCTCGGACGAGGGAGGCAGGTTCAACCTATCAGCGCTGGACATCGAGGCCCAACTTCTGGTCATCAGCCAGTTCACGCTTTATGCCGACACTCGCAAGGGTCGTCGGCCAAGTTTCACCGATGCCGGTTTGCCGGAAGACGCAGCGAAGCTTTTCGACGTCACGCTTGGAAAATTTAAGCAGACCGGTTTGGCAGTCGAAACGGGACGGTTCCAGACTCACATGCTCGTGTCGATAGAGAATGACGGGCCTGTCACGATAATGCTGGACTCCGAGGACCGTAACCAGCCTCACCGGGGATGAAGCCGCTCAGCGGTGGTTTAGATGGGTGACCAGAAACCTAAAGTGCCTGTGGCGATGGGTTCAACTGACAGTGTTCGTCCAGTGTCCATCACGAACACATGGATTCCCGTGTGGCCGGGGTGAGCGCTGTATGAGGCGGTCACCGCCTGCTCGCTGAGAGTGCCTGCGAAGACCAGAAATTGGCTATCCGGCGACCAGAGACAGTGGGAGTAGGCGTACTGGTCGAAGAACTGGAACATTGTCATCTGATCGGATGATGGGACGAAATCCACAAGAGGCGTCCTCACTCCTGATTCGATGTCGAACAGCGTCCAGCGCAGATTCCCTCGTCCGTCTGGTATTGAAACGTAGGCAATTTTCGTGCCGTCGGGCGACCAGAAGTAAGCGATGATGTTGTCTCTGAGCATCGCAATTTCGCTGAAATCGGAGGAGTCGAGTATCTTTAACTCTCTGAATACCAGCGTTGGCCCTCCCAGGTACAAGACTGCATTGCTTGAGTCAGCAATTGCCAGTTTGCTCCCGTCTCTGGTCCACTGGAACGCTGAATCAGAGACTGCGTCAGTAATGGGTATCGCCTCGCCGACACCATCGGGAGTTACCGGGGCGAAATAAATCCTCGAATTCGAGGCGTCAAGTTCACGAGCAAATGTGATTGCTTTCTCGACTGGTCTCCAAGCCGGGACTCGGTAACTTAGCGAATTTACACCGATTTGCTTTACCGTAAGCGGGCCGTCAGTGTTCACAAGGAAGTGATCGTCAGACCTGTGCACCATGAGGTCAGAGGAGTCATCGGACCACGACATCCATAGCGGCCCCTGGTCAAGTACGTATAGTGAGCCGGGGTCGTCTGACAGATCGTCCAAGAAGAGGGTTAGTCCGTTTTGTTGCGTGACTCCGACGAATGCTAACTTTTCGCTATTGGGCGCCCATAAAGGGTAGTGGACAACTCCTTCTGCCAGCAGGCCCGCGAACCCGGGTTCGCCAATGTGGAGTTTGCGAGAAACGTGGGTTTTGGACTCGTACTCGAACAGCGTTATGCTCGAGTCGCCTCTGGCGTCGTTGACCAATCCGGAGTACACCATCTTCTTTCCATTTGGCGCCCACGTGGGCCAGGTGAAGAAACCCTGGGGACCCGAAATCTCAATCATATCTGTGCCATCGGGTTTGATGGTTCTGACCAATCCGTCCAAACCAACAATGGCAATTCTGTTTACGGATGGCTCTGGGGGCAGCGGCGGCAGGTTGGACGCGACGCCGCCACGACTACCCAGCACCGCCAGTATGACGAGGGCCGAGACCAGTATAACCATCCCCGCGTTGGTTCGCATTTAGCCTTCCAAGTCAGTCCAGCATGTCCATGCTGATGTCGAGCGCGAGCACAGAATGCGTAAGAGCGCCGACCGAAATAATATCCACGCCTGTCGCCGCCACCGCGCGGACTGTCTCTAGCGTGATACCGCCGGACGCTTCGGTGAAGGCTTTTCCTTTTGCGATCTGGACGGCGATTGTCATCTGTTCCACGTCCATGTTGTCGAGCAATATAATGCCCGCGCCTGCGTCCAATGCCTCGTCTAGTTGCTCCAGGGTTTCCACCTCAACCTCGACCCGGATGGTGTGCGAGGCTTCGCGAATGGCCTTTTTTACGACGTCTCCGAGGCTCATCCCGTCGCCCCTCAGGGCGTCGATATGGTTGTCCTTTATGAGTATGCCATCTCCGAGGTTCTGCCGATGGTTTTGACCACCTCCCATTCGGACCGCATACTTTTCCAGAAACCTTAGTCCGGGGGTCGTTTTGCGGGTGTCAACGATTCTGACAGGATGCCCTTCTACCGCTTTGACGTAGCGTTGAGTCTGTGTTGCGATGCCGCTCATATGCTGCATGAAATTGATAGCAGTCCGCTCTGCCTTCAGCAACGACGCCACGCGACCTTGTATCGTGCCGAGATGGTCGCCCGGACGGATCGGAGCGCCGTCTTCCAAAAGAGCAGTAATGGACACGCGATCATCGAACCGACGGAAGGCTTCGAGGCCAACGTCGAGGCCTGCAAGAATGCCTTCCTCTTTGGCGAGCAGGACCGCCGTGGACTCAAGATCTGGCGGCACCAGAATGTCTGTGGTGGGGTCGCCGATGCTCAGGTCTTCGGCCAGTGTGCGGTCTATCAGGTCGCGGATTTCTCTCGTAATCTGCATACTTGCACTCTACATCATTTACAAAACAATAGGCCCATCCGAGAAGAAGGATGGGCCTATTTTACATTCAGTTTCGGACCAACGCTAGACGACCGCCAGCATCCTGTCCAGAGCAATTTTCGCCTGCTCTGCGATGTCGTCGGGAACTGTGATCTCGTTGACCACGACGCCCTCGTTCAGGCCATCCAGCACCCAGGACAGGTACGCGGGATGAATTCTGTACATGGTGGAACAGGGGCAGACCACAGGGTCGAGGCAGAACACCGTCTTGTCGGGGTTCTCTGCGGCGATGCGATTGACGAGGCTAACTTCGGTTCCCACTGCGAACTTCGAGCCTGCAGGAGCCTCGGAAATTGTCTTCAGAATGTACTCGGTGGAACCGTGGGAGTCTGCCGCGTTCACAACTTCCATCGTGCATTCGGGATGAACGACGACGTGGATGTCGGGATAGGTTTCGCGCGCCTTTTCGATCTGATCGACGGTGAACCTTGTATGCACGGAGCAATGCCCCTGCCACAAGATCATCTTGGCGTTGATTAGCTCCTCTTCCGTGTGGCCTCCCAACTCCTTAAACGGGTTCCAGACCACCATTTCGTCAACGCCGATGCCCATTTTCAGGGCAGTGTTGCGGCCAAGGTGCTGGTCGGGAAGGAACAGCACGCGCTGTCCACGCTCGAATGCCCAATCAAAGGTCGCCGGGGCGTTGGACGACGTGCAGACGATGCCGTTGTTGCGTCCGCACAGCGCTTTGATTGCCGCGGTGGAGTTCATGTATGTGATGGGAACGACTCCGCCTTTGTCGCCGAGGACACGTTCAAGGTCGTCCCAGCAGTCCATCACGTCGTCGATCTGCGCCATGTCGGCCATCGAGCATCCAGCGGTTATGTTCGGGAGGATAACCTTTTGATGGGGTTCCGAGAGGATGTTCGCGGTCTCGGCCATGAAATGGACGCCGCAGAAAATTATGTGCTGTGACTGACCCTGGGACGCCGCATATTGAGAGAGCTTAAAGGAGTCGCCCCGAACGTCCGCAAACTCGATGATCTCGTCCCGCTGGTAGTGGTGACCGAGAATCACGGCGGTGTCGCCCAGCTTGGCTCTTGCCGACGTGATGCGTTGCCGCAGTTCTTCAGGAGACATTCGCATGTACTCGACAGGTAGTTTTTGCCATCTGACACCGGCGCTGAACTCCTCGGCCAGCGTTTTTGAAGCAAGCTCTTCGTCGGTTTGGCAGAAGGCGGACTGCTCAATCTCGGTTATTGGTATTGTCGGTATCTTGAGCTTAATTACCATGTATATGTGACTCCTATCTGAGTCCTGGTGAATCAGTTAGTCTCAAACCTTAAATAATTGGGTCCAGTTGCTGCGACCGCTTGGGGCCTCATGGATTTCAGACGGCAAGCGTGCCTTGAAGCGACCAGGGGCCAACCCGCTCGATTTTCACGGTCACCATCTCGCCGCTTCGATTGATATCTTCGTCGAAATAAACCAATTTGTCGTTCCGGTTTCGGCCAAACCATCGGCCACGCTTGCGGCCCTCGACGAGAATTTCCTGTGTGGTTCCCTCAAGAGTTGAATTGATCTCTGTCAATACCGTTTCCTGAAGAGATGTGATTGCCTTCAGTCGGCGTTGTTTTTCTTCGTGAGGCACGTTGTCTTCCATCATCCTCGCGGCGATGGTTCCGGGCCTTGTCGAGTAGGCGGCGGCGTGGACTTTGTCAAATTTCATGTCTCTGACCATTTCCAGGGTCCGCTCGAACTGCTCTTCGGTCTCTCCGCAGAACCCGACGATCAGGTCCGTTGCCATAGACACGTTGGGAATCCGATTCCGAATCCTCTCGATTTTCGCGCGGTACTCGTCGTTTGTGTACCCGCGTCGCATGTTTTTCAGCACCTGGTCGTCGCCGGCCTGGAACGGGAGGTTCACGTGTTCGCAGACTTTGTCGAGATGGGCGATAGTGTCGATGATGTGGTCGCTCATGTCGTTGGGATGGGAGGTCAGGAATCTGACGCGTTCCAGTTCTTCTACCTCGTTGACTGCCGAAAGCAGGTCGCCGAGGTCTATTGATCCGGAGAGGTCGTGACCGTATGAGTCGACGTTTTGGCCCAGCAGGGTGACTTCTTTGACGCCTCGACGGGCCAGCATGCGTGCCTCGAGAACGATCTCATCCACTGGCCTGCTCACCTCGCGGCCCCGTCGATAGGGAATGATGCAGAATGTGCAGAATTTGTCGCATCCGTGGATGATGGGGATGTAGGTTGCCACGTCGGCTCTGGCGGTGAGGGGGCCGACACAACCTTCGGGATCAATGCCGATGCGCTCTCCCACGATTTCTAGAAGTCGGCCGAACTGCTGTGGCTGCATGAAGGCGTCAACGTAGGGGTAGCGTTTTTGAAGCGCTTTGGTCTGGGGGCCAACCATACAGCCCATCAACGCCAGAACTTTTTCAGGGTTCTTCTGTTTGAGGGGTTTGAGGCTGGTAAGCATTCCAATAACCCGGTCCTCGGCGCTTTCGCGGACGACACAGCTATTGAGAACGATAACGTCGGCATCGCCAGGGCTTTCGGTAGGGCCAAGGCCCATCTGACCGAGTGCGCTTTCCATGCGCTCAGAGTCGGCCTTGTTCATCTGGCATCCTACGGTCCAGATGTAGTAACTTTCCATAGTTGAAAATTTTCCTGATATATCTATTTTCGGACGGCGGAGGGGGCGGGATTCGAACCCGCGAGAGGCATTTCTACCCCTAAGCGCTTAGCAGGCGCCCGCACTAGGCCACTATGCGACCCCTCCTCGGGAATCCAATATATCAGAGATAATTTCACCGAGCAAACAAAACATTGTGAATTTCGGTACTATTTGGAAGATGGCTCTCGAAAACCGTCACATACCTGGAGTTTGGTGCATCAAAAGCGTCATCTTTGTTTTTGCGGGATTGAGATGTCAGCGAATTTGATAAATTTTTCACATATTAGCGTAAATGCTTAATTGATCACAAAATAGCGGTTATTTGTGCTTGATTTCACAATATATGTCGGTTGGAGTCTGAACTTTGTATAAAAATGGCTCTATGATGGCGCGATTGATCGACATCGCTCTTGTGAGTTTTTGGCTGACACATAGCGTAATACCAAAAACACTGTGTCACTGGAATCGCGGCTAGTGTCGTGCGTCGACCAGATTCTTCGATGCGGCTCAGAATGACAGGCAGGCAGGCGGGCGGCTTAGAACGATGAATCGGTTGGTAGGCGGCCGGAGATTTCCTGGAAGTTCACGACATGGATCAATCTGACTCAGTTGGAGTCGCCCCCGATGTATGATGATGCGGCGAGAGGGTCGAATTCTTCCTGGCTGCCTACCCAGACGCCGCCGCCCTCGAAGAACTCTTTTTTCCAGATTGGCACGATCTGCTTGATTCGGCTGATGCTGTACTCTGACGCTTCGTAGGCGTCCTTGCGGTGGGCCGACGACGTAGCGACCACAAGGCTGGGTTCGCCGATTTCGAGCCTGCCCAGCCGATGTGCGATGGCGACGCCTTTGAGGTCCCAACGCTCCATCATCTCTTCGGCGACGCGGGCGAGTTGTTGGTCTGCCATCGGTCTGTAGGCTTCGTACTCCAGGAACAGGACTTTTCTGTCGCCTGTATGGTCGCGAGTGACGCCCAGAAAGGTCACGACTGCGCCCGCCGCATCGTGCAGGACTTTCCATGTGACAGCCTCGGCGTCCAGAGGCTCGTGTGTAATCTCGATCATTTCGCCCCTCCGCTCACTGGTGGTATCAATGCCGCTTCGTCTCCGTCGTTCAACGGGAATGTGTGGTCCTGGTATTCCTGGTTAATTGCCACCACCAGAGAGTCCGGGTTGCTTGTGAGGTGAGGATACGCCGCGCAAACGTCATCCACCAGGGTTTTCACACTGGCGCCCTCGGACAGGTCCAGCACGATCTGGCTGGTTTGGGCTTTTTCTCGATAGCTGGCAAACAGACGAACCGTGATTCTCAGCGCGTGTCCTCCTCCGTCGTCGATGGATCGGCGACTGGAAATCGTTTGCTAGATTATACCAGCCGGACGGCTTCTAACGCCCGATTGCGTAGGTGTCTCTTCGGGGATCGGCTCCACCTTTTAGAACGCCGGATTCGTGGTCAACCACGATTGCAGACATCGCGCCCATCGCCGGAGACCAGTCGTTCATCGCTCTGAGGTCGTGACCTCGGCCATCAAGGTCGCTGTTGACCTCGCCGGATATTCGGCCCTCGACGTGGATTCGGCCCGGAAGGTAGGCGTGGGGCCAGAATGAGTTCGGATAGTTCCAGGGAACGAATCGGGGAGCTTCAATGGCCGCCTGCGGGTCCATGCCAAATTCGACGATGTTCAAAAGCGTTTGCACCATAGCTGGGCCTTGAGCGTCGCCGCCCGGAGTTCCGAAGGGCATGAATAGCTTTCCGTCCTTGAATGCCATAGCGGGATTGGGAGTCAGGCGGGGGCGTTTCCCTGGTTGAAGGCTGGATGCGTGGTCTTCTTGCAGCCAGCTCTGGGTTCCGCGAGAGGAGATCATGATGCCGAGGCCCGGCACGACTGGCGCGCCGAACAGTCCGTCGCTAGGCGTGGCCGAGAAAGCGTTGCCCCATCTATCCACGACGCACGTGTAAGAGGTGTCCTGCTCCAGCCGCCCCAGCGACGCCGTGAGGTTGCCGGTTGAGGCGTTGCGGCCTTCGCCGTTCTGGTAGGTCCACGGCTCGCCGGGCGGGGGCATTTCCTGAAACGCCATGTCCATGTTGATTACCGAGCGTCGGGCAGTTGTGTAACCCTTTGCCATAAGGCCTTCCATCGGGACGTCGACATGGTTGGGGTCGCCGTAATAGTGGTGACGGTCAGCGAAGGACAGGTTCAGCGCCTGAGAAACCAGGTGAACGTAGTCTCCGGAGTTGTGTCCCAAGCTGCTCAGATCGTCGTCCTCAAGAATCTGGAGAGTCTGAGCCACGACTGGCCCCTGACACCAGGGGCCGCAGGTGTAGATGTCCAGGTCTTTGAAACTCCCGACAACAGGCTCTTCGATCTTGACGGAAAAATTACGCATGTCGTCGAGGCTCAAGAATCCGCCCATTAGCTCACTGAATCTGGCAATCTCCTCGGCGATGTCGCCCTTGTAGAAGTAATCGCGGGTGGCCTGGATAGCCTCCGCTCGTCCCATGTGAGAATTGGCGCGCTCGACTTCGATCAGGCGCCTGAATGTGCGAGCGAGGTCTTTTTGCACTAATGGCTCGCCCAGCCTCGGCGCTCGGCCATTGGGCATGAACACTTCGCTGGTGGAAGCCCAGGCTTCAGGGTCGTTTCGGGCTGTGTCTTCAGATTGGGCCAGGCCGCTTGCCACCGGCCCAGACACAGGGAATCCGTTTTCTGCCAGTTCCAACGCCGGTGTGATTACTTCCTCGAAGGTCATGGTTCCAAATTTTTCGAGAGCCGTCAACCAGGCGTCGGGGGCGGATGGGACGACGCATCGTTTGATTCCGGGGGGGATTTGGCCTCCCTCGTTCTCGATGAAATGTTCGATTGACGCAGCTTCAGGCCAAGTCCCAAGCCCGCTGATGGTCGAGACCTTGTCAGACTCGGCTATGTAAACGATTATCGGCGCCACTCCGCCGAAGTTGGTTGCGTGAGGGAGAGTGACGTTGATGACAATTCCAGAGGCGACTCCAGCGTCTATGGCGTTGCCGCCTTGCTCCAGGATTCGGTATCCAGCGGACGCTCCGAGATAGTGGCCTGCCGATACCATGTGAGTCACGCCCATCACTGGGGGCCTGTAAGAGTTGATGCCTATTGCCATGTCTTTGATGCCTCCTGATTAACTGCGATTGTGAGCAACCTACATAGCCTATGATTCCAATTCGCCGTCGGAGTTTGACTACGGTCTGTAAACAGCTGTGCATCTTTGAGAGCAAGTTCAGCACATCTGAGTCTTTCTGAGGCACAACCACCGATTCATGCATCAATCGATTCCGGAGTCTTACGATCGAAAGTTCATATTGCTCTTGTAGTTGTTTTGGGAGTTTACGTATGTTGGATTTATTATGGTTAACCAAATCTTTCAGATATTGTGACATCGAGAAACCACCAGTTACTCTGTATGCGTTATTGGACTCTTTGAGAGTTGTGTCTAAGGCTCGATTAGCATGTACGACTTGTAGCAACCTCTTACAATCTCGACGACGAACTTTCTGTGCCCTATTTATCTGGTCAAACGCAAATAAAATGTCGGGATATTTTTGAGAATTGGCAACAACGCTGCGTGCAACCAAGGCTTTGAGAGCTGTAACGCGAGAGAGATTAGTACTCGAACTCCCGCCTCTTTTCGTCGCTTAATCGGCGTTGAATATCGCGTCCCAGAAGATGAATTCGAGTTACCATGATCTCTCACTCGGCAAGTTAATTGCCATAGTCGGTGCCAATGATTAGGGGCAGAATTTCAGAAATTCAGGATTGTAATATGTAATTGTCGCGGTGATCTATTTGTTACCCGGCGAATGCGCCGCCGTTTACGTGGATGGTTTGCCCGGTGACGAAGCTGGCCTCATCTGAAGCCAGGAACGCGCATGCTTTGGCTAATTCTTCTGGGAGGCCGAGGCGGCCCACCGGGATGCCTACAACTCTTTGGGGTTGTTCGAAACGTTCCTGGGTCGGGGAGCGAGATGTGTCGTACGCTCCGGGGACTATGTGGTTCACGTTGATGCCCGACGGCGCAAGTTCGACGGACAGAGCGCGTGTCATTCCCAGCGCGCCCATCTTGCCGGCACATACGTGCGCCCAATCTGACCGCCCTTTAAAGGCGTTGAGGCCGGACACGTTGATTATTCGACCCCAACCGCGTTCGATCATTCCGGGGACTACGGCTTTGCTGCAAAAGAAAGGCCCGTCCATGTTAACGCCGTTGACGTATCGCCAGTCTTCCAACGTCATATCGGTGAAGGATTTGACGTCTCGGAGTCCTGCGTTGTTGACGAGGATATCCACGCGCCCGAATTCGTTCAGGGCCGCGGAGACCATTGCGTTCACCTGTGCCTGATCAGCCACGTCGGCCACGGTCGCGGCGGCCCGCACGCCGAGATTGCGGGCCTCCTGAGCAACAGACTCCGCCTCTACTCGATTGCTTCTGGCATTGGTTACGACGTCGGCCCCTCTTGAGGCCAGTTCGAGAATGGTTGCGCGGCCAATGTTTCGACCTGAACCTGTGACGAGTGCTACTCGCCCTTCCAAGCTTCGAGCGTCAGCCATATTTCATATGCCTTTCTTGCGTCGAGCCAGTCAATCGCTGGGAGTCCTGAATAGCTAGTCAGCTGCCGCGGGCGTGGATTCGGTGGTCTTGATCACCTGAGAGTCCTCGAGGGAGCCGATCTTTTCGTCGTCGTATCCCAGAACGTCGGACAAAAGCTCCCTCGTGTGTTCGCCTATCAACGGCGTTGGGTTCACGACCATTGGAGTCCTGCCGAATTTGATGGACTTGCCAGTCACCCACATCGTGCCTGCGACCGGGTCGGGGATTTCCATCATCATCTCTCGTTCTTGCAAGAGGGGTTCTTTGGCCGCCTGCTCGACGGTGTTAACGGGCGCGCAAGGAACGCTGTGGGCAGACAGATGTTCAGCGGCGTCACGGGTGTTCCGTTCGGAGAACCACTCCGTTAGTTCGTCTTCCAACGCGTCGTTGTTGGCCTGCCGGTCGGCCCGTGTGGAGAATCGGGTGTCTTCTAGCCATTCGGGCTTGTTCACGGCTTCGCACATCCTGCCCCACATAGCGTCGTTGTTGGCGGCAATGATTATCCAGCCGTCTTTGGTCTGATAGGTTCCGCCGAGGCCTTTCCCGTTGCCCTCGCGCTGGACCACGTGGCCGGAACCCAGATATGCGGAAATGGGAATTTCGTTGGTAGTGAATCCGGTGTCGGCAAGACATACGTCGATGGTCTGGCCCTCGCCGGAGATGTCACGCTCTCGCAGAGCGGCCAGAGCGCCGATGGTGGCGTGGAGAGAGGTGATTCTGTCGATCAGCGGGAACGCGGTCCGCATAGGAGCGTCATCCGGCGTTCCCGTCAACGACATGAGGCCGCCCATCGCTTGCCCTATAGGGTCGAAGCCAACCTGGTCTTTCATCGACCCTGTCTGGCCGTATGCCGACACGTTGATCATGATGATCTTGGGGTTCAGTTCTTTCAGCACATCGTAGCCGAAGCCCATGATGTCGATGGTGCCGGGCCTGAAGTTCTGAAGGAATATGTCAGAGACCTTCACAAGGTCTCTCAGCACTTCCTTGCCCTCGTCGGTTCTGAGGTTTATGGCGAGGCTCTTTTTACCGGAGTTGTATTGCACCCAGTAGGCACTCTGGCCTCGAACGGTCGGGCCGTTGCGACGGCTCTCATCTCCATTCAGCGCCTCTACCTTGATAACTTCTGCGCCCATACGGGCGAACATCAGGGCGCAACGAGGGCCTGCCTGATACCTTCCCAGGTCCAATACTCTCAGTCCGGCCAACGGCGTGTTCTGTTCGGTCATGTCTACTTGCGCCCCTTTCTATCCAGGAATGGCTTGAATCCTTCCAGCACCGGCGTGGGCGATAGCTTGCCTGCCTGCGCCGTTTGTTCGCCCTTATACATCTGTTGCCAGGGTTCACCGACATCGTCCATTAGCAGTTCTTTGATGCCCTGAACCATGCGCGGATCGTTGGCCGCGATGAGGTTGGCTAGTTCCATCGCCTTGTCCATCAATTCCTCGGCTGGAACCAAGTGGTTGAGCAGTCCAATCCGGAGCGATTCTTCCGCCCCGACCACGCGAGCAGTCAGCAGGAGTTCTTTCGCCATCGGCCAGCCAACTTGCATAGGCAGGCTCCATGTTGAGTTCACGCGGCCATATTGGGCGGCTAGGAAACGGAATCTTGAACGTTCGCATCCCACTCGGATGTCCATGCTGGATGCCAGCACGGCTCCGCCTCCGTAGGCGAGGCCGTTCATCGCGCCGATCGTCGGCTTTGTGCATGCGGCTATGTGCCATGCGAAGTCGGCTCTTCGTGGGTCGGGAGGCGACGAATCGTCGGATTCGGCATTTCGCGCCATCTCGTGGATGTCGGCTCCGGCGGAGAATGCTCGCTCGCCCGATCCGGTGAATATAATGGCGTGAACGCTGTCGTCGTCTTCAAGCTCGGTCACGGCGGCGTCGATTTCGCTGTATAGTTGCTGACTGAGCGCGTTGAGAACCTCTGGCCGGTTGAGTTGAATTATGCCTACATTGTCCTGTCGTACAAGGAGTAATAGCTCGTAGCTCAATTGCTCGCTCCTGATCTAGCGTTGGGTGGCGCCATTATATGAACGCACGCTGGGAGGGTCAAGATTTTTTCATTGTGTGTGACCCCTTGCGGCTGTGAGTTGACGCTCAACTCAAAATCTTGTCGCCTAGTGCTGACTGACGGGCATGGGTGTATACTATTGCCGATTTGCGGGACAGGAAAAACGAGCCAGGCGGGGTAGAAGTCTTTGACCTTGAAGACTGACGCACGGCCCAAAGCCCTGTGCCGATCTCGAGGGCGAAATCCAAAAACACCGGAGAATGCCATGACTGCTTCGACATTCAAAACAATCGGAAAACCGGCAATAGACAAGTTCGACGTCGCGCCGAACCTGGATCGTGATAATGTGCGAGAGTTCGATTGGCAGGATTTGTACTCAGAGTTGGACTGGCTCCCGGGGGGAGGCCTGAACAAGGCCCACGAGGCCATCGACCGCCACGCCAACGGTCCCAAACGGGACAAAATCGCCCTCATCTGGGAGGGCAAGAACGGCGAACGGGAAGACTACACCTTCGGACAGATGAAGGAGGAGACGGACAAGTTCGCCAACGTGCTCAAGAGCCTAGGGATCGAAACCGGAGATAGGGTATTTTTGTTTATGGACCGACTGCCGGAACTGTATTTCGCATTTTTCGGCATTCTCAAGGCTGGCGCTATCGCCGGGCCGCTGTTCTCGGCCTTTGGCCCTGATCCGGTGAAAGACCGGATGATAGACAGCGGCGCGAAAGTGCTGGTCACTCAGCCTGATCTGCGTCGCAAAATCGCTGGGATAATCCCTGAACTTTTCGATCTTCAACATATTATCATTGTCAATAAGGACGGACGCGACCCTGCTCCCATCGACACGCAGGACCTGGATTATTACGCGGAGATGGGCAAGGCTCCATCAGAATTCTCCATCGTCAATACCAGCCAGTATGACTATTCCATTATGCATTACACCTCTGGGACGACGGGCAAGCCAAAGGGGGCGGTCCACCGCCATCAGGCGGCTGTTCAACAGTATGCCACCGGCAAGTGGGCGCTGGACCTGCACGAGGACGACATTTACTGGTGCACGGCAGATCCGGGATGGGTGACGGGAACGTCCTACGGCATGATGGCGCCGTGGACTAACGGGGTGACACAGCTTATCTACGAAGGCGGCTTCCGGGCTAGCGCCTGGTATGAGCAGATTCAAAAGCACAAGGTCACAGTCTGGTACACTGCGCCGACGGCCATTCGGATGCTGATGAAGGCGGGAGACGACGTGCCAAAGAGGTACGACCTCTCTACCCTGCGATTCACCGCCAGCGTGGGCGAGCCTCTAAACCCCGAAGCGGTCGTGTGGGGCGAGAGCGCTATCGGCATGCCTTTCCACGACAACTGGTGGCAGACGGAGACCGGCGCGATAATGTGCGCCAACTACGCCTCGATGGCTATCAAGCCCGGCTCGATGGGGAAGCCCATCCCAGGCGTCGAGCTTGGCATAGTGGACGACAATTTTGAACAGGTTCCGGCCGGCGTGGATGGGAACCTCGTTGTTCGACCCAACTGGCCGTCCATGTTCCACGGGTATTGGAACAATTCATCGATGTATAATTCGCGATTCAAGGGCGGCTGGTATATGACCGGCGACAACGCCCGCGTGGACGAAGAAGGCTACTTCTGGTTCGTGGGACGCTCTGACGATGTGATTAACACCGCGGGACATCTTGTTGGCCCATTCGAGGTGGAGAGCGCGCTTATCGAGCATCCCGCCGTCGCCGAGGCCGGCGTCATAGGCAAGCCTGACCCGATAGCGATGGAGGTTGTGAAGGCGTTCGTGGCCCTGAATGATGGCTACGAGGAGAGCACTCAGCTTCGCAATGAGATCATGCGCTTCGTTCGCGAGAAACTCTCCACCGGTGTTGCCCCTAGGGAGATCGACTTCATTCCCAGTCTGCCGAAGACTCGAAGCGGCAAGATCATGCGCCGCTTGTTAAAGGCTCGCGAGCTCGGCCTTCCGGAGGGTGATATTAGTGGGTTGGAAGAGGATTAGTCGCAAATTACCGGCACTAACCAGGTATATCCTGAAAGCTGACTGCTGATCGCTGACAGCCAAATCGAGGGAGAGAAAAATGAAATTCTGTTGGTTCCATCTGATGCCTTATAGGTACTTGCCAGAGGACTTTGAGGAGAAGTATCGGTCAGTTTGGGTTGACGTGCCCAGCAAGCTGTTTGATCCGATCAAAGCCAACGAGCTTTACAATGAATACCTCGACGAGCTTGAATTTGCCGACGAAGTGGGCTTCGATGGCATCTGCGTGAATGAGCATCACAATAACGCCTATGGCATCATGCCTTCTCCCAACATCACTGCGGCAACTCTCACGCGACGAACCAGCAACGCGGCGATAATTGTTTTGGGCAACAGCTTGGCGCTTTACAATCCGCCCATCCGAGTGGCCGAAGAGTTCGCTATGCTCGACTGTATCAGCGGCGGCAGGTTGGTGGCAGGCTTCCCTGTTGGAACGTCGATGGACACCAACTACGCCTATGGGGTCAATCCAGCGACCCTCCGTGAAAAATACTACGAGGCCCACGATTTGGTCATGAAGGCGTGGACCGAGCCGGAGCCATTTGCCTTCAACGGCAAGCACAATCAAGTCAGGTACGTGAATATTTGGCCTCGTCCTCTCCAACAGCCGCATCCGCCGGTCTGGATTCCGGGCGGCGGGAGCGTGGAGACGTGGGAGTGGACTGCGGAGAAGAACTACGTCTACTGCTACTTGAGCTACTTCGGCTATAAACGCGGCATCGACGTTATGAACGGATTTTGGAAGAAGATGGAGGAGTTGGGTGTCGATGACAACCCATACCGGGCTGGTTTCCTCCAGTTGGTGTGCGTAGCTGAGACCGACGAAAAAGCGAAAGAGTTGTATGAAGAGCATGTGGATTACTTCTACAAAAAGTGCCTCCACGTTTACGAAGGCTTCGCCGAGGCCCCTGGTTATCGGACTATTCGGACGATTAAGTCTGGAGCCTTAGCACAGGTCGGGGCCGCTGCCAGTCGGTTCCGCCAGCGGCTGACATGGGAGGACTATATCGAGCAAGGCTACATTATCGCAGGAAGCCCAGAGACGGTTGTAGAAAACCTTCGCAAAGCCGCCGAAGGCCTGCGGGTCGGGCATCTTATGACACTTTTGCAGATCGGCTCCATGCCTCGTGACCTGACGATGAAGAACACAGAGATGTTCGCGACTGAAGTCGCCCCGCACCTTCAAGATATGTGGGACGAGTACGAGGATCACTGGTGGCCGCAGGCGATTCCTCAAGACGAGCGCGCAGCCCCGGACGAAACCCGCGTCATCGCAGCAGATTAGAGGCGAGGCATGACTACTACACAGGAAATGCTGACCGTTCAGGTTGGCCCCATCAGCACGTCGGTCCAGACGGCGGGGAGCGGTGATCCGCTAGTGTATCTCCACGGAGCGTTTGGGTATAAAGGGTGGCCGTCGTTTCTGGACACGCTCGCAGAACAATACACTGTTTATGCTCCATTGCATCCAGGATTCCTGGATGCTGAGGGAATCAACGAGATTGACGATCTTCTCGGATTGCTCTTGTACCATCAGGACTTGTTGGACGCTCTAGGCTTGGACAAGCCGAACATCGTTGGGCAGTATTCTGGGGCTATGGTGGCTGCTGAGATGTCGGCGATCTGCACTCACACCACCGGAAAACTCGTGCTGGCCGCGCCAGCAGGTCTCTGGCTGGACGATAACCCAGGCGTCGACTACAACGCGACACCCCACATCGAGTCTCGCGGCATCCTGTTCGCCGAACCGGACTCCGAGATTGCCAAGTCTGTTCTGCCTGACACTGACTCTGACGAGGAGTTGGGGCTTCAGATTATCGAGCGGGTGCAGTCTCTAAGCGCGGTGGGCAAATTTCTGTGGCCGATACCAGAGAAAGGGCTTCGCAGGCGCGCTGGACGGATCAGGAATGAGACTCTTATTGTCGTCGGAGACAACGACAAGATCGTGCCTTCGGCCCATGGCGATGTGCTGGCGTCTGAGATCGCCAACTCCAGTGTCCACGTCATGAAGGATGCCGGACACCTGTTTATCTTGGAGCAGCCGGAGGAGTTCGCGAGGGTTGTGTCTGATTTCCTGGGATGATTAAGAAATTTGGATAGCGCAGTTGAGCCTCAAGGATAACTAATCGAGGCTGACAACCGAAATTGGCAGCCTTTGATCAAATTGCTGCTGTTGGAGAACTGAATGGCGAAACACCGGCATTTGATTGACACTACAAAACTCGACCGCGACTGGGTTGAGGGCGAGGTGTTTTCGCTTTGCGATAAGATTCGGATTCAGTCTGATTTCGAGCCTGCCATGAAAGGGCGGTCGCTGTATTGCCTTTTCTATGAGCCGAGTTTTCTCACCAGAACTTCCTTTGAACAGGCGGCTGGACTGATGGACGGTCAAGCTTTCCATACTGAGGACGCTTCGCAGTTCTTCCCTGTGCATGCGCCGAATTACATCGACAACATCATCAATATTCTGGCGAGTTTGCACATAAATCTTGTGGTTTTGAGGTCAGGAGATTCCGGGGTCGTCGAGCGGGCCGCGTCGGCGGAAGCGATGCCTGTGGTCAACGGCGGCAGTCCAGACGATCATCCGACGCAGGCGCTGGCTGATCTTTACACGATACACCACGAACTCGGCGGCGTGGATGGCAAGACCATCGCGGTCGTGGGACGCTTGGAACATCGAAATGTCAGCGCATTGTTGAAGGGGTTGGCGATGTTCGATGACATCAAGTTGAAGCTGGTCCCTTTCAGCGGCCAGGTGCCTGAAGAGGTTATAAGCCATTGTGTGGAAAACGGCGTGACGGTGCAGGAGCATCGAGACATCGACTCGCTGTCTGAGGCGGATGCGATCTACCTCAACGGGCCGAGGACCGTCGCGCACGCTCAGTTATTGAGGTCTCGGGGTTCCGGCCACCTTAAGATTGACGACGAGTTCATGTCCCGACTCAAGGACGATTGCATTGTGATGGACCCGATGCAGCGTAGCGGCGACTTTTCGATAGAGACGCAAGACTCCAGATTGGCTTTTTACAGGCAGGCGGAGAACGCGCTGTTCGTCCGCATGGCGGTTATTCGGCACGTTCTGGGGTAAAAGGGTGGTTCTGGCCAAGCCTCAAAATATCGAGGACCGGATGAGGCGTTTGAAAAATGGGGCCACCACAGCGCCGAAGGATGTGATGAGCGGACCCAGTTCCTGATGCCGCACCGTTTTCAGAATTGTTTTGCCGTGCCAGTCGAACGAGAAGTCTGAAGACAGCACGGTGTCCTGTTGCACTTCCGGCGATAGAAACATTTCCATCATTCGATCTAACTGAGTATCGTTCATCGACTCGAACAGCAGTCGGGCGTAATATCCGACTTTCAGTTCGTGTCCGAACACTTTTTTCCAGTCGTCTTCGTAGCCCTTGAGCTGAGCCGCTGAGAAATCACCGCACTCGAAGGCCTTGATGGCTGCGGCTGCGGCCATCTGGCCAGAGAGCATGGCATAGTAGATGCCTCCTCCTGTCGTCGGTTTGGCAAATCCTGCGGCGTCGCCGGTGACCAGGGTCCGATCAGCGTATGTGCGAGGGATAGGTTTCAAGGGGATGCCCCAGCGCCGAGGGGCTGAAATGTCATCCAATATTTTCCCGCGCTCTTTGAGGCGGCTTTGGAAACTATCTAGATGGCCGTTTAACGGGTGGTGGGACATGAGGCCGACGTGGGCACGAAACTCGTCCAGCGGCACGATCCAACCGAAAGCCTCAGGCGCGATTTGATCTCCGAGGTAAACCTCTGTGTCGGAGACGTTTCCGATTTCCACCTCCGTCTGGGCC